>ERZ778516.475-NODE-475-length-33453-cov-6.511108_pt1 | contig 33453 bp, 27 predicted proteins | sample MGYA00510342_ERZ778516 | MGnify/ENA primary metagenome ERZ778516 (study PRJEB29527, sample SAMN07138961) | mouse gut metagenome | material: feces | host: mouse | place: China:Nanjing | collected 2016-01-25 ... | reverse complement strand
GTGGAATGCGGATGCCTTGAGGACGCCAACCACAGGGTGATCTGCAAATACATTCTTCCCGGACAGGTGGAGAGCTGCCAGCTGGTCATGGGAATGACGAGGCTGGAGCCAGGCAGCGTGTGGAACACCATGCCCTGCCATACCCACGACAGGCGGATGGAAGTCTATCTCTATTTCGAGATGCCGCAGGATGCTTTCGTGATGCACTATATGGGAGAGCCGTCAGAGACCAGGCACATTGTCATGAGAAACGAGGAGGCGGTGATCTCGCCCAGCTGGTCCATCCATTCGGGATGCGGCTCGAGAGCCTACACCTTTATCTGGGGCATGGTGGGAGAAAACCAGGACTTTGACGACATGGATCACGTGGCAAATCAGGATTTAATGTAACCGGACATCCTTTCAGACAAAGAGCCTGAAACCAACAATAAAATAAAAAGGAGAAGTTGTCATGGATATAAAAGAAAAAATTGACAAAGTAGTAAATAAGGTAAAAAGTGATAAGAATTTTAAGAACAAGCTTATGAAAGACCCCGTCAATGCTCTGGAAGAGGTTTTGGGTGTGGATTTGCCGAATGAGCAGATTGATAAAATTATAGATGGTGTAAAAGCAAAAATTACCAAAGACAAAGCAGAGGATTTAATGGAAAATGTAGGAGAAAAGCTGAGTGGTATTTTTAAGAAATAATTTGTTCTTTTTTATAATGCAATTGATACTTTGACTGAATAAATTACCATAATTCGCAGAAAATATAGATAACTATATTTTTCGGGTCAAGGCCCAAAAGGTGGTAATTTATGGATTCTATTTGGACAGAAACAGCGGTGCTTCCATGTTTTAAAGCACTGGAGGGCAATGCAAAAACGGATGTGCTGATTATCGGTGGAGGAATTGCCGGTGTGTTATGCGCATATTTTTTACAGGAAAGAGGTGTGGACTATCTTCTTGTTGAGGCGGACCATATCTGTTCAGGGATTACTGGAAATACGACGGCGAAAATTACATCACAGCATGGACTGATTTATCATAAGCTTTTGAAAAGCATAGGCTGTGAAAGGACAAAGCTGTATCTGCAGGCAAATGAGCAGGCAGTGCAGAAATATTATGAGCTTTGCAGGAATATAGACTGCGATTTTGAAATAAAGAATTCTTATGTTTATTCTCTAAATAACAGAAAAAAGATTGAAAAGGAAGCGTGTGCCCTGCAAAAAACGGGTTTCGATTTTGAAATAACCGATGCAGGGGAGCTTCCATTTTCTATTGCAGGTGCAATTGGCTTTAAAAATCAGGCGCAGTTTCACCCTCTTAAATTTATTTCCCATATTGTGAAAAATTTAAAAATTTATGAAAATACCTTTGTAAAAGAATTGTCAGAACATACAGCTCTTACAGAAAAAGGAAGTATTCAGTTTCAGAGGATTATTTTTGCGACGCATTTTCCTATGGATAATAAGCATGGGATGTATTTTTTTAAAATGTATCAGCATCGCTCTTATGTCATTATGCTGGAAAATACCGCAAGAATAGATGGAATGTATGTAGATGAGGATAAGAAGGGATTGTCTTTTCGAAGTTATAAAGATTGTCTGTTACTTGGGGGAGGAGGCTGCCGGACCGGTAAAAAGGGAGGCAACTGGAAGGAATTGAGGGAAGCTGCCAAGGAGTATTATCCGTCTTCAAAGGAAATCTGTTTCTGGGCAGCGCAGGATTGTATGAGTCTTGACCATATTCCATATATTGGGCAGTATTCAAAACGGATGTTAAAATGTTATGTGGCAACAGGCTTTAATAAATGGGGAATTTCTTCTTCTATGACAGCCGCGATGCTTCTGGCAGATATGATTACAGAAAAGGAAAACGTGTATGCGGAGGTTTTTAATCCATCCAGAAATATGATAAAACCGCAGTTATTGGTCAATGGTTTTGAATCTGTTGTGAATCTTCTTACAGTATCAAAAAAGAGGTGTCCACATCTTGGATGTGCCTTAAAGTGGAATCCGGTGGAACATTCGTGGGATTGTCCCTGCCATGGTTCCAGATTTGACAGTCAGGGAAGGCAGCTTGATAATCCAGCAAATGGTAATTTGAAGCAATAAATGTGAAAGTAAAATTTTATGGGCAGGTAATTTGAAAATAAAAAATTTTAGAATAAGAATATTGAAAATAAAGAATTTAAAAATAAGAAAAATAGATAGTATGAAAATAAAAACAAAGATTTGAAAGAAGAGAGGAAACAGTTTATGAGTAATCATCTGAAAAATCAAAACAGTCCTTATCTGTTGCAGCATGCCAATAATCCTGTACATTGGTATCCATGGGGAGATAGGGCATTTGAGAAGGCAAGGAGGGAGGATAAGCCGATATTTTTAAGCATTGGATACAGCACTTGTCACTGGTGTCATGTTATGGCACATGAAAGCTTTGAAAATAAAGAGATTGCAGATATTTTGAATCAATATTATATCTCTGTAAAGGTGGACCGTGAGGAACGGCCGGATATTGACAGCGTGTATATGACGGTTTGTCAGGCACTTACCGGAAACGGCGGGTGGCCCATGAGTATTTTTATGACCTGTGAGCAGAAGCCGTTTTTTGCAGGTACTTACTTTCCGCCTGAACCGCGCTATGGAGTAATGGGATTTCGGGAGGTGCTTCTGATTGTCGCTAAAAAATGGAAAGAGGATAAAACGGCTCTTTTGGAGTCGGCGGAAGCTATTTTGGCACAGATAAATACAGGAAACAGAGGCTTGGGTGGCTTAGATGAAAAAATAGGAACACAGCTTCCCAAGACAGCGGCGGATATTTTTTTTAAGAGTTTTGACAGGCAATATGGAGGATTTGGCGAAGCACCCAAATTTCCGATGCCGCATAATCTCATTTTTCTTATGCTATATTCATATATAAACAGGGAAGATATTTTGTCTGATATGAACAGAAATATAAATAAAGATGTTTTGTCTGATGTAGTGAAAATAACCGTGGAAAAAATTCGGCGGGGAGGGATTTTTGACCATATAGGATATGGATTTTCAAGATATTCTACGGATAAGTATTTTCTTGTGCCACATTTTGAAAAAATGTTGTATGACAATGCGCTTTTTATTATTGCATATTCTTTGGCATATAAGATATGCCATAATAAAATATTTCTGGATACGGCAGAACAAACTGCTGAATATATTTTTTGTGAAATGACAGGCGGTCAGGGGGAATTTTATTCTGCGCAGGATGCTGACAGCGAAGGGGAGGAAGGCAGATTTTATATATGGAGTTACGAGGAAGTCTGTAAAGTTTTAGGAGAGAAAAAGGGAAGAGAGTTCTGTGAAAATTTCGGAATTACAAAACAGGGGAATTTTGAGGGAAAAAATATTCCAAATCTTTTAAATGGAAATAAAATTTCGGATAGTTTTGAGAAAGAAAGGCAGATGTTATATCATTACCGGAAAAGCAGAGCAAAGCTGCATCTGGATGATAAGATTCTTACCTCGTGGAATTCACTTATGATTTGTGCAATGGCTGTTTTATACAGGGTTACGGGAAAGGAGAGATATCTTTCAGCCGCAGAACAGGCATATGCTTTTATTGAAGAAAATTTGATAAAGCAGGATGTTATTTATGTAAGCTGTCGAAACGGAGAACGTTCTGTCAGAGGATTTCTGGATGAATATGCATATTATACAATGGCGTTGATTTTCTTATATGATGTTACTTCAAAAACAGAGTATTTAAAACGGGCAGAGAAGTTTGGCAGGGAAGCAGAAAGACAGTTTGAAGATGAAAATGGAGGATATTTTCTCTATGGGGCGGAAAATGACAGTTTGATTATCAGGCAAAAGGAAACCTATGACGGTGCGGTTCCGGGTGGTAATTCAGTAATGGCATACTGTCTTACAAGGCTTTCACAGCTTACGGAAGAAGAGGTTTATAAAAAGGCGGCAGAAAAGCTGCTTGCGTTTATGTCAGGCGAGGCAGAGCATTATCCTGCGGGGTATGCGGTATTTCTTACGGCATTGCTTTTTTATCAGAATCCTCCGGAAAAAATTACAGTGGTGATGGCGGAAAATGACAGCAAAGAGAAAATCATTTCACGTCTGCCATTTTATGCAGATATTAAAATTCTTTCGGAGGAAGAAGGAGACTATCGGATGTTAAATCACAGAACCACTTATTATGTATGCAGAAATTTTACCTGTCTTCCTCCGTCAAATCAGGAACCGGATTTGTTTTAAAAATGCAAGTTGACAGAGACGGATGTTGTTTTAAAAATATAGTTTGACAGAAATTAATTTCGTTTTAAAAACATAAGCTGACAGGAACCAATTGCATTGTAAAAACATAAGCTAAAGAAAAAGGGATTTTTTATGGATTATATAAATTTTGTGCCAGTTACAGGCACTATTATAAATATTACAAGAGGAAACGACTGCTGCAGTCAGATGATAACGCTTCGAACAGATAACGGAATTGTGAATTTTATGGTGGATTCGGATACTCATATTATTGAGAACAGGCAGCTCAGACAGGGGATGAGAGTGGTGGCGTTTTATGACAGCAGTCTGCCTGTGCCTTTGATTTTTCCACCACAGTATCGGGCGCAGATTATCGCTTTGCTCGGAAGAAATGAACAGGTTATGTTAAATTATTTTGACAGTGAACTTGTGGCGGGTGACAGGTCACTGGCATTAAATATTGGAAGAAATACAATGATAACAACGGTGAACGGGCAGAATGTAACATGTAATATCGGCAATCAGGTGTTGCTTGTTTTTTATACTATGACAACCAGAAGTATTCCGCCACAGACAACACCAGACAGAATTGTAGTGTGGTGTTAAAGAAATAGAGATGAAATAGAATGAGCAGCAGGGCATGACAAAAGCACAGCAGAGAGATTGAGTTCTCTTTTGCTGTGCCTTATCTGTTGTTTCACAGAATATAATATTTTGCTTGAGCCAATACCCCATATCTGCTATAATAGCTTTGTATAATTGAAAAGAAAGCTGGATGCGATTTTTTGATAGTTAGCTGCCCTCTAGTCTGCAAAGGAGGGTGATGCCCATGAACACAATGGAAGTATTAACTTTGGTGCTGGTCATTTTTACGGCATTGTCATACATAGACAATCATAATAAAAAGAAATAAGCATCCCTACCCTCGCAAAGTTTGGATGCTTATTTTATAATATTCTTACAGAGGGCAAATCGGAAAATCAATTCCGATAACCTTTCTAATCGAATTATACACTAGACCGCAAGAGAAATCAAGCGGTCTTTTTAAAATTTTTATTTATATGTGAGTCTGTGAAAGCCAAATTGCCGAAACGGTGTTTAGGCGATTTGTAATTAAAAACCCCCAAGCAATACTTAGGAAAAAGAAAAATATTTCTGGGAGAGATTTGGAAACAACTACTATGGAGGAATACTATGCAGAATTTGACTATAAAAGACAATATAAATGAATATTTATCAGCATCAAAATATATAAACTGGACAGAACCTGTTATGATAAACAAAGCAAATGAATTTAAGAAAAAAGCATCAGACGAAATTACCTTGATTCGTATGATTTATGAATATGTCCGCGATGAAGTGAAACATTCATGGGATGTGCAGGATAAATGTGTGACAAAAACGGCAGTTGAGGTTTTTGAAAATAAGGTTGGTATATGTTGGGCAAAGTCCAATCTGCTTGCTGCGTTACTTCGTGCCTGCAATATCCCGGCAGGAATTTGTTATCAGCGTTTGACCTTGGGTGATACCGAGAATACAGGATTTTGTATTCATGCATTGAATGCTGTATATATCAAAAAACTAGACAGATGGATTCGGCTGGATGCCAGAGGAAATAAAGAGGGCGTTGACGCACAGTTTGATTTGCAGGAAGAAAGGCTTGCCTTTCTTGTGCGGCGGGAAATTGGAGAGGTGGATTATAAAATTGTTTATGCCCATCCATCTGATAAATTAATGAAAATACTGGAAAACAGCAAGGATGCATTGGATATGTATTTACACGCTTTGCCGGATTCAATTTATGAATATAGGAGAGCAGATTTGAAGGATATTGAAGAACTGGTGAGAACAAGAATGATAGTTCTTCGGGCAGTGAATCAATTACCAGAGGATACAGATATGTCACAGGTCCGACAGGCTTCTTATGAATATTATCAAAGGGCGCTTAAATCCGGCGAGCATATTGCATATCTGGTATATGATAATCATACATTTGTCGGCGCAGGAGGCGTCAGCTTTTATCAGGTTATGCCTGTATATCATAATCCAAGCGGCAAAAAGGCTTATATTATGAATATGTATACAGCGCCGGAATATAGAAGGCAGGGAATTGCATATAAGACGCTGGATTTGATTGTAAAGGAGATTAGGAAACGAGGCGTTTCTAAAATTATTTTAGAAGCAACAGATATGGGACGACCATTATATGAAAAATATGGATTTGTTCCAATGAAGGATGAAATGAAGCTGATTTAAATGACAAAAGTATATTTTGTACGCCACGCGCAGCCGGAACATACATGGGAAGATGACAGAACAAGACCTCTGACAGAAGATGGAAAAAGAGATTCAGGTATTGTTTTAGAATTTCTAAAGGATAAAAAGATAGATGTTTTTTATTGCAGTCCATATAAGCGAAGCATGGATACCATTGCAAAAGTAGCAGATTTCTTTGGCAAAGAAATCATTACAGACGAGCGTCTGCGGGAGAGGGAAAAAAAGGGATAAATGGAAATTATCATGGAATGTATCGAAAACGTTGGAAAAATCACAGCTGCCACGAGGACGGAGGAGAATCCATTCAAATGGTACAAAACAGAAACATATCTGCTCTTCAAGAAATATTGTCAAATAATCAGGAAAAGAACATTGTAATAGGAATACATGGAACGGCACTCAGTTCTATATTGAATTATTATAATTCAGATTTTGGCTGTGAGAATTTTCTGCGGATTATAGATTGGATGCCTTATATTATTGAATTGGATTTTGAAGAGAATACGTTTTTGGGACTGCAAGAGCATTGCTACATAGAAAAGGAATTTCAAGGAAAAAAGTGAGAAAATAAAATGGGAAAGGATAAGGGCCGCAATATGAACAAAAAAATAAAAACATGGATTTCTAAAGTAGAACAGATATACAATCATTTTGCTCAAAGAAAAAATTCGAAAATATGGCAGGAATTATTAAATGAAATCTCTCCAGACAGCCCATTGTTTTTTGAATGGAGAAATCAGTTTCTTCTATATTTAAATAATCATCCATTTTTATCTTTTAAGGTATACCAGTTCATAAATCAGACCTTCCATATTGCAGAGGATTATTATGCTTTGATGTCAAAAGAAAATATTAAAAAAACAGCACATAATCAGACAGGTTGTGATGAGTATTCTCTGCTATCAAAAGAAAACGAAGAAGAAAAAGTTCGGCAATATGGAAGCGAGAAAGAGAAAAAGGAATTTATTCACATTATTTCCGTTATGCAGGAAGAAAATATCTATGTGTCCGAACCTCTTTTATATGATAATCTGTTGTTTGATATTGACAGAATGGAAGTGACTGCAGATTCGGCGGATGATAGCAGGACAGATGATTATATTTATGAATATCTTGACATTACAGGAAATTCGCGTAAAAGTAATGGACAGACGAACAGGGAAAAGAATGGAAGATTTGCAAGAACAGCAGAATACAGACAAAGTATAGAAAGTTATTATACAAATCTTTCAAATCTTTCCAGATACGGATATACTTCTGTTTATGAGAAGCAACAGTTTATGTGGCTTTCCTGCTGGTTTGGAGATTTAGATAAAAGCTGTGCCATAGCGGAAGATATTCTGAAAAAGGAGCCGCAAAATCTGTATGCAGCTTCCTATCAAGTATATTTACAGGCAAGGAAGCAATGGGCGACTGAGACATTAACCGAAACGTCAATCGGAAGGATGGCAGAAAATATCGCTGCTTTGGATACAGAAACAAATCTTTGCCGGATAATGATAAAAACAGTTCTTGCATTTTGCGAAATGCAACAGAGGAATTTTCGAAAGGTAATTTCTATTCTTGAGGAGATATTGGATTATAGTCAGATGCCGTTTTTGAATAATTTTACAGGGTGTTATACGCCGGATTTCTGGCAGTCACAGCAAGGCATAAAGATTTCAGCGTATCAGGCGATTGTTTTATGTGGAGGGCATAAGGCGTATCAGGACAGCTATGAGCTTTTACACAGGGCATATCAGCTTTTGCTAGAGGAAAATTGTACAACGGATGTTTGTAATGTAATCAGTCAGAAACAAATCCCGATTGACTGCCTGAATAAGTTTGACAGCACAGCAGAGTCTGTGTTATATATGGCAAAAGCATACTTATATACCGGAGCATATGAACAGGCATATCATATTATTTATGATGAAAAAAATAAACAGATGATGATAAAAAACAAGTGTCAGACAGAATATTTTATCATTATGACAGATGTGCTTTTTGCACGGGGAGATTATGGGGAATGTATCAAAACAGCGGAAAGTCTTGACAGGATATTATCAAAAAATAAAAAGGTATTCTGTGACAGATGGGAGAAAACAGTTTATAACAGAATATTTTGTCACAATCTTTATCTGCTGGCACAGTGCAGTCTTTTGGAGAAAAATTATGAAAATGCCTGCTTTTATTCGGAATGTCTGATGGAAGAAGATTTTACAGCAGTACAGGTATATGTTATTTATTTAAAAGCGTGTTTTTTTCTTTGTAAATTTGACAAAGTAAAACAGACTTATGATAAAATCCGTTTTCTTTTTGGCGGATGGGAAGCTGGATATTACGCAGCGCAGGGGGTATTGCGGCAGAAAAGGTTTTGGCGCGATATACAATACGAAGAGGCAGCAGGGATTCTTTGGAGAATTAACAAAAGTCAGTTTCCAACCGGCTGTATGACAAACACTGGCAGCAGAACTTTAGAAATAAAAACAGGACTGCTGCAAAGTCTTATTAAAGCAGGACTTTTGGATTCGGAGCAGGAACAGGAGCGGCTTTATAAGGAAACACTGAGAATTTTTGAGAATCAAAAAGAAACAAGCAAATATAATATAGAGAACCACAGTTTGTCTTATAGTCAGAAAGAAACGGGCTGGCATGATATGGAAACAGCACTTATTCTGGCGCAGTTTGCAATGGAGAGAAACAAAAACAGTGAGGCGTACGAAATTTTAGAGAATTATCAAAAGGAACAAAAAGAGGAACCAAGGGAGCCTCTTTTCTGGTATGACTTTGCAATATGTCTGGAAGCAGCGGGAGAAGAGAAAGCAGCACTGAATATATATGAGAAAATATCAAAAGAATATGGCGTATACGCAGATATCTGCATCAGGATTTCCAAGTATTATCAACAGCGTTATTTTTTACATACATTTTCTTTGGAAGATAAAAAGACTGCCCTTGAATATTTGCAAAGACAGGAAGAAAACGAAGATATTCCGCCGTATCTGGAACTTGCAGAATATTATTACCAGCTTACGGAATATGACAATGCAATAGAGATTTATCTAAAAAACCAAGAAAAAGTGCCTGATTTATATTGTCAAAGGGGATATGAGCTTATGGGAAACTGTTTTCAGCGGATTTACCGTTTTGAAACTGCTGAAAAATATTTTGGGGCATCCCTTGTCTGTGGACCGAAAAGTGCGCAGATATATTTTGAAACTGCGGAGGTGTTGAAGGAATGTAAGAAATATAAACAGGCGGTTTGGTGGCATCAAAGAGCGATGCAAAAATTCGGGGAGGTTTATGACAGAGGATATGAGGCGATAGGGGATTTGTATCTGCTGCTTGAGGAGTCAAACAAAGCGCTGGCATACTATCATATGCAGTGGGTATTTGCATGTGATAAAACAGAAGTGGACAGAGAGCGGGGAGAATGGCTGAAAATGAGGTATTATAAGAGAATGATATATTTTTATCTGATGGAAGGTCAGACAGAGATAGCATTTGAGTGGGCAGAACAGGGAATACAGGAGCTGTCAGTGGCTTCATGCCGGGCCAAGCTGGCTATGTTTTATGCGGACGCACTTATGTACAGGGGCGCAGAGCCTGCGTTGCAGGTAATGGAAGAATGTATGAAAAGAGATGAGGAAAAATTGAAGATAGAGAAAAACTACGAACTTCTTCTTGAAATGAAGGCGCAGCTTCTCTCCTATTATTTTCTTACAGGGAAAAGGCAAGAGCTTGCGAAAGGCGCAGAGGAGTTTGGAGATATTTTTTCGATTGCTTATCCACAGGCGAAAATTGAAGATTATGCAGAGATAAAAAGGGAAGGCCCAAAGAGATATGGAGAAATCGGCTGGTATTATCTGGCACTTGGAAAGGAAGATTTTGCCCAGCAGTGTTTTCAGAAACAGTGGGCTATGAAATCGTGTATTGGATGCAGGTCGAGACATGGATGTTATCGGGGATATGTGAATATTGCGAGGTATTGTGAAGCAACAAAGAAATATAACCGCGCGATTTGTTTTTATAAAGAGTTGCTTTCGCAGCGGCATCTTCCAAATCACGTACAAGCAAAAGAGGCATTGCAAAGGCTTCAAAAAATGCCGAAAGGGGAGAGAGGGGAAGAATTTCGAAGGTGGTAGTTGGGAAGAAGATACAGATATCTAAAAATAATCCGATAAAAACAGCAGATATAGGCGTTGACTGCATTTATCAGCGCCCATATCTGCTATAAATTTCTGATATTTTTAGTTATGCGTCTGATTTATTCCACCAGCCCCAACGTATTAATCAGCAGTATCCATGCCATTCCATAATAAGTAATCACCGCCACCAAATCATTCATTGTAGTAATTAACGGTCCAGAAGCCACCGCAGGGTCCATGCCGAGCTTTTTTAATCCAATTGGAATAATCGTTCCCATAAAACTTGAAATTCCCATAGCCACCATAAGCGCCAGCCCGATACACCCCGAAACAGAAAATGCAAACAGCGCAGACTGAGCCTTAAAAAAGAGAATAAATCCTCCAATACACAAAAAAGTCAGCATACCCAGAAGAAACCCGTTAGAAAGCCCAATGCGTACTTCCTTAAAGACAAGATGTCTCTTATCCTCCGGCTTCACTCCTTCGTCAGCCAGCACCCGAATCGTAACGCCTAGAGACTGTGTACCGACATTGCCGGACATTCCAAGAATCAGCGATTGAAAGGACACTACAAGAGTAAGCTGCGCAATGACAGGTTCAAACAACCCTACCACAGAGGAAACGCCAAGTGCCAGAAAAAGAAGTACAATCAGCCATGGCATCCTTTTTTTTATGCTTTCCTTTAACGGCTCATGCAAATCCTCTTCCTCACTAAGACCGGCAAGCTTTGCATAATCCTCGCTCATTTCTTCATCAACTACCTCTACAATATCCTGAGAAGTAATAATCCCCAGAAGCTTTTTTTCTCTGTCAAGCACTGGTATGGAATCCTCAGAGTAGTCTTTCAGATATTCAATACAGTCCTGAATTTCCTCATCCGCATATACATAAGGATAAGATGTTGTCACAAGAGACTCCAGTTCAACATAATCCCTTGCGATAATCAGGGTGTGCAATCCAATGGCGCCATAAAAAGTTTCCTTATCATCCACCACATACAGCGTGGAAATATTATCATTCTTCGCCGCCTGAGATACCAGCTCCTTCATTGCCTGTCTGATACTTAAAGATTTATTGATTACAATAAAGTTTGTTGTCATATGACTGCCGATTTCTTCATCAGAAAAGGATTGAATTAAGTCAATATCAACCTTTGCCTCTGGGTCCATAAGCTCGATAATTTCTTCCCTGTGGTCATCTTCCAGCTCCTCCAGAACATCAATGGCATCGTCGGAGTCCATTGATTCAATAATATCGGCGGCCCGCTCATTATCCAGCTCTTCCAGATATTTTCCTACATCTTCCTCCAGATATGCAAAAATCTCGGAAGTCCTGTCAAGACCAAGTATACTGTACAGGCTTTTTCGCTCCTCAGCGGTCAATACATCGAAAACATCGGCAATATCATTGTTGTGATAGTCATTTAACTGAATTCTTTTTTCATGCACAGACAGGCTGCTTCGTATGAGGGAAACTATCTGCTCTGTGTTGTTTTTTAAAATAATATCATCTGTTTTTTCTTCCATACGAATAATCCTGCCTTTCTCTGTAAATATTATCAAATATAGTATAACAGATATTTATAAAGTTTGTCACTAAAAATCTGAAAAACTATAATTTTACTATATAATTTATGCCATATGCAGTTGTACTAAAAAAAGTAGCATTTTAAATATTAAGATTCAGAAACCGGAATAAAGTAACTATGTTCACAAAAACTTCACAAAAATTGTTAGCACTCACTATTGACGAGTGCTAACAACAGTGCTATAATACACTCAGAACAAAGGAAAGGGGCACAAAATAAAGAGCCCCCAACGCTCCGGGTTCACGACACAATAAAATATAGTTATTCAGATGAAAAACACAAACATCCGAAAAGAAATGGAGGAATGACTTATGTTAGTACCTAGTTTATTTGGAGAGCACTTATTGGATGATTTCTTTGATATACCAAGTTTTCCAAGAGTCAGTGGATTTGGAAACAATAGCCAGCACATCATGAGCACAGATGTAAAAGAGAAAACCGGTGGATATGAAATATCCATAAATCTTCCGGGCTTTAAGAAAGAAGATGTAAAGGCAGAGCTAAAAGACGGCTGTCTTACAATTAACGCTTCAACCAGCAGCACTAATGATACAAAAGATGACGACGGAAAATATATTCGCAGAGAGCGCTACTGTGGTTCTTGCAGCAGAAGTTTTTATGTAGGCGAGCAGGTAACAGATAAGGATATCAAGGCAAAATTTGAAGATGGTGTTCTAAAAATTGAAATACCAAAATATGAAGCAAAACCGGCCGTAGAGGATAAGCATTACATTGCGATTGAAGGCTAGAAACAAAGAGCATAAGATAACAAAAATCAATTAAAAATAAAAAATAAGAGCTGTCACATTGAGGAATGAACAATATCAGTACTCGGTGTGGCAGCTCTTATTGAAATTATCCCTTTTCTGTTTTATAATAAATTTAAAATTTGAATATCAGAAAGGGCGTATATTATGAGAAATAAAAGAGTCAATGAGCTTAGAACCTTAATGAAGGAGCGTGGAATCAGCGTTTACATTATTCCAACCTCCGATTATCACCAGTCCGAATACATCAGTGATTATTTCAAAACAAGACAGTTTATTACCGGCTTTACCGGCTCCGCAGGAACAGCAGTTGTTACCATGGAAGAAGCATGTCTGTGGACAGACGGAAGGTATTATATTCAGGCGGAAAAAGAGCTTCAGGGCTGTGAATTTAAGCTATATAAAATGGGTATGGACAAGGTACCGACTGTTAGAGAGTATATTAAAGAATATATTAAAAAACATACAGATAAATATAAGGACAAATTCTGTATAGGCTTTGACGGACAGGTTTTGTGCGCCAGAGATGGTATGGACTATGAACGGCTGGCTGAGGAAAATCATGCCCGTATTTATTGTGACGAAGATTTAATTGACAGATTATGGGACAACCGGCCCGCATTTCCAACCAGTCAGGCATATATTTTAGAAGAAAAATATTCAGGCAAAAGCACTGCGGATAAACTGCGCCAAGTCAGAGAGAAAATGAAGGAACGAAAGGCAGACGTTCATGTACTCTCTGATGTATGTGATATTGCATGGCTTTTAAATATACGAGGCAATGATATCCGTCATGTTCCGGTAATTCTTTCCTGTCTGCTTATGGATATGGAGAAGTGCCGCTGGTATGTGAAAAAAGAAAATCTGAATGAGAAAGTTTTAAACTATCTTTCTGATAATCATATTGAAGTCAGAGACTACGACCTTATTTATCAGGACCTTCAAAAAATCAAAGGTCAAAAGCTTCTTGCAGACCTTGGAAGGATAAATTATAAACTGAAGAGTTCTATAAATACAGAGCTTATTGACATTGCTAATCCGGAGCAGCTTCTAAAAGCCGTAAAAAATCCGACAGAAGTTGAAAATATTAAAATTGCTCATATAAAAGATGGCGTAGCAGTCACAAAGTTTATGTACTGGCTGAAGCATGCAATAGGCAGAGAAACTATCACAGAAATGGATGCCGCACAGCGTATCAATCAGTTGAGAGCCGAGCAGGAACACTATATAGATATCAGCTTTGACACCATAGCCGCTTATGGAGAGAATGCTGCCATGATGCACTATGAGGCAGACAATACCTGTAATGCGATATTAGAGCCGAAGGGCTTTCTTCTGGTGGATTCTGGCGGACATTATCTGGAAGGTTCCACAGATATTACCAGAACCTTTGCGCTTGGGGAACTGAGCGAAGAGGAACGGAAAATGTTTACCGCTGTGGTAAGAAGCAATCTGAACCTTGCGGCTGCAAAATTTTTATATGGCTGTACAGGAGAAAATCTTGATATTCTTGCAAGAGAACCATTGTGGGAGCTTGGAATCGATTATCGCTGCGGGACCGGACATGGAAACGGTTATCTTCTGAATGTCCATGAAGGGCCAAATTCTTTCCGCTGGCGTATACAGGAAACTATTCCAAGAGCGGCAGTATTTGAGGAGGGTATGATTACCACAGATGAACCGGGAGTATATGAGGAAGGAAAGTATGGAATACGAATTGAAAATGAACTGTTGTGCAAAAGGGCAATAAAAAATGAGTATGGGCAGTTTATGGAGTTTGAAACTATTACTTATGTGCCAATTGATTTAGATGCCATAAATGCTGAGGAAATGACTTTAAGAGAAAAAAATATTTTAAATGAGTATCATCAAAAAGTATATAGAACGATTTCACCATATCTTACAGACAATGAAAAGGAATGGTTAAAATATAATACAAGAAGAATATAAATTTAAGTAAAATATAAACTAAAAAGAAATATAATAATTTTTCTTAAGGCTGTATGTATAGAAACCTTTATTTTACAGATAATACTATAAAAGTTAATAATTGAAAAACACAATAAACATAAAATGGAGGTTTGAAGCAAATGAAAGCAACAGGAATTGTAAGAAGAATTGATGATTTGGGAAGGGTAGTAGTTCCAAAGGAGATAAGAAAGACTTTGAAAATCAGAGAAGGCGACCCAGTGGAAATATTTACAGACAATCAGGGACAGATTATACTGAAAAAATATTCTCCGATTGGTGAAATGGGCGACTTTGCCAGAGATTACGCAGAGGCGATGTCACAAATCGCCGGTCATACTGTAATTGTCACGGACAGGGAAAAAGTGATTGCGGCAGCAGGAAGTATGAAAAAGCAATATCAGGATAAGACCATAAGCAGAGAGCTTGAGGAAATTATGGAAAACAGAACTGCTGTAAACAGTGCAAAGACAAGGAAGATTATAAGTGTAGCCGAGGGAGAGACACCGTCAGAGGTTCAGCAGATTATCTATCCGATTCTGTGTGAAAGTGATGTAGTAGGCTCGGTAGTTATGTTTGGAAAGGAAAAAGGCAGAGAATTAAGCGAAACTGAAAATAAAATCGCCGGAGTTGCAGCGACCTTTTTAGGCAGACAGATGGAGGGTTAATTTCATATATTTTCAAAAATTTCAATAATATATGGAAAATTCCTTGACAAATTGACAGAAACCATATATAAATATGTTTATGGGTATAGCAAGTCAAGAAGAAACCCGAAAACAGCCTGCAAAAATACAGAGCAGGTAATGATACGAATAATACATTAGAGGAGGATTTATTCATGAACAAGGCTGAATTAGTAGCAGCTATTGCTGACAAAACTGAATTATCAAAGAAGGACTCTGAAAAGGCTTTAAAGGCTTTTATCGACGTTGTGACAGAGGAATTAAAGAAGGGTGAGAAGGTACAGCTTGTTGGCTTTGGAACATTTGAAACTTCTGAAAGAGCAGCAAGAGAAGGAAGAAACCCACAGACAGGAAAGACAATGAAAATTCCTGCTTCCACAGCACCTAGATTCAAGGCTGGAAAGGCTTTAAAGGACGCTGTAAACTAAACTTTGTATAACAGTAAGTTATAAAGTAAAAGCGAGTAAAGAGAAACTGACGGTCTGACTGGTCAGTTTCTTTTTCTTCTTTAAATTAAGAAATAACAGGAGGGATTCCATGAGATTAGATAAATATTTAAAGGTTTCAAGATTAATCAAGAGAAGAACCGTGGCAAACGAGGCCTGCGATGCCGGCAGAGTGTTTATCAATGACAAACAGGCGAAGGCGGGTACAGAGGTGAAACCGGGGGATATTATAGAAATCCGGTTTGGTTCAAAAAATGTACGGGTAGAGGTGACATCTGTTCAGGAAACGGTAAAAAAGGAAGAAGCGAAAGAAATGTATAAAGATTTGTAATAAAACAGGCAGAAAAAAAATATGATAGTATTAACCGTATGAGATAAGGATTCGTATCAGGTATGGAAGAAAATCATTTTACCGGAAGTCACAAAATGCAGATGATAAACAGAAAGGAATGCTTTCTGACCGGAGTCAAAGATGTTATCTCTTTTGATACAGAGGTAATTCTGCTGGAAACGGACATGGGTATGCTTACAATCAATGGAAAGGAGCTTCATATAAAAAGACTGACGCTGGAGAAAAAGGAGACGGACATCGAGGGATTGATTGATTCCTTTACCTATTCTGATTATAATAAATATAAAAAGAGCAAAGAACCGTTTCTTGGAAGGCTGTTTAAATAAATATGAGCGAATTTATACGGGAAGAAGTCAGTATATTCATAGAAGCCGCATGGCAGGGAATGCTTATTGCAGTTTGTTATGATGCCTTGAGAATATTGAGAAGAGTCATAAAACATAAGGATATTATCGTCAATATAGAGGATTATCTCTTTTGGGTGATTGTAGGGATAGCAGTGTTTTCCATGATTTTTCAGAATAATGACGGAGTGGTGAGAGGCTATATTTTTCTGGCGCTCCTGACAGGCGCTTATACCTACCATAAAAGCGTAAGTTTGTTTCTGGTCAGATACATATCAAAAATATTGAATTTTGTTATTACTTTACTATTGAAAAAACCGCTGAAATGGGCTAAAATGATAATCAGAAAGGTTTTAAAGTTTTTTGCAAAGCCGTTCAAAGCTCTTGGTTCACTGGTAAAACGCAAAGTGAAGAGTGAAAAAAAACATAAAGCAGAACATGAAAAGCATAATAAAAAAAAGCAGCCATATCATGCAGAGGTGAAAAAACGTGGAAAGTATAATGACAAGAAAAAGAAAAAAAGGAAAGCTCGTAACACTGGGGATTAGTCTGATTGTTATGTTCTTTACTGCGATTATGTGGGGACAGATAAAGGAGTCAAAGTCTGAGCTGAAGGAACTGAAGAGACAGGAAGAGAAGCTTCAGACAGAAATGGAGGTTGTACAGAAAGAAGCAGAGGAACTTGAGGAACGCAGAGTGTACGTACAGACGAAAAAATATGTGGAAGAGATTGCAAAGCAGATAGGATTTGTATATCCTGACGAGATTATTTATAAACCTCAAAATTAACAGGCGGTGCGTCGATTCGATTTTCAACTTTATAAAACGGTGATTTCAAAGAATTTTGTCAGAAAGTTTTTTGAAATCACATTTTTTTTTGACAAAATTCTCAAAAATAAATGATTATACTTCACATCACAAAACAGGCAGGGCCCGCCGGTTTGAAATAATTTATTTTAGCTCTGCAATTAGCTGTTGGCTGATTGCATGATAGGAGGTATTTTTTATGAAAACAAAATTGGCAAAATCACTGTTGGCAGGAGGAATCGGCTCAGCACTGTCAGGTATCGGGCTGTATGGCATGAATCCAATTGGAATGGCGGCATATTCCGCGATTCAGGGGAGCAGCCTGATGGCGGTGCCATCTGTTCCATTGTTTCTTCTGGTTGTTTATTTCTGTTATGGTTTACTGGATACATTCAAGTATGCAATTGTTATGTTTTTATCCGCCACCTTTATTGTATCCATGAAATATATGGGTGAAAATAAGCGCAAGGTAAATGTATACATATCTGCAATGGCAGCAGCTTTTACCTTTGGTCTTATGGAATGTACAGATGTATTTGTTCTGAGAAGCGAAGCGGTAAATTATTCTATGGTAGGGCTTGCAACGATATTGGTTTTTTCTCTGACAGTTGTATTTGGAAAACTGATTGAAATACTGCTTGGAGAAGACCGCATCCGATATGACAATAAGGCACGGCGAAAGGAGGATGAAAGAGATAGAACGGAAAAGGTAGCGGGAAATTATGAAGAAAAGCTTCGCATGATGGCGGAATCCTTTGAAAAAATGTCAAAAAGTATAGATGGCTTTGGGAGGGGGGAGCACAGAGAGAAAAATCTGAATGGAGAGCTGGATATTATGAATGAAATATGGCGAAGACGACTGGAGGACAGCCGAAATGCCGTGGCGCTGCAGCTAAAGGAAATGTCGGGAATATTAAAGGATGTAACCTCTGATTCCTATGTATTTGTAAATCTTGCAGAGGAGAAGGAGGAGGAACTTAGAAGAGAGCTTCGGGCAAAGGGGATTCTTATGAAAAATATCGTAATTTTAAATAACAGACGGGGCATTGACGAGGTGAATATTATATTGAAAGCAGGAAAAAAGACACTTCCTCTTAAGGAGGTGGGGGAAATTATCAGCGGTGTTCTGGAAAAAGATGTTGGATTTAAAAAGAACCCCTATGCATTAGTCAATAAAGAGTATACGACCTATACCTTTGTGGAGGAGCCCAATTTTTTTATTATACACGGAGCTGCCAAGCGCTCAAAGGACCAGCAGACAGTTTCGGGAGACAATTTCACCTGCATGGAGCTGGACTCCGGTCAGACGCTTTTAAGCGTCTCCGATGGAATGGGGCATGGCATGCAGGCATGCAAAGAAAGTGAGGTAGTAGTGGAGCTTTTGGAAGAAATGATGAAAGGCGGTTTCAGTGAGGAGGCATCTGTCAGGTTGATAAACAGTATATTGATGATAGATTCGGATATTATGAATCCTACGGCACTCGATATGGGGATTATTGATATGTATTCGGGGGTATGCGATTTTATGAAACTTGGGGCAGCATCAACTTTTGTCAAGAGAGGGAGGTGGGTGGAGGCGATTAAATCCACCTCTCTTCCCATAGGGAGTACAGGCTGTGCGGATATTGAAACTGCATCCAAAAAATTATATGACGGAGATTTTGTGATTATGATGTCAGATGGTATTATGGAATCCATTCAGGAGGAGGATAAAGAAAAGACCATCGGGGAAATTATTCTTGAAATTAAGGAGGGCAAGCCGGAGGAAATGGCAAGAGAAATTCTGAAAAAAGCGCTGGCACATTCGGATAAGGAGAAGGATGATGATATGACAGTATTAGTAACAGGAATATGGGATAAATGTGCTTGATATTCAATCAAATTTGTGTTAAATATATAAGTATAGAATAAAATGGAAACAGCATAAAACAGAAATAGAATAAAGCGGAAATAAAATAAAACAGAAACAAGAGTCCAACGGAAACGAAGGTCAAACGAAAACAAAAGTCAAATGGAAATGAAGGTCAAACAGAAACTGGATGCAACAGAAATGGAGAGTGGAATGACACACACAATCGAAAAAAAAGTAGAAAATTACATGGAAGCCTGTCATATGCTTGATGGTGTACAGAATATAGCCGCAGGTATATCGGGAGGACCAGATTCTATGTGTATGCTGCATATTCTGCATAGATTAAGAGAAAAGTATGGATATCGGCTGGTAGCTGTTCATGTGCATCACGGGATACGGGGACAGGCCGCCGACGAGGATATGGAGTATGTCAGACAGTGCTGCGGGGAATGGGGGATAGAAATCCGGTTTTTCTGCTGCAAGGTGGAAGAACAGGCTGCAAAATGGCATATGTCCACAGAGGAGGCGGGAAGAAAAATAAGATATGATTGTTTTTCAGAGGTACTAAAGAAGCTGGGAGGAGGAAAAATTGCAGTTGCCCATAACAGTGAAGACAGCAGCGAAACATTTCTTCTAAATCTGTTTCGGGGCACCGGTATCAGAGGCCTGACCGGAATCAGACCGGTCAGGCAGAATGTGATTCGGCCGGTTTTGTGCCTGAAAAGAATGGAGATACAGGAATATTTAAGAGAAAATGGAATAGATTATAGAACAGATGCAACAAATGACAAGGATTTGTATACAAGAAACAAAATTCGAAATCGGATAATGCCGTATGTATATGAAAATATTAATCCAAAAGCATCAGAGCATATTTTTCAGGCTGCACATGCTCTGGATGAAATCTGTGAATATATGGAGAAACAGGCGGATATGGTATATCAGACATCGGTATGCCAAGGTGAAGAAGCATATGTTGTGGATATTGTTAAAATAATACAATATGACAGGATTTTGCAGAAAATGACATACAGAAAGGTTATTCTGGCACTTGTCGGAAAACTCAAGGATATTACGGCAGCGCATGTGGATATGATAATGGGGCTTATGGCAGGAGAGACAGGAAAAAAGATACATCTTCCCTACCATATCATATGTGAAAAACAGTATAACAAAGTACTGATATATCGTTTTCGAAAATGTGAAACACATGCTTTTTTCTGTGCGGAATACAATATTCAGGGGCTTACGGAGGAAAAAATAGAGGTATTGCCAGAGCAAAAAGGTGCTATTCGGATGAAACTGGTAAAAAATGTAAGAAGAAATATGAAAATTCAAGAAAAAATGTATACGAAATGGCTGAATTATGATATACTAAAAAATGGCTTTCAGATACGGACCCGCAGACCCGGCGATTATATTGTTATTAATCGTCAGGGCGGGAGAAAAAAACTAAAGGATTATTTTATAAATCTGAAAATACCACGGGAGGAAAGAGAACATATCCTTTTGCTTGCAAAGGGAAGCGAAATTTTTTGGATAATTGGGTACAGAGTAAGTGAAGACTGCAGAATTTCTGAAAATACAGAGAATATATTGGAAATAGAATATCTTGAAGGGCCGGCAGATATCAGGCATACGACAGAGAACCCCAATGTATTAATCAGCGAGGAGGTATAGGTTTTGGATAAGAGAAAAGCAGGCGGAATAGGATTTTATGTGGCATTTGTACTGGTGATAATAGCGGTTTATATGCTGTTTCGGGTGGCAAATACAACAAGCAGTGAGTATAATCTGACAAAATTCAAACAGGATTTGGCGGATAATAAGGTAAAAGAGTGCACCATTGTGCAAAATAAAGAAGTTCCGACAGGATATATTCAGGTTCGGTTTGAAAGCGGCGCTTACAAAAAATTTTATGTTTCTGATGTGAATGAAGTAATCAGTTGCGCAGAAGCTGCCGATATAAAATATACCATGGACGATGTACAGAGGGACAGTCTGTTTCTTACTACGATACTGCCACTTCTTGTAATTGTGGTGCTTGTATTTGTGGTAATCAGTATGCTGAGTCCGAATACGGGAGGCGGAAACACCAATTCGAAAATGATGAACTTCGGAAAAAGCCGCGCAAAGATGATAAGTCCGGATGCAAAAAAATATACCTTTCAAAATGTAGCCGGTCTTAGAGAGGAAAAGGATGAACTGGAGGAAATCGTGGATTTCTTGAAGTTTCCTTCAAAATATATAGATGTAGGCGCGAGAATTCCAAAGGGAGTGATTCTTGTAGGCCCTCCGGGAACCGGAAAAACTCTTTTGGCAAAGGCGATTGCGGGCGAAGCGGGTGTTCCGTTTTTCAGTATTTCCGGTTCGGATTTTGTGGAAATGTTTGTCGGAGTCGGTGCATCGAGAGTAAGAGATTTATTTGAAGAGGCAAAAAAGAACTCCCCATGTATTGTATTTATTGATGAAATTGATGCTGTGGCGAGAAGAAGAGGAACCGGCATGGGCGGCGGTCATGATGAAAGAGAACAGACTTTAAACCAGCTTCTTGTAGAAATGGATGGCTTTGGTGTCAATGAGGGCATTATCGTAATGGCTGCTACAAACCGTGTGGATATTCTTGACCCGGCGATTTTAAGACCGGGCCGGTTTGACCGCAAGATTTATGTAGGCAGACCGGATGTAAAGGGCAGAGAGGAAATACTGGAGGTTCATGCAAAGAACAAGCCTTTGGGAGAAGATGTCGATTTGGAAAGAGTGGCACAAACCACAGCGGGCTTTGCGGGAGCAGATTTGGAGAATCTGTTAAATGAGGCCGCTATTCAGGCTGCAAAGCATGACAGAAAGTTTATTGTGCAACAGGACATTGATAAATCCTTTATCAAAGTAGGTATTGGAACAGAGAAGAAGAGCAGAATTATTTCTGATAAGGAAAAGAGGGTGACAGCCTTTCATGAGGCGGGACATGCGATTCTTTTTCATGTGCTTCCGGATGTGGGACCGGTACATACGGTATCTATTATTCCAACAGGAAACGGCGCTGCTGGTTATACCATGCCGCTGCCGGAAAAGGATGAAATGTTTAACACAAAGGGAAAGATGATTCAGAGTATTATGGTAAGTCTCGGAGGAAGAATTGCAGAAGAGCTTACTTTTGAAGATATTACAACAGGAGCTTCACAGGATATTAAGCAGGCGACGAATTATGCAAAGGCAATGGTGACAAAGTTTGGCATGTCTGAAGAACTTGGTCTGATTGCATATGGAAATGACGAGGAGGAGGTGTTTATCGGAAGAGATTTGGCTCATGGAAGAAGCTATGCGGAAGAGACAGCTTCAAAGATTGACAATGAGGTCAGACGTATTGTAGATGAATGTTATAAAAATGCTAGAACGATTATTGATGAGCACAGAGATGTTCTGGAAAAATGTGCGAAATTATTGATTGAAAAGGAAAAGATAACACAGGAAGAGTTTGAAACCTTATTTCAGCAAAGAAATAAAGTTGTTACAGAGTAATGGGAAGATTTCTGATATTCTCTGTTTTGGAAAATATGAATAAAAAGCAGATGTTTTAGGATTGTTATTTGTGTGATTTGTGGCAGAAAAGGTAAAATGCACAAAAATAAATTTGAAAAAAATCAATGTTTGTGCACACTTTTTTAGGAAAGGCTGGTATATTATGTATTGTAAAACCCCCCAATACATTATATGTTACACCCCATAAAAACAAAATAACTTCTCCTGAAACGGACAGCGCAGGCTGTCCGTTTTGTTTGGATAATCAATTTCATGTGATTCACGATTCATTTTATGAATCGCTCAATACCATACGATTGAAAGGAAAATGAGAATGATACAGTTAAATAATCTTAGTGAGACAAGTAAAAAAATATTATATATTCAAAATATGAGAGCATTGCTGCGGAAAGAATCATTTTTCAGCGACGGAACAGACCAGTATCTGGTTCCGTCAGAACCAAATGCCGGAGATGAGGTTAAAATTCGTTTCAGAACGGCACAGGCAAATGCGGATTGTGTGTATTTGTGCATCGGTGGAGAGCGGATTAGTATGACACTGATGAAAAGAACAGAAATGTTTGATTATTATGAGGCGCTATATCGTCTTGGAGAACAGAAAGTTAATTATCATTTTGAGATAACAAATAAATTTGAGTGCTGCTATTATGACAAGCTCGGTACATCAAATGAACCCCGCATGGATTATCAGTTTTCTTTGATTCCAGGATTTTCCACTCCTGACTGGGCAAAGGGTGCCGTGATGTACCAGATTTATACAGACCGTTTTTATAACGGCGATAAAACAAATGATGTACTGACAAATGAGTACGTATATATTGAGGGATATACAGAAAAGGTGGAGGACTGGTATAAATATCCTGCCGCTATGGGTGTGCGGGAATTTTATGGCGGTGACCTTCAGGGAGTTCTGGATAAAATGGATTATCTGGAAAAACTGGGTATTCAGGTAATTTATTTTAATCCACTGTTTGTATCGCCGTCAAACCACAAATATGACATACAGGATTATGACAATATCGACCCTCATATTGGAAAGATTGTGGATGATGAGGGAGAGGTGCTCGCTGTTGGAGAGAAGTCTAATACAAAGGCAGAAAAATATATCTCCAGAGTGACGAAAAAAGTGAATCTTGAAGCCAGCAATGAGCTTTTTGCACATCTTGTAGAAGAAGCGCATAAAAGAGGCATAAGGGTAATTATAGATGGTGTGTTTAATCACTGTGGCTCCTTTAATAAATGGCTGGATAAAGAGGAAATTTATCAGGGCAGAGAAGACTATGCCGATGGAGCATATATTTCAAAGGAGAGTCCTTATCATAATTTCTTCACTTTTTTTGATGAGTCGGGAGAGAAATGGCCACACAATGGAGAATATGACGGCTGGTGGGGCTTTGATACACTGCCAAAGCTGAATTATGAAGGCTCTAGGGAGCTGGAAGAATATATTCTCGGAATTGGCAGAAAGTGGGTGTCTCCTCCATATAATGCAGATGGCTGGCGTCTTGACGTGGCAGCGGACCTCGGACATTCACAGGAATATAACCATGAATTCTGGAAAAAGTTTCGAAAGGCAGTTAAGGAGGCAAATCCGGAAGCAATTATACTGGCTGAGCACTATGGGGACCCTTCTTCGTGGCTTCAGGGAGACCAGTGGGATACAGTCATGAACTATGATGCATTTATGGACCCTATTACGTGGTATCTGACAGGAATAGAAAAACACAGCGATGAAAAAAATGAAAGTCTTCTGGGAAATTCCACATGGTTTTTTGATACAATGAAATATAATATGGCCAAATTTCATCATCAGTCGCTGATGGTAGCTATGAATGAGCTGTCCAACCATGACCATTCCAGATTTTTGACAAGAACAAATGGAATGACAGGCAGAACCTCGTCTATGGGGCCGGAGATGGCAAATCAGGGGGTCAGTAAAGCAGTCATGAAGGCGGCAGTAGTCATGCAGATGACATGGCCGGGAGCTCCTACCCTTTATTATGGTGATGAAGCCGGACTGTGCGGCTGGACAGACCCAGATAACCGGCGTACTTACCCGTGGGGACGTGAGGATATGGATTTGCTGGAATTTCACAGAGATATCATACAGATTCACAGAAGAAATCCGGCGTTAATCAAGGGGTCCTTCCTTCCGCTTCACTCTGAATATCAAATAATCGCATATGGAAGATTTTACAAGGATAACAAGATTGTAGTTGTGATAAACAACAGTCGTGAAGAAAAATATGTCAGCATTAATGTTTATCCGATAGGGGTTTATTATAAATCAAAGGTAGTGCGGATTATGGAAACCTATGAGGAAGGATATAATGTGGGAAGGCTGGAAACCGGACTTGTAAACGGGGAGCTTCAGCTCAGAATGAAACCAAGGTCGGCGGCTGTTTTTTCCTGTGAGGGAGAAGTGCCGGTCATCTACTGTGCGTCGAAGGAATGGGCATAAACCTCTATGCTTCCCGCCATTTTCGCGGAGATGTTTTCATAATTGTCTGAAAGTTCCGGTTAAAGCTTCTCAGACTGTCATACCCGCACTGGTAGGCAATATCGGAAATGGAACAATCGCTGTTTTGCAGCAGAATTCCTGCATGATGAATACGATATTGATTCAGGTATTCTGTAAAAGAAAGATGAGAAATACGCTTAAAAGCTCTTGAGAGATAGGCATAGCTGTAGCCAAGCTCCTCCGAGAGCTTTTTTAGATTGCATTCCTCTTTAAAGTGTTGTTCTACATATTGGAAAACCTGCTCCGCCGCATGACTGTCGCCGTTTGAAAATGATAATTCGGCAAAGTCAGTAGATTCAGTCAGCTTTCCGCAGAGTTCATACAGTAATGCTTTCTGGCGAAAAATATTGTCTGTTTTAAATTTCTCCATAGTGACAGGCATATCGCAGAGAATCGGATTCTGTGGATAAAGCCCCTGATAGCAGGAGGTGAAATAGTGAATCAAATCTGTTGAAAAATGCAGGATAGTAACTTCACTGGGAGTGAGGGAATGCAGGGAGTGAAGCTGATTTGATACAAGAAAGGCAGTTTCACCCATATTCAGGCGATAGGGAGTATGATTGACAGTTATCTCCACAATCCCTGATTTTATACTGATACATTCGTAGTGCAGGTGTAGATGCAGAGGCCACGATATATTTCTTGAAGAGAATATGGAGTAAAAATTTGGTATGCCAATTGAATTTTTTTCATATAAAATCATGAAAAACCCTCCTGATATGACAAATCATGTCTTGTTTTTAAAAATGAGCTTGTAGAAAGAAATTGTCTTTTGTATTATCTGATATGACAAATTTTGTCCTGTTCTAAACAAGCATTGGCGAGAAAAAAATTGCAGATATATGTATACTATACTTGTGTGAGAAAAAAGATGCAACCATTAATTTTGTCATAGATATTATTTTAACAAAAAATTTTTGATATATGGCTGTTGAAATAGTAAAAAATAAACAGAAAAAGGAGAATTTAAGATGAAGACATATCATGTTTCAAAAGCAGGTTCCGACAGACAAAATGGAGATGAACATTCCCCGTTTCTGACAATTCAGAGGGCAGCAGAGCTGGCTATGCCGGGAGATACAGTGATTGTCCATGAAGGTGTGTACAGGGAGTGGGTAAAACCGGTAAATAAGGGAATAAGCGATGCGTTTCGTATTACCTATCAGGCGGCAGAGGGCGAATGTGTTGTGATTAAAGGCTCTGAGGAGGTAACAGGCTGGAACAGGACAGAAGACGGAATCTGGAAAACAGAAGTTTCAAATGAGATTTTTAACGGAAAAAATCCATTTGCAGAAAAGATAGAGGGAGACTGGTTGGTGGACCCAAGCGAATATGAGGTTCACTGTGGTGCGGTATATTTAAACGGACAGGCGCTTTATGAAGCGAAGGATATGGAGGAACTGAAGGCTCCGAAAAAAAAGGAATATTCACTGTTGGCTACATGGGAAAACAGAAGAGAAGAAATAGACAGACCAGAGCAGACACTGCTTATGTGGTATGCTAAGGTTGAGGAGGATGTAACGATTCTTTATGCCAATTTTGGCAGCAGCGACCCAAATAAAGAATTGATAGAAATCAACGTAAGACCTGCATGTTTTTATCCGGCTCAGACAGGAGTGGATTATATCACAGTGCGCGGTTTTGAGATGGCTCATGCGGCAACACAGTGGGCTCCGCCTACTGCAAATCAGACAGGAATGTTAGGACCAAACTGGAGCAAAGGCTGGATTATTGAAAATAATATTCTGCATGACTCTAAATGCAGTGCTGTCAGTCTTGGAAAAGAGGCTTCGACAGGGCATAATTATTTTACAAAAACGAAGAAAAAGCCAGATTATCAATATCAGATGGAGGCAGTATTCCATGCTCTCAGCAAGGGATGGAGCAGAGAACAGATTGGCTCACATATTGTCAGGAATAATACAATTTATGACTGTGGGCAGACAGGTATTGTTGGACATATGGGCTGTGTATTCAGCCAGATATATGGTAATGAGATATACAGAATCGCCACCAGACATGAATTCTGGGGACATGAGATAGCTGGAATCAAGCTTCATGCGGCTGTGGACGTACAGATTCATGATAATCATATCCATCATTGTTCATTGGGCACATGGCTTGACTGGCAGGCGCAGGGCGTCAGAGTAAGCCGTAATGTCTATGACCATAACAACAGAGATTTTATGATTGAAGTGACACATGGACCATATCTGGTTGACAACAATATTTTTGCATCCGAGTACAATTTTACCAATGCCGCACAGGGAGGCGCATATGTTAATAATCTGTGCTGCGGCCTGATTAGCCACTATCCGGTGCTGGACCGCCCTACCCCTTATCATCTGCCTCACTCCACACAGGTAATGGGTGTAATCTGGGTATATGGACTGGACGACCGCTGGTATCAGAATATGTTCGTGGGAGGCAGCGAGGAACGCCCATATGGAACTGTCACCTATAACGGAGCGCCTGTTTCTCTGGAAGAATTTGTAGAGCGCTATCAGAAATATGAGGGAGATTATCTGGCAGGCTATCGTGATGTAAAACAGCCGGCATATATTCACAGAAATGTGTATATGCAGGGGGCTAAAGCTTTTGACAGAGAAGAGGATGCAAAGATGTTTTCCGAGTGGAAGCCAGAAGTGTCGGTTGAGACAGTGGAAGGAGAAGCAGTTCTTAAAATTACGTTGCCGGAAGGAATTTCGGATAAAGAGAATATGCGCATTACCTCTGAGATATTGGGAAATCCGCGTATTACAGAGGCGGGATATGAGAATCCTGACGGCTCACCGATTGTGATTGATACGGATTTGCAGGGAAAAGCGCTGCCAGAACACCCACAGGCGGGACCGATACAAGGTCTGAAATCGGGAGAAAATACAGTAAATCTTGGAAAATACGGAGCATATAAGGCGAATAGCAGAATTAAAGCCTGAGTATGGAATGACCATGTTGTACATAATGTATAATGTGGTCATTTTTTTCTGGCTCATATAATATTAGAAGAGAATTAATAACTTGACATTTTATATATAAACAGTTAAAATATGTTTATCTTTTATGTAATAAAAATACGTCCCAAATAAAGTAAATTGTTTTGTACTTCGAACAAAGTGAAAGGAACAAGTATAAAATGCTGAAAATATGATATTATGCAGGCACAGAATATATAGAAGATGCGCCTTCCTATTTTGACAATGTCTATGAGGATGAATGGATTGAGGATGAATTTGTAAAAAAGATGATTCAGGATGTAGATAGTTCCTCTGTTGTCAGTGCTCATGTGATTGAAAGTCCTGTTCTTGGGGCAATTACTCCATAGAGTTTATCAGGAGGTGTTAAGGTGCTGATATTAATGTTAAAAGATGACTCCTTTATCTATAATCTGTCTAGTTGTGGAAATAATTGTGCGAAATGGGTATTGGAAATTGCAGAAAAAAAGATTTGACAGTATACCTACAACATATGATTTGCTTTGAAGGAGAATTTGAAATCCAGATTATGAATACAGGAAAAATTGTGCATAACCATGCAGAATATGTAGAAGGTTTATTAGAAGCGGAGAGGATGCTGGATGAAGGGCAGTTATCATTTTAAGGTCAAAAGTAAAAAGTTTTGTTTGAGTTTACTATACGAAGAAACATCACAGTGATAAAAGGAGACAGCGCTACCGGAAAGACTACTCTTTTGCATATATTATATGAATATTTGCGGGCGGAGAGAGAGTCCGGCTATTCGGTTTCAGCAGATGCGGATTATTATGTATATCTTCGTCGCGAAGTAGGACGCAGCTGGGAAGATGCATTATATTCCCTGAAAAACTCCATTATTTTTATTGAAGAAAATAATGATTTTGTATTCACAAAAAAATTTGCAGAATTTGTAAAAATATCAGGAAATTATTTTGTAATAATTAATCGCGCACCTCTTAAAATGCTTCCATATAGTATTCATGAAATATATGAAATTGTTACTGAAGGAAAGCATGCAGATGTGAAAGAAACTTATCATTATTTGCAGGAGCTTTACAATAATTATCCGATTAGCGAGAATAATAAATTGGACAATATAGTAGCAGAAGACAGTAATTCGGGTTTTCAGTTTTTTTCAAAAGTCTTTAAGAACAGCAATGTAATAAGTGCAAGAGGAAATGGAAACATACTTTCTGAGATTCAGCGATTGGACACAGGAGATATCCTTGCTATTGTAGATGGTGCAGCATTTGGAGCAATGATTGAAAATTGTTTGGAGTATTTTAAAATTCGCGATAAGCAAAGAGTATCTGTTTGGATACCGGAATCATTTGAATATTTGATTCTTAAATCTGGTTTGATTGAATCGAAAGACTTAGAGGATATATTGGCTTTTCCATCAGATTATATTGAATCGGAAAAATATGAAAGTTGGGAAGGTTTTTTGCACAACTGTTAATATCATTGACGGAGACTAAACCATATAAATATTCCAAAACTTTATTAAATGAGTATTATATACAGGACAGAAATGTGAAAAAAATAACAGAGAATTTTCCAAAAGCAGTAAAATGTAATCTTTAAAGATATATGCAGCAATAAATTAGTTCATAGTTTATGAATATTTTTATAAAGGAGGTTGTGATTATGTATCCAATTATTACAATCAGCAGAGAATTTGGCAGCGGGGGACATTCTATCGGGGAAAAGGTGGCAAATGAGCTTGGAATTCCTTTTTATGACAGTGAAATCGTAGAACAGACAGCCAAGAGAAGCGGCTATACCAAAGCGGCTGTCAGTGAACAGGGAGAATACACAAACAAAATGAGTAAATGGTTCTCTATGCCGGCATCCGCCATGTACTTTGAAAATCCACAGGATGAGATTTTCCGTGCACAGAAGCGTGTCATTTTGGACTGTGCGGAACAGGGACCATGCGTAATCGTTGGAAGATGTGCAGATTATATTCTTGATAAGGAAAACTATCCTACTCTGAATGTTTTTATTCATGCAGGTATGGAACAACGTATTGCACGTGTATTAGAAAAATACGGTGAAACAGATATGGAAATTAAAAAGCGTCTTGAGCGCAAGGACAGAAACAGAAAAACTTACTATAAATATTATACGGACAGAGAATGGGGTAAGTATGTAAATTATCATCTTAATCTTGACAGCGGATATCTGGGTATAGACCTCTGTGTGAAAATTATTGCAGACACAGTGAGAGCAAAAGAGGAAGAAAGCAAACAGTAGACATAATAGGTAATATACTACAATAAATGGTATGCTGTAATGAATGATATACTGCAAATATTCCATAATGAGTAATATTGCACAAAAACATTATATTCTCCGTCGTTATATTTTCACAAAAAAATTAAATAATTGAAAAAAGACTTACATTTTTTGAAAAAATCTGTTAAAATAAGATGGTACAGTGAAACAGATTTTCGATTATATTGTAAGGAGGCGGGAAATGTTTGAAATTGGTGAATTCGTAATATACGGGTTGAATGGGATATGCAGAGTTCAGGATATCACTCATATTGATATGGCAGGCAGTTCAAAGGATACTTTATATTATTTGCTCCTGCCAGTTAATAATTCCGAATGTAAGGTTTATGTTCCGGTTGACAATGATAAAGTTACAGTAAGAAAGGTACTGACAGATAAAGAGGCGTGGGAATTGATAGATGAAATACCAGAGATAGATGAAATGTGGGTACAGAATGACAAGCAGAGAGAGGGAATTTATAAAACTGCCCTGAAAACCTGTGATTGCAGAGAATTGGTGAGGATTATAAAAACTTCTTATACCAGAAAACAGGAAAGACTGAAGCAGGGAAAGAAAGCAACTGCGACAGATGACAAGTATTTAAAGCAGGCAAAGGAGAATCTTTACAATGAGCTGGCTTTTGTGCTTGGAAAAGAAAAGTCGGAAATGGAGCAAATTATCTCAGAGCATATCAGAATAAAACAGGGAGAGATAATTTCTTAATCGAAGTTTCTTAGCTGGTATTTTCTGATAAAAACTTCCCGATTATAATTTTATATGATGAAAGAAAGACAGCTTTTTTCCTATTTTCAGAAAAAAGCTGTCTTTTTTGGAGAATTTAATGAATTCTTTTATTTCCAGATAAAATTTCCTTGTAAAATCCCCCTTTTATCTGTTATAATAACCTTTAGCGGACAAACAGTCGAAAGTAAAGATTACGTGAGTAAAATGGTAAGGTTATAGAATTATAAAATGGAAAAACTGTAAAAATATAAAATAGAAAAAATCAGGAGGTTATTATTATGAAAGGAATAGTCACGCCAGTAGAGGAAGTCAGGAGAAAAATATTTTCCTCCATAGCAAAAGTAGCGTTTGATTCCACAAACGACACATTTAACGATGAAATTGAAGCCATTCCGTATGAGATACTCGGTGAGAAGGCAAAATACAGGGAAAGCATATACAGAGAACGTGCGATTTTAAGCGAGCGTATCCGCCTTGCCATGGGCATGTCGCTGCGTCCTGAAAACAGGCCGGTTCATCTGACCTATGGTATGGAAAACAGCAATATTGATGAAAAGTATTATGAGCCGCCTCTTATGCAGGTTATTCCCTCTGCCTGCAATGCATGTGAATCAAATAAATATATAGTCAGCAATTTATGCAAGAACTGCGTAGCTCACCCATGCCGTCAGGTCTGCCCGAAAGGCGCGGTAGATGTAGTAGACGGAAAATCTGTGATTAATCAGGAAAAATGTATTAAATGCGGTAAATGTAAAGAAATCTGCCCTTACGATGCTATCGGAAAGCTGGAACGTCCGTGTGAGCGTGCCTGTGGAGTAAAGGCAATTGAGACGGATGAGTATGGAAGAGCCCAAATCAACAATGAAAAATGTGTTTCCTGTGGAATGTGTATGGTAAACTGTCCATTTGGTGCTATCTCCGATAAATCTCAGGTATTTCAGCTCTGTCGAGCGATAAGAGAGGAAAAAAGAATTGTTGCGGCGCTTGCTCCTGCTTTTGTCGGCCAGTTCGGACCGGACGTAACACCGAGAAAGCTTAAGCAGGCTTTGATAAAAATGGGCTTCGAAGATGTTCATGAGGTTGCGCTTGGCGCTGATATTGGCGCTGTGGCAGAAGCAAGACAATATGCGGAAAAAATAATGACAGGAGAGCTTCCATTTCTTTTGACCTCCTGCTGCCCGTCATGGGCAATGCTTGCCAAACATTATTTTCCGGATTTAATAGACAGCGTATCCAATGAGCTTACACCAATGGTAGCAACTGCGCGAAGTATAAAAAAGAAGGACCCGAATGTACTGGTGGTATTTATCGGACCATGTGCTGCAAAGAAGCTGGAGGCTTCAAGAAGACATGTTCGAAGTGATGTGGACTTTGTAATTACCTTTGAAGAGCTGCGTGGAATGTTTGATGCAAAGGAAATTAATCCGTCTGATATGGAGGGCGATACCTCTTTCCATGACGCTACGGCTGCAGGGCGCGGTTACGCTGTTGCAGGCGGAGTAGCTTCTGCGATTGAGGATTGTCTGAAAGAATACTATACAGAAATGCCGATTCGAATTGAACACGCGGAAGGACTGGCAGAATGTAAAAAAGTGCTCACGCTGGCAAAGGCAGGCAGAATGAATGGGTGTCTGATAGAAGGCATGGGCTGTCCGGGCGGCTGTATGGGCGGCGCAGGAACCAATATATCATTAAATAAAGCAAAAGCTGAATTAAAGAAATACAAAGACGGCTCTACACAGAAGCTTCCGCCGTATGGAGTATTGGAAATAGAACTGGATTAGAAAAGAATAAAATAAAAACCCGCCGGCAGGAGTATAATGAGATGAGAGCCGGCGGGATATGCAATCAGTCTTTGGCTGATTGAGTGATTAATAAGCAACAGAATGCTTGGAGTCATTGTGTTTATGAAAGTGACGATGGTATGCTACATGGTCGGATGCTA
>ERZ778516.473-NODE-473-length-33500-cov-20.411571_pt1 | contig 33500 bp, 24 predicted proteins | sample MGYA00510342_ERZ778516 | MGnify/ENA primary metagenome ERZ778516 (study PRJEB29527, sample SAMN07138961) | mouse gut metagenome | material: feces | host: mouse | place: China:Nanjing | collected 2016-01-25 ... | reverse complement strand
CTGGTCGGTAAAGCCTATCTAACATAATCTCAGGAAAATTTAAACAGGCTCTTAACTATTAAATCCATTTGCATTTACCGTCTTCCGTTTCTAATATCCGGACAGCCGACCATTGCACATAAAAGCAACTTTCGTGCAAAAAGAGAACACTCTATTCAAAATTTATTTATCTTTGTCGCCGAAATGGTTCGGAATCCGTAGCCAACGGACGACGATTAATAGGGAATCGGGTGCAAATCCCGGACAGTCCCGCTGCTGTGAAACTCTGTTCAATGTCTTATAAATGAACTAATATGACGCCACTGATGTTCTATCGGGAAGGCAAATAAGACAAGAGTCAGTCAGAAGACCTGCCACTTCACGTAAAACGTTCTTCCGCCTCGTGGATTAGGAGAAAGGACATCGTTTGTTAAGCCCCAAATCAGGAAAATACTGTGTTTTCATCGGGTGGAGTATTCCGCAAGGTGGGAAGACATAAAATAAGTATGTACTTAATTTAGAAAAGTATGATAAAAAGAATCTTAGTAGCCAATCGCGGTGAGATAGCCGTGAGGGTGATGCGCTCCTGCCGGGAGATGGGAATAACGAGTATCGCGATATTTTCCGAGGCAGACCGGACTGCAAAACATGTGCTCTACGCAGACGAAGCATATTGTATAGGTCCCGCCGCATCTAAAGAGAGTTATCTGAATATAGAAAAAATCATCGAAGTGGCGAAAGCGAACCACGCAGACGCCATTCATCCGGGATATGGCTTCCTGTCCGAGAATGCGGCTTTTGCACGACGCTGCCAGGAAGAAGGCATAATTTTTATCGGTCCCAATCCGGAAACAATGGAAGCAATGGGCGACAAGATTTCCGCCCGCATCAAGATGATTGAAGCCGGAGTGCCCGTTGTGCCCGGCACACAAGAAAACCTGAAAAGTGTGGAAGAAGCCGTGGAACTCTGCAACAAAATCGGTTATCCGGTGATGCTGAAAGCCTCTATGGGTGGCGGTGGAAAAGGGATGCGCCTTATCCACAGCGCGGAAGAAGTGGAAGAGGCCTATACAACTGCCAAAAGCGAATCTCTTTCTTCTTTCGGTGACGATACGGTTTATCTGGAGAAGTTCGTGGAAGAGCCTCATCACATCGAGTTTCAGATTCTGGGTGACAAGCATGGAAACGTGATTCATCTTTGCGAACGCGAATGTTCCGTGCAACGCCGCAATCAGAAGATTGTGGAAGAAACTCCTTCGGTTTTCGTCACTCCGGAATTGCGGAAAGATATGGGAGAAAAGGCGGTGGCTGCCGCAAAAGCCGTCAATTATATCGGTGCGGGAACTATCGAGTTCCTGGTGGACAAACACCGCAACTATTACTTCCTCGAAATGAACACCCGCCTACAAGTGGAACACCCCATCACAGAAGAAGTAATCGGCGTAGACCTCGTAAAAGAGCAGATAAAGGTAGCCGACGGACAGGTTCTCCAACTGAAACAGGAAGATATCAAGCAGCGCGGACACGCTATCGAATGCCGTATCTGTGCTGAGGATACGGAAATGAATTTCATGCCGAGCCCGGGAATTATCAGGCAGATTACAGAGCCGAACGGTATCGGAGTGCGTATCGACAGTTATGTGTACGAAGGATACGAGATTCCGATTTATTATGACCCGATGATTGGCAAACTGATAGTATGGGCTACCAACCGCGAATATGCTATTGAACGGATGCGCCGCGTGCTGCACGAATACAAGCTGACGGGAGTCAAGAATAATATCAGTTACCTGCGTGCCATTATGGATACGCCCGATTTCGTAGAAGGACATTATGATACCGGATTCATCGCCAAGAACGGTGAATACCTGCGTCAGTGCATCATGCGAACCAGCGAACGTGCCGAGAATATTGCGTTGATTGCCGCCTACATGGATTATCTGATGAATCTTGAAGAGAACAGCGGCGACGCCACCGACAACCGTCCTATCAGTAAATGGAAAGAATTCGGATTGCATAAAGGCGTACTTCGTATCTAATTAAGAAAAGCAGTTAATTATGGAAATTCATATAGGTGACCGGGTGGCCGAAGTGGAACTGGTCAGCAAAGAAAATAATAAAGTAGTACTTACTATTGATGGAAAGTCGTTTGAAGCGGACGTGGTAATGGCGGAAAACGGAACCTGCAACATCCTTATGGACGGTCGTAGCGCAAACGCGCAACTCATCCGCAAAGAGAATGGGAAAAGCTATAAAGTGAATACGCATTACAGCAGTTTCAATGTTGAAATCGTAGACAGCCAGGCGAAATACCTGCGTATGCGCAAGAAAGGCGAGGACGAACAGAACGACCGCATCACTTCCCCCATGCCGGGCAAAGTAGTAAAAATCCCCGTAACGGCAGGACAGGAAGTAAAAGCGGGAGACACCGCTATCGTTATCGAAGCCATGAAGATGCAGAGCAACTATAAAGTGACTTCGGATTGCCGTATCAAAGAAATTCTGGTTCAGGAAGGCGATAACATCACTGGTGACCAGACATTAATAACATTAGAACCGATTGCATAACACTAAAAAACGGATTGCATCATGGAAGAAATAAACAAAGCATATGCCACGTTCCAGGAACGTGACCGCATCGCTTCCCTCGGCGGGGGCGTTGAGAAGATAGAGAAGCAACACGAAAGCGGCAAGATGACTGCCCGCGAACGTATCGGGATGTTGCTCGACAAAGGGACATTTGTCGAACTGGACAAGTTAATGGTTCACCGTTGCACCAACTACGGCATGGACAAGAACAAGATTCCGGGAGACGGCATCGTATCCGGTTACGGAAAGATTGACGGTCGCCAGGTATTCGTTTACGCGTATGACTTCACCGTTTACGGCGGTTCACTTTCCGCTTCCAACGCGAAAAAGATTGTGAAGGTGCAACAGTTGGCTTTAAAGAACGGCGCTCCGATTATCGCATTGAACGATTCAGGCGGTGCACGTATCCAAGAAGGTATCGAGAGCCTTTCAGGATATGCGGATATTTTCTATCAGAACACAATGGCAAGCGGTGTGATTCCTCAAATCTCCGCCATTCTCGGCCCCTGTGCCGGTGGTGCCTGCTACTCTCCCGCCCTCACGGACTTTATCTTTATGGTGAAAGAAAAGAGCCACATGTTTGTGACGGGGCCCGACGTAGTGAAGACCGTTATCCACGAGGAAGTAAGCAAGGAAGAACTGGGTGGAGCCATGACTCACAGCAGCAAAAGCGGAGTGACTCATTTTATGTGCAACACCGAAGAAGAACTGTTGATGAGTATCCGCGAACTGCTTTCGTTCCTGCCGCAGAATAATATGGATGAAACTAAAAAGCAGAACTGTACGGATGAAACCAACCGTGAAGACGCCGCTTTGGACACTATCGTTCCGGCAGACCCGAATGTTCCTTATGATATGAAAGATATCATTGAGCGAGTGGTGGACAACGGCTATTTCTTTGAAGTTATGCCCAACTTTGCCAAGAATATCCTCATCGGTTTTGCACGACTGGCAGGTCGTTCGGTAGGTATCGTCGCCAATCAGCCTGCCTACCTTGCCGGAGTGCTCGATATTGATGCCAGCGACAAGGCGAGCCGTTTCATCCGTTTCTGCGACTGTTTCAACATCCCGTTGATTACTTTCGAAGATGTTCCGGGATTCCTTCCGGGATACACGCAGGAAAACAACGGTATCATCCGCCACGGCGCGAAAATCGTTTATGCATTTGCAGAAGCTACCGTTCCCAAATTGACCGTTATCACCCGTAAAGCTTATGGCGGCGCATATATCGTGATGAATTCCAAACAGACAGGAGCGGACGTAAACTTTGCCTATCCAAGTGCGGAAATCGCAGTAATGGGTGCGGAAGGTGCGGTAAATATCCTGTTCCGCAAGGCAGACGCAGAAACCAAAGCTAAAGAGCTGGAAGCTTACAAGGAAAAGTTCGCCACTCCGTATCAGGCTGCCGAACTGGGATTCATCGATGAAATCATCTATCCGAGACAAACCCGTAAACGTCTGATTCAAGCATTGGAAATGACAGAAAACAAGATGCAGACGAATCCGCCCAAGAAGCATGGAAATATGCCCTTATAACAACCAGATAGGTACTTGTCAAAGTACCACCACCCAAAACGGACTTACACAAATTCTGAAGAATGTCATTCTGAGAATCTACGTAAGCCCGTTTTTTTTATTACATTAAATAAGGAGTGAGATACTTCACCAGGAAATAACCGCCTACTACCAGCCAAATAAAAAGAAGAAGCGCAAGAACAAAAGGTTTCGCCCCCGCTTTCCTGAACTTGTCAATGCTTGTTTCCGTCCCAAGTGCAGTCATAGCCATTGTCAACAGAAAAGTATCCAGCGTATTGATTCCCTCAACCAACTGAGCAGGCAGCAAATCAAAAGAGTTAAAAGCGATAACTCCCATAAAGCCGATTGCAAACCAGGGAATGGCAATCTTCTGAGAATTCTGCCCTTTCTGCACTTGTCTCTTTCTCGCCTTTGCCACCATATAAGTAGTAATCAGAAGTACCGGAACCAACATCATCACCCGAATCATCTTCACGATAATTGCCGAATCTGATATACCATTACCCATTGCGTCACCTGCTCCCACCACGTGAGCCACTTCGTGGAGAGTAGAACCTGTATAGATTCCCATTTGGTCGGGAGTGAGCGCACAAATTCCGTTTCGGTAAAGGAAAGGATATAAGAACATGGAGACAGTACCGAAGATTACCACGGTAGAAACGGACACTGCTGTCTTATAAGGTTTTGCCTTAATCGTGGACTCCGCCCCGAGAATGGCGGCCGCCCCGCAAATACCGCTTCCGATAGAAGTGAGCAACGCAATGCCCCTGTCCATTTTCAATAATTTGCCGATATAAATACCACCACAGATAGTCACCACCACAATAATAACATCAATCAACATTGCAGGCAATCCGATAGCCAGCACATCCTGAAAAGTCAGTCTGAAACCATACAGAATAATACCTATACGCAGAATCTTTTTCGAACAGAACTGTATGCCCGGCACCCAAGTCTCGGGAAGATGATTCCGCAAGCTGTTAGCATAAAGCATACCCAAAATGATACCTACAATCATCGGACTGAAAGAGAGACTTCTCACGAAAGACATCTCACCAATGTAAAATGCCGCACAAGAGAACAATGCTATCAACAAGACACCGTGCAACATACTGCTTCTTTTTTCGTTGAACATAAATTACTAGATTTTAGTGATACTGATTTTATTACTCTGTTTATAACTCTACAAAGGAAACCATTTTTCATCAAACGGGTTCACAGTATTTTATTATACCGGATAATCTCCGGTTATACCTATCTGGAATAAAAAACGGCACCTCGATTCACATCGCAGTACCGTCACAACACAAACACAAAATAAAACACGACAAAACTACTATGCAATCTTCCTGTTATGCCGGGGAGGCATATCTTGCTTGGCTTATCTATATTCGCATACCCATAAGAAGCTTTATCAGGCGATTTGCATAATTAAAAACAGACGAATCAGGATTTTGTTCACGAAAGTTTAAAGAAAATAAGGCAGGAACGGGATTTTAACAAAAAAACGATAACCATCCTCTTTATTCAGACAAACGAACATAACACAAAACAGCAATCAGTTCTTCCTATTCTCTTCCTTAAATCGGGTAGGCGTCATTCCTTTAACTTGTTTAAAGGAAGTGCTAAAATATCGGGGATAAGAGAAACCTACTTCATAGGATATTTCATTAATGTTCATATTAGTATTTGTAAGCAGAAAAACAGATCTCTCAATACGCAACCGATTAATATAATCATTAACTCCCAAACCAGTCAGCAACTTCACCTTATTATATAAAGAAGCTCTGCTCATAGCCATGTTATCCGTCAGGAATTTGATAGAAAGTTCTCCACCTGCCATATTCTCATTGATAAGTGTGTTAAGTTTATTAATGAAGTCTTCATCTTCCTTACTGTTTTTCTTTGGAGTTTGCTGCTCTATTTCCTCCATCCGATTATCATCCACTTCTTTTAATGTGACATCAGACAACGAAGGCTCCAAAAGATTATCCTCTTCACCCCTCTGTTTCTCTTCTTTGCTACTAAGCATATCATTTAATACAGCTTGCAAGAAGTGGTTCACATTACCTTTCATATTGCGTTCTTTCCGACGGTAATTAATGTAACCGATACCTGCCGTCATAGCAATAAACAAAACGGCAACCGTACTAATAAACCAGACTGTTTTATACCAAGGAGGAGTGACGATAATATGTATTAATTGTTTAGACGGGGTTCGATTTCCATTCTTTGTATTACACGAAACCCATATTGAATAATTACCTGCCGACAAGGAAGATAAATTCAATACCGGATCGTAGGTTTCAATCGACTGTTTACCCCTGCCTTCAATAGTATATTGTAATAAGTATTTCTGAAACACATCCCTGTTCCTGATGCGGAAGTGAACAGAAAGCGAATTATAATTCCACGGTATCTCTATGGTGTTTTCCTTTACTCTCTTCAAAGAAGGACTACCATTAAAAAGGATTTCGGACAGATATATTTCCGGTATTTGAGTTTCGGTAGATGGAATATCCGTATTAATTTTAACTAACCCTTCCGAACCTCCTAAATAAATATAATCCCTACTAGACTGTTTTTGGTATGCAAACAAGATTTCGTTAGGCGGGAAACCATCCGAACTGTTCCAAAGAATGAATCTATTCTCTTTAATGATATAAGAATATAAATGATTTTGGGCACAAATCCACAAACGCCCCTTTCCGTCAGCAATAAGGAAAGAAATACTATTGAAAAGTCTGGTACGGATACGATGATACTTTTGACTTTCCAGGTCAAAAAATCCAAGTCCTTTGTTGGTACTGGTCCATATCATACGATTGTTGTCGTAGGACATAGAAGTAATCATTTCATCTTTCTCCAATTCAAACAACAGCCGGATACTATCACTTTTCTGATCGACCCAAAAAGCCTGGTGCGCACACTTTAATAGGGAGAATCTATCATTGGAGTACGACAGACAAAGTGCATCATTGGAAAAATCATAATCACGGTCAGTTTGCATCCTCGAAAATGTACCGTCATGCGTATGGTATACGTAAGTGCCGCAACTGATAATATATATCTTACCGTCCGCCACCTGATTAGCTAAAGGAAGATAACCATAAAAACATTCTTTCTTATTAGTCTCTTCATCAACGATAGTGAAAGGTCGGTATTTATGTGTTTTCTTATTGAATAGGAAAATTCCTTTGGTATATAAAGACACCATCAGTTCAGTTTCAGATACTTCGGCGATAGAAACAACCTTATCACCATAAGTAGAAGGAAAATGGGTAAACTTGTCAGTAGACGGATCATATAGATTGATTCCTCCACCATCCGTTCCAATCCATACTTTGCCGTCCTTTTCTTCATAAAGGCTAATCACTGATTCCTCACTGAGTCCGTGGGTACTGTTCAGAATTGCCTCTTTATATGTTTTTATATACGTTTCTTTTATACTAAATATCCCACCGCGCACACTTCCCGCCCATAAATCGCCTTTCATGTCTTTGTACAACAAGGTAATGGAATTGACCGGCAAAGAAGAATAGTCCCCCACTATGTGTTGCAATTGCGAAAACTGAAAGGTCCGGGGAGTAAATAAATTGATTCCACCTCCATCTGTTGCCAACCATATGCTACCATTATATTCTGCCATGTCCAACACATAATTGTTTTTCAATCCGGAATTTTCTTTCGTGTAATGTTCCTTCATTCTTCCTGTCCGGTCATAGCAGTAGAATCCATCGCCATAAAAAGCAACGTAAATGTGTCGGTCTGCTGTTACATATAACGATGTCAACAGATTCTGACTGCTTGGTATCAACAGGGTAAATTGCCTGATGCGGCAGTCATATAAATAGATTCCTTTCTTCCGAGTGCCTATCAGAATCTTGCCATCTTCGAAATAAAGCATTTTCTGAATCCTGTAATCCACCAGATTAATATCTTTGCCTTCTTCTTTTCCGATATGAATTGTTTTCAATTTCTTACTTATATAATCATAGCAATGAATAGCATTCTCGCTACCAAACCATATTCCACCTTCAACTTCTACAGATGAATAGATAATGGAGGTGTTAACAATATTAAACCGGTCTTGTTCATCATCATACAGAGCTAGTCCCTTTGAAGTCGCTATCCAAAAATTCCCTAAAGAATCCTCAGCTAGATGATTGATATAGTTACCTGGGAGAGAATAAGGATCCCCCGAGTGATGCAAGTAAGTTTTTATCCCTTCCTGGGTATAGCTATTCAATCCACTTTTGGTACCTACCCACAGAGTACCTTTATGGTCCAACAAGATAGATTGGGCAGTAGTTTGAGAAAGTCCTTGCTCAATGGAAAGTTGAGTGAATGAATAATTAACACTGTGTTCAGAAGAAAGTAGTTTTACCTCTGTCAACAGAAATAATAGTATGATTAAGGCACGATACATTGTAATTTCATTTTTTGCAAAAATACTTTTTTTCTTATCATTAAGAATCTGTTCCTCATCTTTTTCATCAAGTATTCATAAAAAAAGGGGGATTTTTTAAAAAAAAGCACTGAAATCGTCTCAATTAGACAAGATTTGACTTGAATTATACGATTTCTGAGTCATTTACAAAAGAAAAAAAATACGTTTGCGTGTTAATTATTTAAAGTAAATTCTGTGAACCCAAATTAAAACGTATGAAAAAGGTTATACTTTTATTATTCTCGGTATGTAGTATGTTTTCTTGTACTCATACCCCTAACTGGGAACTGGTGTGGGAAGACAATTTTAATGGAACAGAACCCGACACTGCTATTTGGAGCCGTATCCCCCGCGGCAAACCAGACTGGCAAAACACCCAGTCATCGGACGACCGTTGTTATGAAATGCGTGACGGTCTTCTTATCTTAAAAGGTATTATCAATGACAACACTAAAACAGACACCGCCAAGTACCTGACCGGAGGATTGTGGACGAAAGGCAAGCATGCTTTCCACGGAGGACGCATCGAAGTGCGCGCCAGGCTGCATGGGGCAAAAGGAGCATGGCCTGCCATATGGACATTGCCTTATGAAACAGATAAATACTCATGGCCTATGGGAGGAGAAGTGGACATCATGGAACGTCTGAACCATGACTCTATTGTCTACCAAACCGTACACTCGCACTATACCTATACATTAGGAATAGAAAACAACCCGAAACACGGAAGTACTATTCCCATTAATCCCGAGGAATTCAATGTATATGGAGTGGATTTCTGGCCGGACAGTCTGGTGTTCCATGTCAACGGAAAGCGCAATTTTGTTTACCCCCGAATTGAAACCGAACAGGAAGGACAATTTCCTTTCAATATTCCTCAATATTTGCTAATCGACATGCAATTAGGAGGAACTTGGGTTGGCACAGTAGATCCAGCCGATTTACCCGTAGAGATGGAAGTAGACTGGGTACGCCATTATCAATGGAAATAAAAACACACTGACATCTTTTAGTTATGAAAACATCAGTATTATACAACAAAGAACCTATTAACTTAGTTAAATTTAAAATTATGAATGGACAAAAGCGAAATTTTTTACGTATGTTTTTAGCAGGCGTCCTCATGCTGTTATCTCTTACAGCATATGCACAGGAACGCACAGTGACAGGTAAAGTGTACGATGCAGCCGGCGAACCTATCATCGGAGCCAGTGTAGTGATTCAAGGTACAACACAAGGAATTATAACCGATATAGACGGTGCTTTTCAGTTGAAAGTACAACCTTCACAAACGTTGGTCGTTAGTTTTTTGGGATATAAAGACGTAATTCTTCCCGTAGGAAACAAAAACGATTTTAAAATAACTTTGGAAGAAGACTCCAAAAAACTTGACGAAGTAGTCGTGGTGGGATATGCAACCCAAAAGAAAGTGAATCTAACCGGTTCTGTAGCATCTGTATCATCCAAAGATATCCAGGACATCCCGGTTGCCAATACAGCTACTTTGCTGCAAGGCCGTCTGCCGGGGTTGGTGCTGACTCAGAACGGCGCACAAGCCGGCAATGACAATCCGGAAATAAGAATTCGTGGTATCGGTACTTTTGGAAACAACAATCCGATGGTATTAATTGACGGCGTAGAGGGCAGCCTTTCACAAATATCCGAAATCCCCTCTGCGGATATCGACAATATCTCCGTATTGAAAGATGCAGCATCAGCGGCTATCTACGGTGTACGTGCCGCCAATGGTGTGATATTGATTACCACCAAGCGCGGACAAGCTTCCAGCAGAGTAAAAGTATCCTACTCGGGAAGCTATACACTACAGACTCCGGGCATCGTTCCCGACTATGTAGACAGTTATAACTGGGCTTTGATGAGAAACGAAGTGAACCCTGACACTTTCTCACCAGAAGCTCTACAAAAGCTGAAAGACGGTTCGGATCCCGACCATTATGCAAACACCAATTGGCTGGACGCAGTGCTACGCAATGCCAGCATGCACCAACACCATTTATCTGTGTCGGGAGGTAGTGAAAACACACACTTCATGACTTCAGTGGCGTACTCCAACCAAGAAGGTATCATGATGAAAACAGGAGTAGAACGCTTCTCTTTCCGTTCGAACCTTGACACTCGCTACAAACGTTTCACATTCGGACTGAACTTGTCCGGTAACAAAAACAACGTGACAGCTCCTGCTGTTGCTCCTTCGGGCGAAGGCGGTATCATGCGTTTCGTATCCTGGTTCACCCGTCCAACCGTACCGGTGATGTACTCCAACGGACATTATGGCTATGTAGACGGTTCGTCAATGAACGCTGAAATGGTGAAAAACCCCGTAGAGTTAATGTCCTTAGGTCATCGCAGCAACGAATATTGGCGTTTCAACGGCAAGGCGTTTGCCGGTATTGAACTGTGGGACGGATTGAAGTTCCAGACAAGCCTCGCTTATGCTTTCGACCTGAATGCGACTAAGTCTTACACCCCAAAATCTCCTGCTCGCTATGATGCGGACGGAAACACCGTAAAAGCAGCAGGAGAGACTAATAAGGAAGAGGATTATTGGTATCGCAACGCAACATGGACAAACGAAAACCTGCTGACTTATAACAAGCAATTCGACAAGCACAGCATCAATGTGCTGTTGGGACATTCGGTCATCGGTTCACGTTTTTACAAAACAACAGCCTCCATACAAGGGTTCCCAACCGAGAATATTTATGAGCTCAAAGGAGGTACAATCAATCCGGGAGCAACAGGAGAATCAGAAGAATATAAGCTTCAATCATTCTTCGGTCGTGTAAACTATAGTTATGACGACCGGTATTTATTCGAATTCAATATTCGTCATGACGGTTCCTCACGTATGCCTAAAGCCAATCGTTATGCCACATTCCCTTCATTGTCTGCCGGATGGGTATTCTCAAACGAAGGTTTTATGAAAGATTACAGGAACTTCTCTCTCGGAAAGTTACGTCTGTCATGGGGTAAATTGGGTAATCAGGAAATCGGCAACTACGCTTATGCGGCTACTTTGGGTGCAAGCGGAAATTATTTCTTCGACCAAGGTGCAAACAAGCAGGCGGGTATGGTACAGACATCCGTCCCCAATGAAAACATTAAATGGGAAACGACCCGTTCTGTAAACGTCGCTATCGACCTTGGATTCTTCAACAACAGAATACAGACCTCCTTCGAATGGTTTGACAAAAAAACTTCCGATATTCTGATGCAGTTGGCTATGCCCGGCATTTTCCTGGGCTCTCTCTCAGCGCCTTATCAGAACGTAGGAGCAGTACGCAACCGCGGCTGGGAATGGAATGTGAACTACACGGATAGCAAAGGCGATTGGAGTTGGTATGCAGGTTTCAACCTATCGCATGTAAAGAATAAGATTCTCGAAATGGGCGGTTTGGAAGAAACAATCAACGGCAATACAATCAACCGTATAGGCAATCCTATCGGTGCCTATTTCGGATATAAAGCAATAGGTATCTATCGTACGGAAGCCGATTTGCAGCGCACGAACTCAAAAGGCGAAGTAATCAAACAAAACGGTGTCGCTCCCAAATTGGGCGATATCATGTATGCCGACTTGGATGATGATGGTAACATTACTCCCGAAGATCGCGATATTATAGGCAATCCGTTCCCGAAATACTCTTATAGTTTCAATCTGGGTGCATCATGGAAAAACTTCGACTTGTCTACTTTCTGGCAGGGAGTGGGTGGTATCTACCGTTACAGTTGGGAGACTTCTACCGACATTCGCGGTAACCTTACCAACCGTTGGGTGAACCGTTATTCGGCTGACAACATAAATGCTCCTATGCCCGCACTAGGCAACACCATGAACGATTCTTATTCTTCATTCTGGCTTGAAAAATCGGATTACCTGCGTCTGAAGAATCTGGAATTCGGCTATACTTTCCGTCAAACCGAACTTGCCAAAGTTGGTATTTCCAGCATCCGTGTTTACTTTGCCGGAAGCAATCTATTGACGTTCACACCGTTGAAGAACTGGGATCCGGAAAAGTCATCGGGTGATACAAGAAATGACGTACATCCCAATATGCGTACTTATTCATTTGGATTAAACATTCAATTCTAATTACAAGGAGGATACATATTATGATTAAGAATACAAAAAATATATGCAGAGCTTTATTATTATCCGGAATGTTACTGTCTGCCGGCGCATGTTCGGACAGTTTCCTACAGACAGATTCTCCGAACCAGCCTTCCCAAACGACCTATTGGCAAACTGAATCGGATGCATTGATGGCACTGACCGCTTGCTATGACGCCATGCAAAGCCAAAACTTGTATGACGACAACATTGACGGCTGGAAATTCGGATTCCTCGGACGTGAAACCAGCACAGACAATGGCGACCACACATGGGGCAACTGGATGTTAGGAAGTTCCATTTCGCAATGTACTTCGGCTACCACCGATGAATGCTTCTCAATGTACTGGAATGCTAATTATGAAGTAATCAAGCGTTGCAATATGTTAGTGGAAAACGTAGAACGCATCCCGATGGAACAGGAAAAGATAGAAGCATACAAAGCAGAAGCAATAGCATTGCGCGCCCTGATGTATTGCAATCTGACTTCCGTTTTCCGCGATGTACCCTATCTGACCAAACCTCTCACCCTGTCAGAAGCCCAAGCGCCCAAAACGGAACGTAGCCAGATTATCTCTTCTTTACTGGAAGACCTGAAATTATGGATTCCTAAAATCCCCGTGATAGGAAAAGCACAGACAGGACGTCTGACTCAAGAAGCGGCTTACGCCATTATGGGACGAATAGCCCTCTTCAATCAACATTGGGACGAAGCGATAACTGCCTATAACAATGTGATTGGCAAGGTTCAACTTTTCAAATCAGGTGACGGCAGTGACTATGCAGCCAACTTTGCAGACTTATTCAAGGAAGCCAATGAAACAGCCAGTGAAGTATTACTAAGTGTTCACTACAAAGGTCCGGGACTAGGCGAAGGTAATTGCTTTGGAATTTGCTGGTCTGCTCCGATGAATGCCATCGAAGGTTCGATGAATTTATGCGATGATTTTTATTGCACGGATGGATTACCTATTGATGAGTCTCCTTTATTTAAAGGTAGTCTTGACAAAGGAGCCCATACAAAAGAGAATCCCGATATGGGACGTTACGAGAACCGCGACCCTCGCATGAAGGCAACATTGATGCTTCCGGGAATGGAATGGAACGGAAAGTTGTACACTAATAACTTACCCGCCAGCTCCACATGCTGTATCCGCAAATGGTATACTCCCGAAAATACGGCAAACGAGTATGACGGTAGCCTTGATTTCTACGTCATCCGTTATGCAGAGGTGCTATTGTCACTCTCTGAAGCCATGATTGAAAAAGGCGGTTACTCTCAAGCGGAAGTGACCAAGCACATCAACGAAGTCCGTGCCCGCGTAGGCATGCCTGCCGTAGAACAAGCAGAAGGAGAAAACCTAAAACAAGAAGAGCTACGCGCCATTGTACGCCACGAACGCCGTGTAGAACTTGCCTTTGAAGATTTACGTTTTGCCGACCTTTATCGCTGGAACGATTTTGAGAATGCTCAGAAACGCATGCAGGAAGACAAGTCATTCTATGGCTTCGGAGCCGTAGAACGTGGTAATCTGCGTGGATCACAAGATTTGGTATGGCCTATCCCGCAAAGTGAGATTGACACCAACCCGATGTTGGAACAGCACAGTGAATGGAAATAATATTGCCTGATTGCAATATATAAGTAAAGAGTAAGCACGAAGCCGAAACAAATTATGGCTTCGTGCTTACTCTTTTTAACGCAACAATCATTCAGTTGTTTCAACAATTACTTTCTGTTACACATATGAAAACGGCACCCCGATTCACATCGCAGCACCGTCACAACACAAACACAAAATAAAACACGACAAAACTACTATACAATCTTCCTGTTATGCCGGAGAGGCATATTCACTGACTCGTATATATTCGCATCCCTACAAGCAGCTATCAGGCGATTTTCATATATAAAACATTCTGATTTCGGTTTTGTTCACGAAAAGGATGTCTTAATGTCTATTTTTTCTCTTTATAATCTTTCAGAAAGCCTTCCATCAGCCACTTAGCCAATGCCTGACGGTTGGAGTTTATCACCAGACGACGCTGGTCGAAGGTATTCTGGATATTGCCCAGCTCTACGAAAACGGAAGCGGGAGTAGTATGTGAAAGCACATATAAATTACGTCCGCTCACTGTTCCGGAGAATCCCCGGTTCGGCTGATGCTTTCCGTACTTCGATTCGAATGTATCTTTCATGTTATTCGCCAAGCGTTTGCTATCGGCTTTCCTGTTTGAATAATAGAAAAAGACATCAGTCTGCTTTCCTTTGCTACGGCTGTCTATATGGATGAAGATTGCCCGGCAGTAGGAGTAATTCTTACGGTCTTTCTGATAAAAGGCATTTATCTTGTTGCAACGTTGCTGAAGGCGCTGCACCTGGTTCAACGGAATCGCATCGCCCATGCAAGTCTCACGTTTGCTGTTTGGCAGGTACGAGTCGTCACGGATACCGTCTTTGGCATCCTGGATGATGATATGGACTTCCGCCCCTTCCTGCATTAGGTTGCGTGCCAGACGAAGGGCGATGTCATAAGCATATTCGTCTTCGTGAAGTTCGTGCTTCCCTACCCGTCCGATAGCTCCGGGGTCGGGTCCGCCATGCCCACTGACGACATAAAAGCAAGCACCTGCAAGACGGTTGGAAGTGACCTTGACATTTGCCAGTTCTTTTCCGAACAAAGGTTCTTTGATAGTGGTTCCTATTTTAGTCGCTTTGGCTTTGGAAGATCTCTGTTGGATTCCTGCACTTTTAGCTGTTGCATTCTTAGCCTCTGTATTCCCGGCAGGAATCCCCGATGATTTCTTTGCCGGGGGAATGACATAAGTAACGCCTACTTTCAACACATTATTCTTTCCCAGTTTCTTCTTGTTCAGTTCGATAAAGTCATCGTAATACTTCTTCGGAGAGCGGTTGTGCCTCAACAGGAAAGAAGATATCCCCTCACCTGACTTCGGAGTTGCTTTCTGCTGCGCCCAAAGAGCCGTACCCGAAAAAAGAAAAGCTAAAAATAAAAGAATACAGAGTTTATTTTTCATATCTACACTAACTATCTCCTTCTCAAGAGTATCATTTCACTCTTAAACGGAGCAAAAATACAATTATTTTCCCTACTTTTGCCCCGTTAAAACTTTTTTTGGCAATAAAAACATAAAACCCGATATCATTATGGCAAAACAATTCAAGCCCGAAACCCTGTGTGTACAAGCAGGCTGGACGCCTAAAAAGGGCGAACCACGCGTGTTGCCCATTTATCAAAGTACAACTTTCAAATACGACACCAGCGAGCAAATGGCACGTCTTTTCGATTTGGAAGACAGCGGTTACTTCTATACCCGCCTGCAAAACCCTACGAATGACGCCGTTGCAGCCAAGATTGCCGCCCTTGAAGGTGGTGTGGCCGCCATACTGACTTCCAGCGGTCAGGCTGCCAACTTCTACGCTATCTTCAATATCTGCCAGGCAGGTGACCATTTCGTTTGCTCTTCCGCTATCTACGGTGGCACTTTCAACCTGTTCGGAGTGACAATGAAGAAACTTGGCATTGACGTAACTTTCGTCAATCCGGATGCCAGCGAAGAAGAAATTTCCGCAGCTTTCCGTCCGAATACGAAGGCATTGTTCGGCGAAACAATCTCCAATCCTTCCCTCGAAGTGCTGGATATTGAGAAGTTTGCCCGTATCGCCCACAGCCACGGTGTCCCCTTGATTGTGGACAATACTTTCCCGACTCCAATCAATTGCCACCCGTTCGAATGGGGAGCGGACATCGCTGTTCACTCCACTACCAAATATATGGACGGACACGCTACCAGCGTAGGCGGCTGTATCGTAGACAGCGGTAACTTCGACTGGGACGCCCATGCCGATAAATTCCCCGGACTTTGCACGCCAGACGAGTCTTATCACGGACTGACATATACAAAAGCATTCGGTAAAGGTGCTTATATCACTAAAGCTACGGCACAGTTGATGCGTGACCTCGGCAGCATCCAAAGCCCGCAAAACGCTTTCTTACTGAATCTGGGACTTGAAACGCTTCACTTACGTATGCCCCAACATTGCGGCAACGCACAGAAAGTGGCCGAATATCTATCCAAAAACGAGAAAGTAGCCTGGGTAAACTACTGCGGACTGCCGGATAATAAATATTACGCTTTAGCACAGAAATATATGCCGAACGGTTCTTGCGGAGTTATCTCCTTCGGTCTGAAAGGCGGACGCGACGTATCTATCAAGTTTATGGATTCACTGGAATTCATCGCCATCGTCACTCACGTAGCGGATGCACGCAGTTGTGTGCTTCATCCGGCAAGCCATACTCACCGCCAGTTGTCGGACGAACAACTTATGGAAGCAGGAGTACGCCCGGACTTGATTCGTCTGTCGGTAGGTATCGAAAATGCGGATGATATTATCGCAGATATCGAACAGGCGCTGAATGCATAAAGACACTGCATTGACATAAAACTAAAAAAGACACGGAATCGAATATCTACCGTGTCTTTTTTTATGCGGCTTTATCACTTATTCTACCGTTCGGATTCCAAAACTACCCGTATATACAACAAATACAAACTTCCTGTTCTTTTATAAAGGAATATTTCTGCATCTATTGATACATTTGTTGCAGTATCTGTTACATTTATGTTCCCCTGTATTCTCTTTCTTATCTATCTTTGTGACGAATCAAATTATCAATAAGAACATGAAAAACATTCTAAAAAGAACTGCCCTGTTTAGCGGTTTGGCAATGGTATTGTCAATAAATGATGTGTATGCCCAGTCCTTCGAATGGATCAGCAGTACGGAAAAGAACATTTGGAAGCAGACCAAAGTCAAGTTACAGACAAATAGCAGACAAGCTCCTTTACTCGAAGTCAATGGCATGGAAGAAGGTACTGTCTTCAAAGCATGGGGAACGTGTTTTAACGAATTAGGTTGGGATGCGCTCAATATGCTTCCGCGTAAACAACAAGAGACTATCCTTCGACAACTATTTGCTCCCGAAGGAGATTTAAAATTCACAATGGGACGTTTCTCCATGAATGCCAATGACTATGCGCGCAACTGGTACAGTTGTGACGAAGTTCCCGGCGATTTTCAGTTGAAACATTTCAATATCAACCGTGACAAAACGGCTCTGATTCCCTTTATCAAGGCAGCACAACAGTACAACCCGGACATGACTTTTTGGGTGTCTCCCTGGTCACCGCCTACATGGATGAAGATTAATCATTATTATTCTGTACGAAGTGACCGGAATCAAAATCAGATGTCACCTTTGTCGGACGTAGCTCTCTTTGAAGAGAGCAAAGAAAAGGACACGAAAGTCTTTCCGCAACAACTGACTGTGAATGACTATTTCATTCAAGACCCTCGCTATCTGCAAACTTACGCCAACTACTTCTGCAAATTCATCGACGCCTATAAAGAACAGGATATCCCTGTGTCAATGGTTATGTTCCAGAATGAATCATGGAGTTACACCAATTATCCCGGTTGCGCCTGGACTGCTGAAGGTATCATCCGTTTTAATACAGAATATCTGGCCCCCACTCTTAAAAAGCAACACCCCGAAGTGAAATTATACTTAGGAACTATCAATACCAACCGTTACGATGTTATCGACCAGATTCTTTCCGACCCTCGCATGCCGGAAACGATACAAGGCATCGGTTTCCAATGGGAAGGTGGACAGATTCTGCCTAAACTCCGTGCCAAGTATCCACAATATAGATATGTACAGACAGAGAGCGAGTGTGGCTGGGGTGCTTTCGACTGGAAAGCTGCCGAACACACTTTCAGTTTGATGAGCCATTACCTCGGGAATGGTTGTGAAGAATATACTTTTTGGAATGCCATACTATCCGACGGTGGTTTCAGCGGCTGGGGATGGAAACAAAACTCACTGATTCATGTAGATTCACAGACATGTAACGCTACTTATACTCCCGAATATTATGCTGTTAAGCATTACAGTCATTACGTAACCCCCGGCTCCCGCATACTAGCCTACAAACCTGCGAAAGAAAAGAAAACACCGGTAATGGTAGTTATGACTCCACAAAAGAAACAAGTAGTTATAGTCGGAAACTTCAACGAAGAAACCAAAGAAATAACGCTGAAACTCGGTAGCCGTTATTTGAATGTTAGCCTTCCTGCACATTCTCTTCATACTTTTATAGAGAAATAAATCTCGGCACATTGTCTGATAAGGAGTAATGATGGTTCCAGTATGTGCAGACAAGAGAGTATTCTCACCCCTATGAGAAAAAATAATCATCCCTATGAGAAAAAAATTCTCATCGCAGTGAGAATACTTTGAGAAAAGTTTCATCTCCTTGGCATATCATTCATAGACATTCTGCCACCGCCCAAAGCCTGATACAAAGTAATCACACCCTGGATTTCGGTGAAGCGATTCGCCACTTGTGAAAGCTGCGCACTCAACAGCGTTTGCTGCGCCGTCAATACTTCCAGATAGGTAGTGCTGCCATGCTTCATCAAGAGACTGGTGCTCCGGGCAGCCGTTTGCAGGGAAGCAACCTGCTTGTCATAGAAAGCTGCTTTCTCACGGGCAGTCTGATACTGCACCAATGCTTCGTTTACTTCCACCCCTGCATTCAGCAACGTCTGTTCAAAGCTGAGACGGGCTTCTTCCTGTTGCGCTTTCGCTATTTTCAACTGAGCGATATTGACGCCCTTATTAAACAAAGGTTGCGTCAATGAAGCCACCGCAGAACAGGACAGACGCATTAATAAGTACTTTTTTCACCCGTAAGTTGTACCTGTTCCTATTAGGTTAAGTACATCATATACAGTATTCATGTACCCGATTACAATGATTCTTGTACATCTTCCCCTCTTTTCTTCTACATGATATCCCCCCAAAATGATTCGTTAAAAAACATTATATTTACGCATATACAGGGTCACAACTTAGCTGTTTTTTTTCATAATTTTGCCAATCAAAAATAGAAAAGCAGGTATCAAGATGAAACTAAAGCATTATCAAATAGCCACTCGTTATAAAAACAAAATGGATGACTTCCACGGTTGGGGTGTAGCTGCACAGATTTGATAATTTCCAGAAGAACTACTCGCCATGATGCGAAATGCCACCTCACCGGAAATGGCATGATACAAGAGCGCATATTTATCATTATCAATTAAATTTCTTTTCATTTTATGAGCAAAAAAAGATGGCTCATAGTAGCGCTATGCGTAGTACTATGCAGCCAGGGTTCATTTGCCCAAACGCTTAACAGGAAAGTTTTGGGCATCAACGAAATGTTCCGTCTGGCAGACGAGAACAGCCAGAGTATTCAAACGTATAAAACCGGAAAGGAAGCTGCTGACGAGGCATTGAAAGCTGCCAAGTCACAACGTCTGCCGGACATCGGCGCGTCGCTTTCTTTCAGTTATCTGGGTGACGGATACTTGTGGAACCGTGACTTCAAGAACGGGCAGAACATTCCGATGCCTCATTTTGGCAATAACTTTGCACTGGAAGCACAGCAAGTCATCTATGCAGGTGGAGCTATCAACAGCAGCATTTCACTGGCAGAACTGGGGCAACAAATGGCTGCTTTGGACTGGCAGAAAAACCGCCAGGAAATACGTTTTCTCCTGACCGGCTACTACCTCGATTTATATAAGTTGAATAATCAAGTACAAGTATTGCAGAAGAACCTTGATTTGACAGAACAAGTGATTCGCAATATGGAAGCGCGGCGTACACAGGGAACAGCTCTGAAAAATGACATCACCCGTTATGAATTACAAAAGGAAACATTGAAACTGCAACTGGCAAAGGTACAGGATGCCTGCAGAATCATGAACCATCAACTGGTAACGACCCTGCATCTCCCTGCCGGAACGGAAATTATCCCCGACTCAACTTTGCTGGACGAAGAGGTAAAGGCACTGGCAGAAAATGACTGGCAACTGCTGGCTTCACAGAGTAATGTAGGTTTGCAACAAGCCCTACTAGCTGTGAGAATGAACGAGCAAAAGGTGAAGTTGGAACGTTCTGAGTTACTTCCTAAAATTGCGCTTGTAGCCGCCGAGCATCTGGACGGCCCTATCACTCTTGAAGTTCCGGTACTCGATAATAACTTTAATTACTGGTATGTAGGAGTAGGAATCAAATACAACCTCTCTTCTTTATTCAAGAGCAACAAGAAAGTGCGCCAGGCCAAACTGAATGTACGCAGGGCACAAGAGGAATATTCTTTAGCACAGGAACAGATAGAGAATGGTGTCCAAGCCAATTACGTCAACTTTCTGACCTCTTTCACAGACCTTCGCACGCAAGAGAAAAGCGTGGAGCTTGCCGACCAAAATTACAGTGTGACCAGCAACCGCTATAAGAACGATCTTGCGCTGCTTACAGACATGCTCGATGCCAGTAATATGAAGCTGAGTGCTGACCTGAACCTGGTCAATGCACGCATCAACGTGATTTACAGTTACTATAAAATGAAATACATTACACATACCCTTTAAAAATATAACAAGATTATGATAGCTAGAAAAACCCAAAAGATTATATACAACATTCTGATTCTTTGTTTTCTCATTGGTGGTGCCACTTATGTTTGTTCCCGGTTCATTCATTTGGGAAATATCGAATATACCGACAATGCACAAGTGAAACAGCATATCACACCTATCAATACCCGTGTACCGGGCTTTATCAAAAAGATATGCTTTGAAGAATACCAGCAGGTACGCAAAGGGGATACGCTCGTTATCATTGAAGATGCTGAATTCCGTCTTCGTGTAGCCCAGACGGAAGCAGACCTGGCAAATGCCACTGCGGGACGCCAAGCAACCTCTGCCGGCATCGCCACCACCCAAAACAATCTGAGTGTAAGTGATGCAAGCATTGAAGAAGTGCGCGTACAAATGGAGAATGCCAAACGTGAACTGAACCGTTTTGAGAAGTTATTGAAGGAAGATGCTGTGACAAAACAACAGTATGATAATGTACATACAGCTTATGAAGCAGCCAAAGCCCGTTACGAGCAAGTGTCACGCGCCAGACAATCCACTTCTTTGGTGAAAAATGAACAGACGCACCGCCTAGGACAAAACGAAGCAGGTGTCCGCCTGGCAGAAGCTGCATTGGAACTTGCCCGGCTGAATCTTTCGTATACGGTCATCATCGCTCCGTGTGACGGTACAACCGGAAAGAAAGAGATTCTGGAAGGCCAATTGGTACAACCGGGACAGACCATGGTCGATATCGTAGACAACAGCGACCTGTGGGTAATCGCCAATTATCGAGAAACCCAACTTTCCAATATCAGGGAAGGCGCCGAGGTAGATATGGCAGCCGATGCAGTGCCGGATGTTACTTTCAAAGGGACTGTGGAATCCATTTCCGATGCTACCGGAGCTGCGTTCTCAATGATTCCGCAAGACAATGCGACGGGAAACTTCGTAAAAGTGGAACAACGAATCCCCGTCCGTATCAGTCTGAAAGGGAACAAGCCGGAGGATTTAAAACGCTTGCGTGCCGGATTCAACGTAGAATGTGAGGTGAAATATTAACGTATGGGAGCACCTGTTTTAAATGGGCCTTTCGTGATGCCTATGTTCCGTAGCTTTGTGCCACGGAAGATGCAACCGTGGATTTACCTGTTCATAGCCGTCACTTTCCAGCTTTCGGGTGGCGTGTATTTGGGAGCCCTGAATCAGATGATTGGCGGCATGGCACTGATGCGTGAGGATATATTGATGTGCTTGTACGCCAATCTCGCAGGCATGGCCATCTATTTCCCTTTATTGTTCCGTATGAAGTTCCGGTTCACGAATAAGACGCTGCTTACATCAGCGGCATTGGGAGTGCTGTTTTGCAACCTGATTGCTCCGCATATTACTTTCCTTCCGCTATTGTGGCTGATATGTTTCATCGAAGGTATATGCAAGATTCAGGGAACCTTTGAATGTATGTCCAACATTCAGTTGTGGATGACCCCCAAACGGGATTTTACCGTTTTCTTTCCCTGGCTTCATATCATTGTACTGGGCAGTATCCAGTTGTCGGACTTGATAACGACTTATTTAATGTATCATTACCATTGGACATACATGAATCTTTTCATTGCAGGATTGATGCTGATAGTCCTGCTGATACAATTCACTTGTGTGAAGCATTTCCGGTTCATGCGCAGGTTTCCCCTGTTCGGTATTGACTGGCTGGGAGCGGCACTTTGGGCAGCCTTATTGGCCGAGATAGCTTACCTCTTCAACTACGGCGACTGGTACGACTGGTGGAACAGTCCGGTAATCTGCCAATTGACAATAGCAATCTTTGTCACTTTAGGGTTCTGCATCTGGCGTATGATGACTATTCGCCACCCATTCCTTGAACCTAAAATGTGGAATTATCGTTACTTTTTACCCTTGTTGGGTTTAGTCACATTGGTGGAAGCTTTTCTCGCAACCGAACACGTTTTAGAGGAAGTCTTTTATGAAGAGGTGATGAAATATGAAGAACTGGTAAGCGTACAACTAGACTGGTTTGCTATAATCGGCATAGTAACCGGTTGCTTGTTCTCTTATTGGTGGATGCACATCAGACAGTATAATTATGTACGCCTCATCATAATCGGCCTCATAGGACTGATCGGCTATCTGGTCGGTTTCTATCTGACGCTCTCCACCGATATTCATATATCGCAGCTTTATATGCCGACGATATGCCGCGGTTTTGCCTATGCGGTGTTAAGCGCCACTTTCATGGTCTGCCTGGAAGAGATTATGACCTTTCAGCACTTTTTCCAGAGTTTAAGCGTGTTCAATATGCTTCACATGGTAGTCGGCGGCGTATTAGGTTGTGCAGTCTATGCACAGGGACTGGCTTATTACGTTCCTGACAACCTGGCACGCTACGGGTCGGCAATCGACCATGTATCTTTCAGCAGCAATCCGTTTAATCTCGGTCATTACATGGAAGAGTTTATCAGTCAGATGATGGAAGTGAGCATCAAGCAGATTTATGGCTGGGTGACTTATGCCTGCATCTTCCTCTTCCTGTTGTTGCTGCTTTATGATTTCCCGGTTCGACGCTCTCTGAAAAGTATGCCGAGTTGGAAAGAGGTGGCAAGGGAGGTAAAAAACACGTTCTGGCGTACGACGCATGTATTGTCAAAGAAAGACAAATAATTAATAAACCCAATGTAATATTTGGAGAGCACTCCGAAAGAGTGCTTCTAAAAGAAAAGATAAGGTGGAATCTTCCCGATTTCCATCTTTCTTTTTTCTTCTTATCAATAAAAACAATAAATGTTTTCCGAACCGGATATAAATGTGGAAACTTTACAAGCCGTATTATAGAACCAGTCATTTTGCTATAAAATCAATAGAATTTATCAGCTATGGACTACAATTTTAAACTTTTATTCCTACATTTGCAGCCAAATGATAACTTATTAATAAAAATACAGATACCATGGCTAAAATAACCAAAGAAGCCGCTTTGCTCTATCACTCACAGGGCAAACCCGGTAAGATTGAGGTAGTTCCTACCAAACCGTACAGTACACAAACAGATTTAGCACTCGCATATTCTCCCGGCGTAGCAGAACCATGCCTCGAAATAGAGAAAAATCCACAGGACGCATATAAATACACTGCGAAAGGTAACCTTGTTGCCGTTATCTCTAACGGTACAGCCGTACTCGGACTGGGCGATATAGGCGCATTGAGCGGCAAACCGGTAATGGAAGGCAAAGGTCTGCTCTTCAAAATCTATGCGGGTATTGACGTCTTCGATATCGAAGTGGACGAAAAAGACCCTGAAAAATTCATCGCAGCGGTGAAAGCTATCGCTCCTACTTTCGGTGGTATCAATCTGGAGGATATCAAAGCACCGGAATGTTTCGAAATCGAACGCCGTCTGAAAGAAGAACTGGATATCCCGGTGATGCACGACGACCAGCACGGAACGGCTATCATCTCCAGTGCCGGACTGGTAAACGCCCTGCAAGTGGCCGGAAAGAAAATCGAGGATGTGAAAATCGTTGTGAACGGTGCCGGTGCATCCGCAGTATCTTGTACTAAATTGTATGTTTCACTGGGTGCACGTCTCGAAAATATCGTCATGCTGGACAGCAAAGGCGTAATCAGCAAAACACGTACCGACCTGAACGAACAGAAAAGATACTTCGCCACCGACCGCACAGATGTCCACACACTGGAAGAAGCAATCAAAGGCGCAGATGTATTCCTCGGCCTGTCGAAAGGAAATGTGCTGAGCCAGGATATGGTGCGCAGCATGGCTCCGATGCCTATCGTATTTGCACTGGCCAACCCTACGCCGGAAATCTCCTACGAAGACGCCATGTCAGCCCGCCCCGATGTATTGATGGCAACCGGACGTTCCGACTATCCGAACCAGATTAATAATGTAATCGGTTTCCCGTACATCTTCCGTGGCGCATTGGACACGCATGCCAAAGCAATCAACGAGGATATGAAGATTGCCGCTGTACACGCCATCGCCAATCTGGCAAAACAGCCTGTACCTGATGTCGTAAATGAAGCCTATCATGTAAACAACCTCTCTTTCGGCCCGGAATATTTCATCCCGAAACCGGTAGACCCGCGTCTCATCACAGAAGTTTCCTGTGCCGTAGCCAAAGCTGCCATGGAAAGCGGAGTGGCCCGCACCGAAATCAAAGACTGGGACGCTTACTGCGTACATCTGCGTGAATTGATGGGATATGAATCCAAACTGACCCGTCAACTGTATGATACCGCCCGCCGCAATCCGCAACGTGTGGTATTTGCCGAAGGTATCCACCCCAATATGCTGAAAGCTGCCGTTGAAGCAAAAGCCGAAGGTATCTGTCATCCTATCTTATTAGGAAACGACGAAGCAATCGGCAAACTGGCGGAAGAACTCGACCTCAGCCTCGAAGGTATCGAAATCGTCAATCTCCGCCATCCGGACGAATCGGACCGCCGCGAACGCTACGCCCGCATCCTTGCAGAAAAACGTGCACGCGAAGGATTTACCTACGAAGAAGCCAACGACAAGATGTTCGAACGCAACTACTTCGGCATGATGATGGTGGAAACAGGAGATGCAGACGCATTCATCACCGGACTTTATACAAGATATAGCAATACGATCAAAGTGGCAAAAGAAGTGATCGGCATCCAACCGGGATTCAAACATTTCGGAACCATGCATATCCTGAACTCCAAGAAAGGTACTTACTTCCTGGCAGACACATTGATTAACCGCCACCCCGATACGGAAACACTGATTGATATCGCCAAACTGTCTGATAAAACAGTTCGCTTCTTCAACCACACTCCGGCAATGGCAATGTTGTCTTACTCGAACTTCGGTGCTGACACTACGGGAAGCCCTATAAAAGTACACGAAGCTGTAAACTACATGCAAAAGGAGTATCCCGAACTGGCTATCGACGGTGAAATGCAGGTCAACTTTGCCATGAACCGCGAACTGCGTGATGCCAAATATCCGTTTACCCGTCTGAAAGGCAAAGATGTGAACACACTGATTTTCCCGAACTTGAGTTCTGCAAATGCCGGATACAAGTTGTTACAGGCGATGGACCCCGATACGGAATTTATCGGTCCTATCCAGATGGGACTGAACAAGCCTATCCATTTCACTGACTTTGAAAGTTCCGTACGCGACATCGTCAATATCACCGCCGTAGCCGTGATTGACGCCATCGTAGACAAGAAGAAAAAAGAAAGCAAATGAAAAGGCCTTTATCCAAATCACAAATAGTTTGTATCAGCCTTCTTTGGTTAGCGCTTTGCTATTTAGTCCTTACCAAAGCCGAACGGATTGATGGGATGACCCTAGTAATGCTTGTCATTTCGGCAGCATTAGTCTTTATTCCCGTCTTTAAGTCGATCAAGAAGAAGAAATAAATATCTTTTTTCCTGTTTTTAATGCGATAAAATATCAAATTTGATGTTTTATCGCATTTTTCTTTATAAAATGTTTGCTAGTTTATTTTTTATCTTTACTTTTGCAACCGGAAATAAAAATCCGATGTACGCATATACAAGTGTGCAAATTGCCATACGACAGCAAAGCACATAGTTGAGCGGCACATGAGCTATTTGTCAAATTAGCACATTATTTTATATCAACCAATTAAAGAAAAAAAAGATTATGAATGCAGCAAAGGTATTAGACGATCTGAAAAGAAGATTTCCCAATGAACCGGAATATCATCAAGCAGTAGAAGAAGTACTTTCTACTATTGAAGAAGAATACAACAAACACCCGGAGTTTGATAAAGTAAACTTGATCGAACGTTTGTGTATTCCAGATAGAGTATATCAGTTCCGCGTGACTTGGATGGATGATAAAGGTAATATTCAAACCAACATGGGTTACCGTGTTCAGCACAACAACGCGATCGGTCCTTACAAAGGCGGTATCCGTTTCCATTCATCTGTAAACCTTTCTATCTTGAAGTTCCTTGCCTTTGAACAAACATTCAAAAACTCACTGACTACGCTGCCGATGGGTGGTGGTAAAGGTGGTTCCGACTTCTCTCCTCGTGGAAAGTCAAATGCTGAAGTAATGCGCTTTGTACAGTCGTTCATGTTGGAACTGTGGCGTCACATCGGTCCTGAAACGGACGTTCCTGCCGGTGACATCGGTGTTGGTGGCCGTGAAGTAGGTTTCATGTTCGGTATGTACAAGAAACTGGCTCACGAATTTACCGGAACATTCACAGGTAAGGGCCGCGAATTCGGTGGTTCGCTGATTCGTCCGGAAGCTACCGGTTATGGTAACATCTACTTCCTGATGGAAATGCTGAAAACAAAAGGCACTGACCTGAAAGGTAAAGTTTGTCTGGTTTCCGGTTCTGGTAACGTTGCTCAATATACAATCGAAAAAGTAATCGAACTGGGTGGTAAAGTAGTTACTTGCTCTGACTCTGACGGTTACATCTACGATCCGGATGGTATCGACCGCGAAAAACTGGATTACATCATGGAACTGAAGAATCTGTACCGTGGCCGTATCCGCGAATACGCAGAAAAATATGGTTGCAAATATGTAGAAGGAGCTAAACCTTGGGGTGAAAAATGTGATATCGCTCTTCCTTCTGCAACTCAAAACGAATTGAATGGCGACCATGCTCGTCAACTGGTAGCAAACGGTTGTATCGCTGTATCTGAAGGAGCTAACATGCCTTCTACTCCGGAAGCTATCAAAGTGTTCCAGGATGCTAAGATTCTTTACGCTCCGGGTAAAGCTGCTAATGCCGGTGGTGTGTCAGTATCAGGTCTTGAAATGACTCAAAACTCTATCAAATTGAGCTGGAGCGCTGAAGAAGTAGACGAAAAACTGAAGAGCATCATGAAGAATATCCACGAAGCTTGCGTTCAGTACGGTACAGAAGCCGACGGATACGTAAACTATGTGAAGGGTGCTAACGTAGCCGGATTCATGAAGGTTGCTAAAGCAATGATGGCACAAGGTATCGTGTAATCAGCGAAAGATATATAAGCTATAGTTTATTTAAAGGCTCCCGCCTTCCGGAAGGAAGTGCGGGAGTTTTTTTATACCCTATAAGGTATAATCCATAAAACCATAACTAAAATTATACCCTAAAGGGTGTAAATCAGAGAAAATACATTATCTTTGTACCCAAAAGGGTATAATATGAACGATAAATCATTATCAGAATACGTAAAGCTAATGCGTAAAGAACATAACTTGACCCAAGTAGAACTCTCCGAAAAATCAGGAGTTGGGTTACGCTTTGTACGCGAACTCGAACAAGGCAAACAGACTTTGCGTCTTGATAAAGTAAATCAAGTGCTTAGTCTTTTTGGAACGGAAGTGGGTGTTGTACCAATAAGTAAATTCAACAAGCTATGAGACAAGCACACATATACTACCAAGACCAGTTGGCAGGATTACTTACAGAAGATGAAAATGGCTATACTTTTCAATATGATGCAGCCTACATTAAATCCAACGATGCCGACCCTGTCAGCCTCACGCTTCCAATCTCTGAAAAGCCATATACAAGTCTAATATTATTCCCATTCTTTGACGGTCTCATTCCCGAAGGCTGGCTTTTAGATATTGCCGAGAAAAGTTGGAAGATAAATCGCCGTGACCGTATGTCACTACTCCTTGCCTGTTGCAAAGATTGCATCGGTGCAGTTAGTGTGATTCCTGTCTTAAATAAAGAATAATGATGAACAGATGCCTATATTGTTATCAGGAACTTGGCGAGGGAGAAACTGATTTTCACCCTCAATGCGGAAAAAAAATATTTGGAAGTAAAACTATCCCCCTCCTACCCTATACCAAAGCAGATATCAAGCAACTTGCCGAACAAGTCATACGTTCACAAACCACACTTACAGGAGTGCAAGCAAAATTGTCTCTCGATATATCATCGTCCCCCAACCAACCACAACGTTTTACTATCGTAGGTTTATGGGGGCGTTATATTCTCAAACCGCAAACGGAGCAATTTAAATATATGCCTGAAGTTGAGGATTTAACAATGCATCTTGCCGAATTGACTAAAGTAAACGTTGTTCCTCATTCATTGATTCGTTTTGCCGATGGCGAATTGGCCTATATCACCAAACGCATAGATAGAACCTCGAAGGGTGAAAAGCTGCCAATGGAAGACATGTGTCAGCTTTCGGAACGCCTCACAGAATATAAATATAAGGGCTCTTATGAAAAGATAGCAAAAATAATTATGCAATATTCCGCTGTGCCAAAACTTGACGTAATAAATTTCTGGGAACAAGTCGTTTTCTCATGGCTGACCGGAAATGCGGATATGCATCTAAAAAACTTTTCACTTTATAGTCAGCGTAAAGGCTATTATTCGCTGACTCCGGGATATGACATGCTCTCTACGGCACTCCTCATGCCAGAGGACACCGAAGAATTGGCTTTAACACTAAATGGTAAAAAACGAAAAATCAAGCGTTCTGATTTTGAAGTTGCCATGAATAGCTGCAGTTTGGAGAAAAAGATCATAGACAATCTATTTTCTAAATTTACCAAGGTTGCTGACAAATGGCTGAAGTTCATAGATATTTCTTTCTTGCCTAAAGATATGAAGCAACAGTATAAGCTGATTATAACAAGGAGGTTAGATTTGTTATAAAACAGTGTAGGGATGCAAAGAGGAAATAACTTATTTATAATATCAATAAAAAAAATTCTTGGGGATTTAACGGCTACTTGGTTGAAGTAGATTCTTATTTCTTCATCGTGTTCTTCCGCGTTATGAATATTTTCTCTAAAAAGAACATAATCGCGCAGAAAGGAGGAAAATAGTGATTAATAATGCAGAAATGAGCAAAATTCGGAATGAATAAAAGAAGATATCTCGTATAAGCGCTTATCCATCGGACTTTCGGCTGAAAGCGCCCCTAAAATCACTCCATCTTACTTTCAGCCTCTGTGCTATTGAATTTTCTTTTAACATTCTACAGAAATAGCGATTCAACTCTTTTAACTATCTTTGTCCCCTATATAACTCATTAATATTTATAACAGACTGATGAAACTAAAAAAATTATTCGCCGGAATGATATTATGTCTGGCAGTCGCTTCCTGCATTCAAGATGAAGCTCAAAATGTTGAAGCAGCCATAGACGGATGCAGCGGAAACCACATCCAACAGTATTTGATTGATCGAAATGACTTCACCATTCAATTGTATGTATCAAAAGCTGCTGACCCATCCCAAATAAACATCAACTTCGACCTCCCTACTGGAGCTTCTATACAACCAGTACGACAATTAACCGGAGACGAAGCTAACGTCTACAACTTTGATGATGAAAACCCTAGAGAATTTAAAGTTACATCAGAAGACGGTGCTTTTTCTGCAACCTACACAATCAAACTTTGGCAAACAGAAATGCCTTTGGTATACGACTTTGAAACTTTAAGTTCAGATGCTCCCTATCACAAATTCTATGAAGATCAATCTTCTGAAAATGTTATCCGTCGATTAGAGCTTGCTAGTGGAAACCCAGGATTTGAATTAACCAAAATGGCAAAAACACCGGAAGACTACCCCACAGTACGAGCAAATGGAGGAGTTGATGGTGGCAAATGTGTAAAACTGACAACGAAGGACACAGGTAGCTTCGGAAGTATGGTAAAAATGTATATTGCTGCAGGAAACTTGTTCATCGGTTCGTTTGAAGTGGGACAGGCTTTAAACAACGCAATGAAAGCCACTCGCTTTGGCTTTCCATTCTTCTACTATCCGCTCAAGTTGAAAGGATGGTATAAATATAAAGCAGGTGCCAACTTTTCATCAAAAGGAGAAATCATAGAAGGGAGAAAAGATAAATGTGACATCTATGGTATATTATATGAAACAGATGATAATGTACAATTTCTCGATGGCTCTACTTCACTCACTTCACCCAATATTGTAGCCTTGGCACGAAATCTTGATGCACTTCCAGAAACAGATAATTGGAAAGAATTCAGTTTTAAATTCGAACCGCAGAATGGCAAATCTATTGACCCTAACAAACTAATGAAAGGTATCTACAAACTTGGCATCGTATTCTCTTCCAGTGTAGACGGTGCAAAATTTGAGGGAGCTGTTGGCAGTACACTTTATATAGACAAAGTGGTAATTGAACATACTTCTAACCCGAGTGAATATCCTGCAAATTAATAATAAACCCAATCAACCGATAAGATAATGAAGAAAATAATATATAATAAAGTAACAGGAATCATATTCCTTGCAATACTTTTTTCACAGGTGGCACATGCCCAAAACGAACGTAACAAAGCTCTTATCTACTCATATTTACATGGATGGGAGTATAGCATCAAAGCCGGATTGAGCATTGGGGGTACTTCTCCTCTTCCCCTACCGAAAGAAATACGTAGTATTGATAGCTACTCTCCCAACATAGCTATCGCTATCGAGGGAAATACCACAAAATGGTTCGGCAAAGACAAAAAATGGGGAATGACCGCAGGTATACGGCTTGAGAATAAAACGATGACTACTGAAGCTACCGTAAAAAATTATGGTATGAAGATCATCAACACTAATGGTGGCGAGCTACAAGGTCTTTGGACTGGTGGAGTAAAAACAAAAGTGAAAAATTCATATCTCACCATTCCTGTATTGGCTAATTATAAGATAAGCGACCGTTGGAAAGTATCACTTGGTCCTTATGTCTCTTATATGTCTGAAGGCAACTTCTCTGGACATGTATATGAAGGGCATCTACGCACACCTGATGAAACAGGTCAGCGTGTCGACTTTAACGGTGAAAGTATTGCAACTTATGATTTCTCTGACAACTTACGCAAATTTCAATGGGGAGCTCAATTAGGCGGTGAGTGGAAAGCTTTCAAACACCTTAATGTCTATGCAGATTTGACATGGGGACTAAACGACATCTTTAAGAAAGACTTTGATACCATCACGTTCGCCATGTACCCCATCTATTTGAATATCGGATTTGGATATGCTTTCTAAAAAGGAGGCTTCCGTAAATGTCACGCTTGAAAGTAGAAAAATTCAATAAATTCTAAATCAAAAAGGGCATATGTCATAATGCTCAATTATAAAGATTTACCCCTGCTACAGCTACCTGCGGCAGGGGTATTTTTTTCAAAAAGGGAGTTTTGACACACTTTTTTCAATTTATATTAAAAACAACTCAATAAAAAAACAACCCATTCATCGCCTGTTTCATATTTGAGTAATTATAATCCACCAACAATCTCAAATCATTTCTTTACAGTTTATCAATTTCCGAATCAGAAAGTCCCGTCACCTCACGGATAGCATCTAAGGACATCCCCATCCGTTTCAACTGCCCAGCTATGATACGGCGTTCTTCCGCTTTACCTTTCGCCATCCCTTCCGCCAAACCTTCAGCTCTCCCCTTCTGCTCGGCAAACTCCATGGTCACCAGACTATCACGATACACCTTGATACTCTCGTCATACTTCACACGCTCCTCCTTGGAAAGAGAGGCGATGTCGACAATCTTTTCAAGCTTCTCGAATACCGACTTTCGCGCCTTAAAAGGCATTCTGTTCAATGTTTCCATATTCTTCAGTACATAAATCCAACGTTCAAAATCTGTCACACATTCCTCCTCTTCCTTCCGGAAAGAGGGAAGCTCGATGAAAATAAAACGAAGCTTGTCGGAGAATTGTTCGTGCGTGTCACGGTCGGAAAGAACGATGTCCGTGCGAAGCTTGTGGGGCATATCCTCCAGCCGGAAATTCATAAAGAAAACACCATATACAGCTTTCAGACCGAAACGCCAATCGGCACCCTTCTCGCCTTGGCGGGAAACGGCATGGGAAAGATAATACAAAGCGCGTTCGCGGAAATTAACCTGCTGGCGGTTCTGCATCTCGACAATAAACTGCTCACCGCTCTCAGTCGTACAGTAAATGTCGTAGATGACACCACGGTCGCCCATATACTCGGGCAAGACCTCCTTATCCAGAAAAGTGATATCGGTGATGCTTTTCTCCTCCACAAGAAGGTCATTGAGAAAATCTATCAGCAAGTCCTTGCTGACTTCCTGACCGAAGATTTTCTTGAAACCGACGTCCGTGAAAGGGTTGATAAACTTTGCCATGGTTGCTTGATTCTATGTTTTATATCACAAAGATAATAACTGAATACGAATTATCACTATTTAAAGAGAAGATTCCCACACGAGACCAAACGATACTTATAAAGCATCAATTTCCGAATCGGAAAGCCCCGTCACCTCGCGGATAGCATCAAAGGACATGCCCA
>ERZ778516.468-NODE-468-length-33643-cov-8.331011_pt1 | contig 33643 bp, 24 predicted proteins | sample MGYA00510342_ERZ778516 | MGnify/ENA primary metagenome ERZ778516 (study PRJEB29527, sample SAMN07138961) | mouse gut metagenome | material: feces | host: mouse | place: China:Nanjing | collected 2016-01-25 ... | reverse complement strand
GGTGCCGCGACCGTGCGCAGCCACAACGTAACAGCAGGATACTTAGGGATTCTTAACATTCTGGAACGGACGCAGCCAGGGGAGGCACATCCTCTCTCCTGGCGTCCCTTCTTGTAAAAATTTACCAAAATAACTCAAACTTGTCCGCTCTTAGCCAACTTTCCTGGCAACCAGCACAAGTCTTCCATTTTCCTGTGAATATTCGCAGGTAGACAGCATCAGAATCTGGTCTCCATACTGCAAAGAGCTTCCCGCATCAAACAACTGGTTTGCCTTTACAAAGTCCTGACATACCTGAAAGGACTGCTGATCGTCATATTCAAAAAACTGATAATACCGAAATCCCGGTTCCTCTTCCTGCAAAATCCTTGTCTTTACAACAGCAACCGCTTCGTAAATACCTGTTTCATAAATCGTATCGAAATGGATCTTTTTATGCGCCTGAAAATAATCTGCATTTTTATACAAATCCAGCGTGCCGAACATATGCCCGTTTTTCATATTGTGGCCGTAAATGACAGTGTTGTGATCCTGAGGCAGGAGACTGTTTTTTGCATCTACAAACAGTGCTCCTTCCACCGAAGCTGACCCTTTAAAATCATGGGAAAGGTAAAAATCACTTTCTTTTTGCGGCTGCATAACCGGAGCATCGATCTGCGTCTTTGGAATGGACAGCCATCCGAATAAGTCCGGGTATTCTTTCGACATCTGCTCGTACTGCGGCAGCTTTTTTTGTCTGCCTGCGGCATTTTCGCTCTTTCCCTGGCAGATGTTTTCTGCCGCGGTAGTTTTGGTTGCAGAAGCCTCGTTTTTGATCCGGCTGGCTTTCCCTGCCGCTGTATCTGGCTGTGCCTGCCTGAGGGCTGTTGTATCTTGCCGGGCTTCTGGGCTGTCTGCCAGATACATGTCTGCTTCTTTGGAGGCGAACACTTTCATCTGTTGTAATTCCCATTGATTTTGGTTTCTTTCGATTTGACCATACATCCAGATCCCCATAAAGCAAGCGGACAGACAGGCAAACAGCAACGCGGGCGATTGCTTTTTGCCTGACGGCTGCTTAGGTTCATTCATCAGCCAGTCCGCTATTTTTTCCAGCTCCTGGCTGCTGTCAATACCCAGTTTCCCCTTTAAAGACTGCACAAACGCCCTGCCAAGCTCTGTCTGAAACGCCCTGTCTGTCTGTGCTTCCAGCCTGCGCAGCACGCCAAGCCATGCCTGCTCTTTCGCGCGGCGCTGCTTTTGTATCAGATTTAGCAGATTGTCCGCATCCCGCATCAGTTGCGCCCATACCTTTGCCGATGTCTCTTCTTCCAGCGCTATTTGCTGCAAAACCTTAAGAAACGCGCAGCCGATCTGTCCAGGAAGCAGCTCCTTGCTGTTTTTTTGCAGCTTTTTGTAAAAAGTGTAAAGCTGTGCGTGATTCATACGCCAAACGCGGATTATAATTTTTTTAATGTTGCGTAGAGCTTTTTCTTCTGCTGTCCATATGAGCATCGTTTTCATCTTCTTTCTTGTATGGATCTCACTGCTGACCAATTTTTAAAATACCACTAGATATAACCTTTTCATAACCACTGTAGACACACTTTTTTATTATCTTGCTACAATATAACCTGCTGGCCGGTCCTGATTGACAAAGTCCGTATAAGTTTTCTTTTTTAAGATACAGTCTACACCCGGATCAAACCTCCCATTTCCATCCTTATTGCATTCTGTATAATAAACATATTCCGGGTTGCCTGATTTATAGGATACATATTCAATATACATTGTATGTCCATATGTCCCTGATGTCCTGACAGCTATACAATTTGAACGAATTTTATTTGCACCGTATAAAACTGACACCCTCTGGTCATTTCTATTGTCCGTCAGCCAGTATTTTGCATGTCTCGCATAGTTCAGCGCAATATTATTTCTATCATAAAATCTTCCGTATGCATACCATGTGCACTGTCCCGTATATCCAGCTCTCGCTGACATATTGCCTGTTGTGTAATATACAGAATGTACATCTGCCAGTATTGTTCCAACTATGCGATCCCAATAATTATTTTCATTGTTTGTTGTATCACCACTTTGTGATGGCTGCTCATAGTACTTGCCATCTACTGTGGTACTTTGCAGCCGAAACTTTTGTGCATTGCTCCCATTTCCCGACCAGCATCGGATATTATACCCGCCGATGGTTCTCCCTTCTTCTAAATCTAAATATAGACCATTGCACTTGGATATGAATGAACAGCGACCATCAGATGTCTGAACAATCTTCCATTTCTGGTTATCACCACCGTGACTTTCGTATTGCATAATATTTGTTCCACTAACTTGCCCATTTCCAGCCACATCCAGTGCTTTTCCCGAATGAACCGCCGTGATTGTATAGTATCCATCCGACTGCCTGCGAATTAAAAATATTTGATTTTTTAGTCCAAGATTCCTGTATATTTGTATATTAGCTCCGTCATCCATATAGCCACCATATACATCTAATACAAAATTAAAATCAACCGCACTCTCTATCCGATAATACCCATCTTGAATATTTGCATCCTGCTGACTATTTGCATTATAATTACCAGAAACCCAACCCATTTTATATCCTCCTGATATAGGATATATAATTTGCGTTTTATTTCCAGAAGTTCCCACAACTGTAACATTATCATTGCTATATACAGTGCCCAATGACTGGGAAAGATTTGATCTGCGGTAAACGGTCTTGCTTGTCCCTAACTGAATCGTTCCTTTCGAAAAATTAATGTTTGAAAAAAAATTGCTGCTCTGTGTGTATGCTGTACGATAGCCTCTTGATGTAGGATATTTCACCTTACAATAACCATCTGAACGTACCTGCTGAATCACACATTTGTCTGTAGATCCAGTAATATATCCCGTATAGCTATATACACCATTGATCAAATCGTAGGTATTAACATTCCCCGTTGGAATCGTATAACAGGTGATTGGCACCTGATTTGTTTCAGTCGCTGCCTTCACAGGCAATAAATTTACCGTAACACATATCAGAAACAACATAAACCCAACTAAACTAAATGAAATCTGCCTTATCTGTTTTCTCATCACAATGTCTCCTTTTCATCTTCTTTTTATCTAACCATCTATTTTCGTAATTTGCCCATATTTCCTGCACCTGCTTATTATTCTATTCGTTCCATACTTGCCGAACCCGAATAATTCTTTCCATCAATATCCCATGAATCATAATATTCTAATACAGCATATGGCTCATTATACAGATAACAATATTTTGCATTATTATGAGGGTATTTTAACTTTATTAAATATCCCTGTCTTGTATTTTTCCACCCATATATTTTACTTTTATAAGCAAGTTTTCCTGTAGCCCTATCATATACTTTTATATACTTTTTTGTTACCTTTCGGTTATATCCGCCAGATGAATTATCTGTCCACCAGCCTTTTATCTTTTTATATATTTTTAAAGGCAATTCCGTTTTTTTATCTTTAGTTGCTGCTTTTACTACCATAATTCCTGATACAGAATCTAAAAACGCATATTTATCAGTATATAACCTTTCTGCAAATACAGAAACAACTACACTGCAAATAAGCGCACAGACAATAAGTTTTTTCATTCTACAGGTTAATTTTCTCATTCTCTCATCTTCTTTCTATAAATTAAATAGTACTGTACAGCAGTGAAATTTAAGGAGAACTAGTCCCAAGATTCAATCTCCCGATTATAATACTGCATGATACGCTTTGTATCTATCAGATTCACTTTTCCATCCCCATTTGTGTCTGCATTTTTCTCCTGTTGTACATCCAGTTCTATTTCCCCGTTATAATACTTCATGACCAACTTTGCATCGGTCAGATTGATCTCTCCATCCTGGTTCACATCCCCGACAGAAACTGCCTGCGCCGCAGCGATTGTAATTTTTGCTGGGACATGGTTTTCGATTGTAGTTTCTTCCTCACTCTCTGTATTTTTCCACTTCATGTCTGTCACACAAAGTGTCGTCTTCCCAGCAGATGCATCCGCTGTGGTATGAAGCCTGATCTGCAACAGCAGACTGCTGTCACTTACGATCCTATCTGATATATATTGCACATTAAAAATACCAGACTCACAGTCAAACGAGCATTCCTGTACGTTTTGTACTTCAGCAGGAAGAAGATCTGCTGTTTCAACGGTAAATAAGCTCGTGTCATATTCCAGTGTCCCGCTCATTGAAACGAAATCCATCTCCTGCGATGTGTCTGTACTGGCGTCCTTTAAGTTAACCGACATCGTAACCGTATCGCCCTGCCTGCACTCAGAAACATCCAGAATATTTTCAATCTCCCATTCTGTACCTGCATAGGCACGCTCAAAACCCCCGCTGATAACCGTGCACAGGCTGAGTACAAACACTGCAATCTTTACTGATTTTTTCATGACTCCTCCTTATTGTTGCGATGCCTGACTGCAAATACAAGTGCCAGTATCCCGCATACTGACGCAGCAATTAGAAAAATATCTGTCCCAATTCCGGCACCCGTCTTGTAGTTTCGATCCAAGCTGGATGTATTTGCCACCTTTGCAGCAACCGTCTGCGTTTTCATCTGTTGCTGGTAGGTTTGTGCTAAACCTGAAAACTCACCCGATGAATGATTCTCCTGCACTGCTGGTACCTGTTGTTCTGCTACGCTTTCTTCGTCCACAATATCATTATCGGTTTCATTTTCTCCACTGTCAGGTTCTGCCCCTGCGGACTGTTCTGGTACTGCCGCTGTCTGAGGTGCAGACACTGTGCCTGCAACCTGACAGTCTGATACCGCAGACAAGTCCGCATCTGCCATATCACGCAAGGACAGTGTAACTGGAATGGAGTCAATGTCCTTCACCGCCTGAAAGCGTACGGTTACAACCGTACCGTCTGCCGCGTAGCTGTCGTCACAGACGACGGACAGGTTGACTTCACTGCCTGTATCGGATGCCATCTGCATATCGCTGCTGGAAAAGCTGCCGTTCCATGTACTGCTGTCATATTTTAAAACGCTGCTGTCGTAGGAAAGCGCTGCGCCAAGCGTGCTGATAGACGGATTGTTTCCAAGATCCACGTCAATATTGACATAATCTCCTTTGGATGCGCTGCCAGTATCCGCAGAGGCGGACAGTGACGGGGATGCTGCATAGACAGTGTTTATTGATGTTATACATGTGAACAGCAAAGTGCAACATAGTCCTCCTAGAATCAGGTCTTTTCTGCTCATAAATTTCTCCTTTCTGAATCCCTTATTTTTATTTCTTTACCTTTATTTTTTTAATTGTGCTGTATGCTCCAAAGATCTTATTTCCTGCGGAATCCATCTGGTAGGCACGTACTTTTACATAATACGTTTTTTCTTTTTTGAGGTTTTTGAATGTTTTCACTGTAGGTGCTACGGTCGTCCGAACTGTCTTTGCAGAAGGAAATTTTTTATCTGTTGTATAAACAATCTCATAACCTTTTGCATTGCTAACTTCTTTGTAGCTCACCTTTATCTGTCCTGATTTCGGTGATTGAATCTTCAATGCCGTTACCTTTCCCGGCTTTTCTACCTGCTCCCACCGCGCATATAATGTCGTAGCTTCTTCTAATACCGTATCACTGGTAACCTGATTCCCACCTTCCTGCCTTGTATACCAGCCAAGAAACGCATAATGCTCACGTTTTACTTTTGGCAGAATACCAAGCGCGTCACCGCTGAGCAGTGTCATTGTCTTACGGCTTAAGTCTGTGCCGTTATTAGCGTGAAAATTCACAATATAATACAGCTTTTCCACTACTGGTTCCTGGGATGGTAGGCTCGTATCCTGAGATGGTAGCATGTTACCGCCACCTGGAACATAACTTGGCGATGAACCAGTGCTCGTATTTCCCGAAGAACCTTTTCCTACAACAATCATGCACGTCGCCTTTAGATTACTTCCATCCTGTGTTGCAACCGTGATCCTGGCTTGTCCTGTTCCCACTGCTGTAACCAGCCCATCATTTCCCACAGATACTACAGAACCATTATCCGATGTCCATTTTAGCTTTTTATTACTTGCATTTTCAGGAATCAGGCTAGCATTCAACTGCACTGTTTTATTTGTATTCATAGAAGTATTGGATTGATTTAAAGACAATCCCATAATTCTTTTGAAAATGGACTCATAAGAATCAGAATTTGAATAAACCACTTGATCTGTTCCGTCCATCTTCTGCAGTGCATACAATTGGCTGTCAATATTCAACGGCTTAAATACATAACCCCTATATTGAAGGTCTTTTTCCAACTGCATTTGGAGAAATTCTACCTTACGATTAATTTCATCGTTCGCAATCTCCTCTACTGTATAATCCATAGAACCATGATCTGTTCCCTTCAAATTAATATAATAGTCATCTCCTGTAAGGTAAACCGTTTTAGAATCACCATTAACCTGCATCGTAATATTTTCACTATCTGTTCGCCCTTGTTTCTTGTTTTGTCTAACCTGGCTTTTTATCTTTACTTGGTTATCTATGATAGACCCAACTAACCTTCCGTCCATATTATAAACAAAAACATTTACCGGACAAGCAATTGTCACTTTTTTCTTAAAGGCAAAAACAGGCTGTAAATATACTTTATAAACTCCATCTGCAAAAGATCCGTTCTCATCTCCAATCATGGAAATAACTGTTTTATCTATCAGTACACCTGCTACCATCTCATCACGCAAAGAACTCCATTTATAAGTACTGTGCAGTGAATCCTCATCTGCTTTTGCCACACATTGGATAAATTGTTCCAAATCTGTATAGGACGCTTTTCCAATCTGCCCTTCTACTGGCAATCCTTCCGGTATCATATTCTTTTCCAGTATTTCATAATACATGTTTCCAAAAGATGGATATAGATTTCCCTGACTATCAGGCTTTCCAATATTCAAAACAATTTCAATGGATTTCGGCCCATATTTAGTATCAACTGTAACATGGGTTACAGCACGCTCATTACCTGATGTAAAATCTGCTTCTGGGTCAAGTCCAACTTTCTGCATCATCAGTGTTTTAATATTTTTGCTTTCTTTGTACTGATATGCATAATTGATCTCTGCCAGCCAGCAATAAATATAGCTTTCGATCACATCAATCTGCCCAGATGACAAATAATTTTGCAGATCTCGTTCTAATAAAAGAGAATCTCCATTTTTAAGTTTATCCAGTTCCTCTCTTGCATCAGCCAGGTTAACCTCCTGCATCGTATGTTCAAAATACGCATACATTGTTTCCTGCTCTTCTACCGTTCCTTTTTCGGCATCAACAGCCAACTTTACTATATAAGGCAACTCTTCTTCTGAAAACACAAATCCATTCTTTATGTAGATTTCATACCTATATTCTGTCTTTTCTCCAAATAACAATTTCCTGTTCACAGATTCTTTGATACTGTTCGTGTTATGATCCCTGTCCATATCCAAATGCCGGATACAAAATCCCTCTGTCTCAGAGGACACCGTGATTTCTCGAACATCCATTCCAATATCTTTGACTCCTAAAAAAACAGATTTTGGATATGTACTGACCACTTCAAGCTCTGCCAATACAGCTTGACAGTCATTCAAATATCCACTGTCTTGCAGAGTAATCGGCGGTTCACTATTTGCAGTTATGGAAATCTTTAACTGTAACGCATCTTTGACGCTTTCAATTTTCGTAATTTTACCATTCGAAAATGTAGCGATAACCGGTTCCTTTGACGCTGCAATCTGAGCGAGCCCGCTGAAAGAGAATCCTTCTGCTACCGCATAAATCTGACCTGAAATCTTAACTGTTTTTGCAGCCTGGTCATAGGCTGACAGCTTGCCAATTTTATAATCTGCATCCTTTTCTGGACCATTAATCGTTGTTCCATTTTTTAAATGTATCGTTGCAGTCCTTAATGGTTCATTGCTGTTATCAATAAAATAAATGTCAATTTGATTCCACTGTTCTTCGTTTCCTGAATAATATATATCATTTAAACGATTACATTTTCCAAAAGCATTATCCTCTATTTTAACAATACTTGATGGAAGCGTAACAGACACCATATCAGCACAGCCATAAAACGAATCTTTTCCTAATTCTGTCACACTAGATGGAATTTGAATCTCCTTTAATCTAATACATCCGTTGAAAGCATCCTGACCAATACGTGTTACACCAAATGGAATCGCAGCTCCTGTCAAGCTTTGGCAATTTCTAAAAGCCCCATCTCCTATATATGTTACAGTAGATGGAATTATGATGTTTTGTAAACCGATGCATTCTTTAAAAGCATCTGAACCTATCATTTTGACACCGGTTGGAATTGTAAGGTTCCTTAATCCCTCACAACCTTCAAACGCCTCTACCTGTATCCCTGTTACACTGGATGGAAGCGTAATTTCTGTCAACCCTTTACATCCGCTAAATGCATATGGACCGATATTTTCCACCCCAGATGGAACAGCATATAAACCCGTTTTTCCGGCTGGACAACTTATAAGCTGCGATTTATCTGCGTTATATAAACCTCCATTATCAGACATATACTGCGCATTATCTATTGCTACACTGATCTCCGTTAATCTTTCGCAGTCAAGAAACGCAAACTCACCGATATTTGCTACACTAGATGGAATTTTGATCTTTTCCGCACTGCTTCTATAGAATGCATAAGGTTTTATTGTCACCACACTGGATGGAATATTGATTTCCATAATTCTATCACAGCCATTAAACGCATACTTGCCAATGCTTGTTACTTTCATAGTATCTATCACTGATGGAATTATTAATACCGGATCATTTCCTGTATACCCCATAATTTCAACAGTATTGTCATTTAAAATCTGATATTCAAAATCTTTTTCTGATCCATTTAATGTAGTGCCATCACTAAAATAAATAACAGCATTTAATAATGGCAAGTTACCTCCATTTTCAGAGGACTCACTCTTATAAATATCTATCTTTTCCCATTGCTCCTTTACCCCTGCATACTCTACTTTATTTAAAACGTTACACCCATAAAAAGCTCTTTCTTCAATTACAGACACACTGTTCGGAATAATTATAGAAGTTAAGCTTTCACATCCTTCAAATGTATTCATCTTAATATCCGCAACACCATTTGGAATTGCGACTTCTTGCAATCCTTTGCACTTTAAAAATGCTGAAGCTCCTATACTGTTAACACTATCAGGAATACTGATTTCTGTGATTCCATTGCAACCAGCAAACGCAAAAGCTCCTATATCAGTAATTCCAGAAAGAAAATTTATTTTAGTTTTTCCTTCCGGGCACATTATAAACGTCGTCTTATCACTGCTATACAAATCGCCATTATACGATGAATACTCTAAATTATTAAGATCTACTTCAATATTACGAAGCGATGTGCATCCGCTAAAAGCCCCGCTGCTTACGCCTGACACACTGGAAGACAGCCTAATTTCTTCTAATCCTGTACAATTCATAAAGGCACCATATGTTATCTTTCTCAGACCATCTTGAATAACAACCTCTGTCAGTCCTTTACAATTAGCAAATGCCCTGTTTCCGATTTTAACCACTTCTTCCGGTATCGTATATACTCCAGCTTTTCCTTCTGGACATCTTATCATCTCAGTCCCATTTTTTTTGTTAAACAGAACACCATCTTTTGAAAAATAATTCAGATTTCCGCCATCTACACGAATAGATTCCAATCCTGTACAAGAATCAAACGCATTAGAGCTTATACTTAACACACTGTCTGGTATTATCATTTCTTTTAAATTTTTGCATCCCCAAAATGCATTTGCTTCAATACCAGCTATACCCGATGGTATTGTAACTTGTTCCAGACTGATACATTCCCAAAAAGCCCCTTGTCCGATACGAACCACACTTCTTCCACCAACCTTCGCTGGAATGTCCACTATTCTCTGAGAGCCTAAATATTTTTTAAGCAGAACAGATCCCTCATCTATAATTTCATATTCACAATCTCCTTCTTTTAAAGTTTCCGCCTTTACTTTTTTCGTCTCATTCGGTACGATTACTAATCCTATTACAATACAAAAGACCAGCATCACTGATACGATCCTTTTCCATTTCTTCATCTGAAATCCCCTCCTGATTCTGTTATAAAAATACTGCAACCGCAGAGTAATTATCCATATGTTTCCCGCTTCCCCGCCGAATCGCAAGCAGTTCCATAAATCGAAGCCACTCAGCAGGATCTTTTGCTTTTTTTAAAAGGCGCTGCATAAAGCTCTCCTGCACCCATTCCCAAAATCCATCTGAACAAAGCAAAAAACTTTCTCCACCTGTTCGTTGCAATGGTTTTGCAATTTCATATTGTGGTTCCTCCCATTCCACGCCCATTACCCGAAGCAGGCGATTACGGTCTGCATGTCCCCTGATTTTCTTTTCCTTCAACTTTCCGCCAAGAACCAGCATTTGCGGCACACTGTGATCCAGTGTTCGAAACTTTAGTTTTTTATCCTGAAAATAATAAATTCTCGAATCACCGATATGCCCCCACTGTATGTGGCACTGATCCACCAACAATACCGCAAGCGTTGTTTTCATTTCCTTTGTGCGCCCTTGCCTTTTTTGTTCCTCCAAAAGTACCTGCTGGCTCTTTTCAAAGCATTTTTTCAAATATTGTTCAGTTACTGACCCATACTGAGAAAAATCATTTAAAATATATGATGATACAATTCTTGAAGCCTCATCCCCGCCCCCATGTCCGCCAAGGCCATCCGCAATAACAAAGCAATACGCATCTCCTCTCTTCTGTATTCCTGCATAATCCTCATTGTATTCCCGTTCCCCTGTTTTTGATAACATATCAAATAAAAGCATTTTTCCTCCGTTTCCGCCGTATCAGCAATTATTCCACAACAAAACTGCCGCCATCCGGCATGATAACTCTTTCTCCACCAGAACCACTGCTTCCAGACGGATTTTGTTCTGTCTGATTACTGCCAGGCTGTCGTTGGTTGCTTTGATTACTGTCAGGCTGTCGTTGGCTGCTTTGATTATTTGTACTTACATCTGGCTGCGACTTGCCTGTGCCATTGTCAGACTGCTGTACCGGCGCTTTTCCCTTACTAACAATAATTGTTACAGCAGTTCCTTTTTCTGCCTTGAAGCCAGCTTTTAGGTCCTGTCTGATTACAAGCCCTTCCACTACTTGTGAATTGTATTCGGTTTGAATCTGTACCTGCAATCCAGCCTTTTCCATTTTCTTTACTGCCATTTCCTGCGTCATATATACTATATCAGGCACCTGTATCATCTGTGGCCCTTTACTAACCACAATTTGTATTGTTTCATTTGTCCGCACCTCACTGCCTGCTTTTAAAGACTGGCTGATAATTCCGCCTTTTGGCACTCTTTTACTGTGTTGGCTTTTTACTTCTCCAAGTGAATATGTAAAACCATATTCCTGCTTCATCTGTTTTAACATTTCCACAGCCTCTTTTTGCGTAAGCCCGATTAAATCAGGAACCGTCAATACCGCAGTTTCTTCTGAAAGGCTTCCAAGGGAAACTATCAACTCCACTTCTGTCTGTACGGAAATACGTTTTTCCGCTTCGATGCTCTGTGAGATTACCCGTCCTTTTTCCACAACATCACTATATTGCTGCTGGATTCCATTTGGAAGAATCATCAAATTCTGTGCCACAATTAACTTTTCAGCATCATTTTTTGTCATACCTCCTAAGTCCGGCATCATTACTTCTTCCCTGCCTCCGCTCATAATAACATAAACTGTTTCCTCTGTATCTGCAACAGCACCGTCCGATGGATCTTGGCTCAATATTTTATTTTTAGAAATACTGTCACTATAATTCATTCCGCTAATTACAAGTTTTAAATGTTTCTCCTTTAAATACTCTTCTGCCTGTACATAGCTCATCCCAGACACATCTGGTACGTAGCACTGTGCATCGCTTAAAGCAGCTACTCCTTGCGTACTTATCAATTCTTTTTTCGTAAAACTTATTGATCCTTTTGCATACAAACCAATACAAATACATGTAAGCACACAAACAACTACAATGGAACATCTCATCCAAACAGACAGTTTGAAATTTATTTCAGATTTCTTTTTTTCAATAATCCGCTCTACATCTTCTTTTCCCAGCAATGCCCTGAAAAAACTTTCTGCGTCCTGAATCCGATATTCCTTTTGAACATTCAAGCTATTCATAATTGCATTTTCTATATTCGGTTCTATGGAAATGCCAAGTTCTGTCGGCGTCTGCAAATGATCTTCTTTAAGACGCATAATAGATTCCTGTGGAAGCACCCCAGTAATCATACGATAAAAAGTGGCTCCAAGTGCATATACATCTGTCCACGGTCCCTGATTGCCGTGGCTGCGGTATTGTTCTTCCGGTGCATACCCTCGCTTTAATATTACAGAAAGGCTTCTGGACTGCACGGTTGCCGCATATCTGGCAGCTCCAAAATCTAATATCCTGATGCCTCCATTTTCTGTAATAAATATATTATCAGGCGCAATATCACGATGAATAATCCCCTCTTTATGCACTTTGGAAAGTCCCCGCAACACTGAAAGTACAATCAGCCTGGCTCTTGCAACCGGAATCCGTTTCTTTACCTGCAAGATTTCCTTTACCGTAACTCCCTTTAAATATTCCATTACAATATATCCGGTTCCATTTTCCTCAAAGCAATCATATATATCCACAATTTCAGGCACCACATTAAATTTTGCAAGCCGCCTGGCTTCATATATAAAGCTATCCAATCCCGCCCGAAACTGTTCTTCCGCTTCTCCTGAAAATACTGTCAGATGTCTTACTCCATAACTTCTAGTTGCAAAATCACTTGGTAAATATTCTTTGACTGCCACTTTGCGCTGGAGCACTTGATCCCATCCAATATAAGTCACTCCAAAACCACCACATCCGAGCACTCTGCCTATTAGATATTTCTGATTTAAAACCATACCTGGCAGCAAATAATATGCTTCCTTTATATCCGTCCCTTTATGATATCCACAAATCCTGCATACCTGTTCATCCGCAGCAACCTCTTCCATACAGCCCATACATCTTGTCATTTCCCATATCCTCCCGCCTCTTCTCTGATTCCGCTGCATACATCTGTATTTTTAAAAAGTTGCATATCGTTTAGATCATACTCCTTTATAAAAGAAAGATAAGTGGTCATTTTATTTTCACGATAGCTGTTAAGCACTGTCTGATTGACAGGAATACCTTCTCCATTCTCCATATAAGCTTCACTTTGAAAACCATCGCTTAACAATACTGATATAAGCACCATTCCTGCCTTTTCTTTATTTCTGTTTCCGCTTTTTTTTACACTGTACCAATGCTTGAGGCATCCGGTCAATTTTTCTTCCTTTAAAACCGGCAGTGCTAAAAAATCAATAGAAGGTACTGTTTCCAATGTAACAGCTTCTATTTGCTCCTTATTAGACAAGTCTCCAACAATCCATGAGATATCAGAATCCTGACTCTGAAAATCAGTAAAAATATCTATTGCATCCGCATATCCCAGTTCGGTATCTTTCTCCAAAAGCGCTGCTATTTCGATATATTGTGGCGGTGATTTTTCCTTTTCCGTATTAACATATACAATACCAACCTGCAATGCCATAGGCAAAGCATACACATCACCAGTTTTTTTAAGTTGATCCAAATAAATATAAGATGACAGATCCATTGTATTCAATAATTCCGACAGTTCAGCACAATAATTACCTATAAAGCCTGTATTTGAATCATGCAACTCCATCATACTGTCAGTGCAAAATATATCCGGCAGCATATCCTTTGCTGCTGCCTGGCTCAGCTTTTCCGCATATATTTCTTCCTTTATAACCTCCACCTCTACTGTAAGCTGCGGACAAACTTTTTGCACACTTTGAAGCAACGCCTGAGTAAGCTTTTCTCCCTCTTCTTTTTCTGCTGCAAGCCATACTGTTAGCACTTCTGGTTGAATAGCAGCACGGTCAATTTTACCTCTGCCAGAAAATACTGTTTGGCTTAACAATAAAATTCCTCCGATCAAAAACACTGCCAATAACATCAGAACAGAAAGCAGACGCTTCTTTTTCTCATGCTTTTTTACCATGTCTTCCAGCAATTCCACTTTTTTATGATTGCATAAAACCATCTGCATCTGTTTCGCTGACTGAAAGCGCATTTTGGGATCTAAAGCCATTGCTTTTAATATAATGCGTTCCAAATATTCATCTATTTTTATTGGAAAACTGCCAGTTCTTTTTAGATCATCCTCAACAATCCTGTCTAGTGCATCCGTCGGCTTTTTTCCCGTCACCATCTCATAAAAAACGGCTCCCGCCGCATAAATATCCATATACACACCCTGCTCGCTTTCGGAACTATACTGTTCAGGAGGTGTATAACCAGATTTTACAACTATAGAAATCGTACGTTCTGTCTCCGTTCCCTGAAACTTTGCTGCTCCAAAATCAAACAACTTGATCGAATCTGCGCCTGTCAAAAATATATTGTCTGAGCTGATGTCCTTATGAATAATTCCCTGTCGATGTACCTTATCCAACGCCTGTAATAATGCCTGCATATATCCACAGGCTTCTTCCTCCGAAATCCTGCCCTTTTTCAACCTGTCCTTTAACAGTGGTGCATCCACATGTTCCATAATGATATATGCAGTATCATTTTCTTCAAAAAAATCATACACATTTACAATGTCTTTATCCTTGGAAAATAGTGCCATATTCCTGGCTTCCTCCAAAAATCTGTCATGCTGCCTCTTAAACTCCTTTTCTTTTGTACCAGAAAAGACACCAACCTTTCGCTCACCACCTGCACGATTGACAAGTCCGGCAGGATAAAATTCTTTTACAGCCACTTTAAAATGCAGTTTCGTATCATAGGCACTATAGGTAATTCCAAATCCGCCAATCCCGATGCTGACACCTATAATATAACGTTTGTGCAGAATTGTGCCTGGTATAAGCTGATATGCTTGTTGACGTTTCGTATCTTTCTTATAGCCACAGTATGGGCACACATTACGATCACCTTTTTTCTTAAAACAATGAAAACATATCTGGTTCGCCATCCACCTTCCCGCCTTCCTGTCTATACATCGTTTTTCAATCTGTATGATACCGGTACAAGCTTAATGCATTCCATTCCGTCTCTGTTGGCTTTACGAAAGCAACTCCTTTATTATTAAACGAACCTGCATCATAAAAAATACAATCAATCACCAGATTTCCTTCCAGGTCTATGTATCCCCACATACCATCTTTCTGAACCGCAGCAAGCCCGTTAGAGAAACTCTTTGCTTCTTCAAATACCCCAAGTTCTTTTTCTTCTCCCAGGCTATTAACAAAAATCCATTTTCCATTCTTTTTAACCGCTGCCCAACTATTTTCCTCAAAAGCATACACCGCATCATAAGCGTTTTGATTTCTTTTGTTTCCTTTCGTATCTATAAGCCAGAATTTTCCATTCTGCATCACAAATAAAGCGTCTGTACAGCATAAAATCCCCCTGCTGTTTGTAACAACCTGCTCATAATCATATCCCGTAATTTCCTGTCCTTTTGTATCAATCAATGCCCAGGCAGTACCGTCCTTTGTAACAGCTCCAATTCCATTTGCAATTACTGTCGCATCTGCAAAACCACCAAATGTCCTCTTATATGTCTCCATCTGGTAATAACTCCACGTCCTTCCATTATAAGCAAGCGCAAGTTCCCCAACAATGGGACGGAATAACTGGATTTGCTCATTGCTCTCCCCTGTATCTGCAAATTGAGATGCAGTAAACTTTGTATTTCCAGATTCGTCAATATAATAAGCTGCTCCTGTCGAATCCACAACTGCTGCATATTCTCCAAACACATCTGCTGATTGATAATCATCAGAAATCTCGGATTCACCATCTTGATTTACATAACTCCATCTTTCACCATTTCTAACCGCCGCAAATCCGTTGTGACTGCTAAATGCTCCTACTTCATCATAATTACCATATAGCAGCTCATATGTATACCAAACAGGCTGAATCAGCTTTTGTATATTCTCTGACATGGCTTCCCGTTTCGAACAAACATCATAAATTGCATGTGCTTCTCTGTAGTCTTCTGCTGCAAGACTGACTCGAATTCCATATTCATATGCCTGCGGCGCATCTGGATAACGGTCAACAAATTCACGTTCATACCACATGTGCGCTCCCTGAAAATCATCCGAATCCAGATATACATTTCCGACTTCGGTATAGATTTCCACAGACGGATAGATTGACAGCGCCTCTGCATACAATGCCAGCCCATCTGTCAGCACGCCGTTTTGAACTGCTTCCCTCGCCTTAAGAAGCTTTTTATTATAATCATCGATAATACGCATTCTGCTGTCCACCATATAATAAACTGACCCTGCCAGCAGTAAAATAAGCAGCACTGGAACACCTATTCTAATCTTTTTCATCCGTTCTCACCTTTCACGCTCCATGTAAAAATACCGCCAGCAATGTGCCAAATAGTAAAAATGGTGCAAAAGGCATCACTGACTTTCTGGATACACGCTTTGTCATCAGCAAAAACAGCGAAACTATAAAAGATGCCAGCAATGTATAAAATACTGCATCCCATGTATTACCTGCACCAAGATACAGCCCTAAAATTATAAAAAGTTTCAGATCCCCATAGCCTACCGATTCCGGCACAAGCAGCCTGCATAAAATTCCGGCAAGCAGCAATGCTGCCGCAGATACTCCATCTCCAATAATCTCATAACGGATATTCCACGGTTTTAAAACTAATTCTACAAGAAGCAGGCACATCCAAAACAGCAATGCCAGCAATAAAATTTTGTTTGGAATCAAATATGATATACAATCTGTCCATGCACACACATATAATACTGTACATAAAAAAACCACACGCAGGATTATCAGCGGGTCTGCTGTATATACAACGGATAAAAACAAAGCCACAATCACATTGCTGACACTTATAGCTATTTGCCAGATATTTCTTGACCTCAAAGCGCACACTGGTATTTTTACCGGCTTATCCTCTTCATTCTGAATCTCTGACTGACCTGTATCTGATTGTTTCTCCACTTCCCGCACACCAAGGCGGAACAATGCCATTCCCACAAAAGACATACAAAGTCCTATACAGACTGAAATGATGCATCTTATTTCCATATTCATTTTCTCTGTCCTTATTTCCATGCTTTAGCATACGCACAATGGCTCATATGGAACTCAATATCTATATTTAACAGCCTGATTACTTTTACGACATAATTTACCCGCATAAATACATCCGAACCGCCGTTTTCCAAAAATTTTGAACCATCCATATTGATATCTCCTACAATACGATTCCGCTGCTTAAATTCTTCTACCGTATCCCCTACATAACTAACCATATTTTTTTCTACCAGCTTCTTTGTTAGCCATTGTCCTGCCGCAGATTGCAGCCATTGGGAAATATTGTCTCCTTTTAACGCTCCTCCAGCACCTGATATAAATTTTCCAAGATCGCTGTTTAACATACTAATATTACCGCCCAGCCCTTCCATATAGCCTGCCAGCTCATTAAATAACTTTGAGCTCTTTCCATCCGTACTGCCAAACGTTTCACCTAGGCCAGTCGCATAATATACATGTGTATACTCTGCAAGCTCTTTTGCTGCGCTATCTAAAGCTACTGCCATTCTTGCCTGCGTATATGAGATCTGGATAACTGAAAGCAGCGTGAATATTGCAAACATAAAAAAACTTAAACTAAGAGTCGCTTCAACATATAATGCACCGCACTGTCTATCATCCAAAATACCATATTCTTTCATTGCATACTCCTCCTGCATCGCCTTCCCCCTGCACTTGTTAAGAATATCCACGGTAAATATTCACATCATAGGTACACCAATCTTTACTTTCCAGTAAGCTGGACGGGTCTACTCCCTCCATAGAACGAACAACCGGCAATGTTAGCATAAGCGGCTTGACACGTACCTTTGCATTTAACCTAAAATAGCAAATAGATTTACCAAGATCAAAATTTTCATGTCCTGATTGCTGCATATTTGCTTCGATTAAATCACCAATACGAAGCAGCATATCAGGATAATGCTGATCCGATGTCAGCCCTATCATTAAAAATAGATACATATAATCACTATAATACATGCCATCCTGTTTTCCTGGCTTATTTCGATTTCCCGTTGGTGGAAATCCGCTTCCTTCATTTTTATGAAATGCATAAGCCCAGTCTTTGTCTGACGTCTTATAAAATTCTACGGGAAATCCCCGTTTCAGCAAATATAAATCATGTGCTGTTTCTAATGTTGCAAGTACACCGATCAGAACGCACTTTGTCACAGATACAGGAACAACTCCGCTTGTTGCTGCTGAAACTCCTACTGCTATACTATGAATGGCTCTCGCAGTATCGTTTTTAGATCCGCTGTAAAAATTTACAAACCCAGATACCAGATTCATTGCTTCCCGCATCGTAAAAATATTTTTATAAGATGTATTAAGGTTCTCATCTATAGAAGCCCTGCCATACAATATATATTCTACTTCTCCCAAATTTGCTTTATTATTTTTCTGATTAATTGCTCTGTTTGTCAGTGATTGATTTGCAGGAATATTCTTCTTATCATCAGTATCCCATTCCTCATCTTTTAATGGCACCTCACTTGGTTTAATCGTTTTCTTTTTTACTGCCCGTTTATATTTTCCTTCAGTATCAAATGTTGAATAGCTGAACATATCCATAATATACTCACACACATACAGTTGATCACGCAGTTCATCTCCGCTTCCATTTAAAATATTTCCTGCTATCCCTGCAATACTGGAAATAGCTGTCCCAACGGTTACTTCACTTCCTCCATGCCCGCCGCTGATATCTCCGCCTTTTCCATGCAGAATATCGTTTTCAATCTTCTGTGAACTTTCTTTTTTACTCTCAGCCTCTTCCTGATACCTTTTATTGTTTGCATCATTTTCTTTCTTATTTGCTTCAATATCCCTGATATCATCCTCTTTAAACTTTGTTTTAAAATAAGCATACAATCCAGGAGAACTTATAGCAATATCAGGATGATTCCCTGTTACTCCATAATCTATAACAGGCGGCTGGAATATCGTATCTGTGTTTGGATGAATTAAGGAAGAAAAATAAGACGCAGCATCTGCTTCATTCTGACTGAGCAAACGGCCGGAACGTGCTGACATCACACTCTGTCCCAAAGAAACCAGTGTATCAGCAGTGTAAATCTCATCTACCTTACATCCACCATAAGTAAACCCGTCAAGTGCATTTATTATTCCTTGAATGCCTGAACTAATATTTTGAAGCCTATGTTTTAGTTCACTCACTGCATCACTGCTAATCTGCGCCGCCATTTCTTCACTTTTTCGTTCTTCTTCTGTCAGATCCCTATCTGCTGTCCCATGATAAGCATCTCTTTCCTCTTCGGCAAATTCTGTATCATACCGTTCTGCTGCCGCTCCCCACTGCTGTCTGGAATATTGATATGTTCTCGCCTTAACTACCAACTCATCCAAAGATACAGCCATCTCCGTCCTACCGTTAATCTCTACTTCACCACCGTCAATCGCAATAGATAATTTGTCAACCAGCTCCTGCATCTCACTGCGAAGCTCTGGCAGCCGGCTGGCAACCTGTGACAGAAAAGAGCCAAACGTTTCATTGCTTCCGGTATAACTGCTCGGAAATGTATATCCTTTCTTTTTTATCTTGTCAAAATGGCTGGTTACACAGGAACGATATTCCCTTACATGCTGCATATATGCACCATTGTCTGCATCTGAAAATGATTTCTGTATCTTTCGTATCGCTGTACATGCGTTGTTTAAATATTCCTGCCATTGCTGCGGTAAGTCATCACCCTCTGGAAACGGAACACACTGCATAGCTGCCATCATATCAGCATAGCGTTTCAGCAGTTTTTTCATATTTTCAGAGATTGTGCTCAGTTCACTTCTTCCTGAAAATTGCTCCTGAACCTCCAGCATATAAACTGCCGGATTCATTCCATCAGAAAACTGCGGGAAACTATTTTGCACAGTATTTCTGGCATTTTCTACGGCATTACTTTCCTCTTCCAGCCCTTCTGTCAGCTCCTGAAGCATTGCCGTATTAATGCAATAAATTATACTTCCATCTTCCTGAACAACTGCTGTTCCCACTTCTTCGATACTGGACTGTACGGCATCAATATGATTGTATACTGGAAAATCTACCTTGCCCATATTTGCTGTATCTGAAAAATAATATTTCACAGTCAACTCTGTCGCCTTTTTCAGATCATTCCAAATACTAGATAAGTCAGAGGATATTCCTTCATAACCTTTTACTGACAATGGATTTCCCGCAGACCATGCCGTTTCATACTGGTAGATTGCTACATAGCTGTATAGTGCCGCTGAAAGCAGATCGCCTTCTGCTTGAGCATATTCCTGCTTTTTTTCTACGATCTTTCTGTCTTTATCTACATCCGCAGTATTCTTTCCTAGATTCAGTTTCGTAAACCGGTCTATCACCTTCGTCACAAGCGTAACAGGCCCTCTATATTTCATAAATTCAACAATCCCGTCTTCAATCAACGCAGGATTTTCCCCCATTTGTGCATGATCTGCCGCAGACACCTTCACAGGCTCTGCCATTTCAACCTGCAAAAAATCCGAGACCTTTACCTCCCCGTTCTGAAGGGATTTTAAATATTCCGTAAAAAGCTCACTGCCCTCCCCGGATACTCCTTTTGCATCCATCATGCCGCAAAAATACGTTGCTGTTTTTTCATAAAATTCATCAATATCCTGGCTGGAAGCTACTAATCCGTAATAATCTTTTAAATCCACGTCATATTCCGCCATCAGTGAATACAACGCCAAATCTGCGGCAGAAGCCGCACCTGCTTTACTAAGCTGTACCCTGCTGATATCATCAAATGCACAGGTAACAATGATACAGGGAATCAAAACCAGTGTCAAAAAAACTGAAACAGCTCCACGGCTTCTTCTCTTGTTTTTTTTCATAATCTCTCCCGCCTAATTGATAAATCTGGCAATTTTTTTCGTTGCTTCCTTAAATTTTTCAGCTATACTGGCCGCTTTCTCGTTGCGTTCTAAAATATCCTGTATTGTAGAAATATTCCGCACAAATTCTGAAGGGTCTCCAACTGGCTCCGTCATGCTTACCGAATAATGAAATTTTAAATCCTCATCAGAAAATAACATTCGAACCGGAAGTACAATATCAAACTCACATTCCACTTGAAAACTGGATATTAAAATAAACATTTTCGGAGTTACTTTTACAGAAACATTTTTTGGTTCCATCCCTTTAAATGCCAATGAATTCAGCCTCTCCACTGTATTCCTTAATTCACTTGCCACCTCGTCGCTAATACTTTTTGCATTTCCTGTAAACAAGTAGCGATATGGCATTATTTTTGCGTCAGAAGTGCTGGTAGGAACGCTGCCAGCTTTGCTCACCTTTTCCAGCATCGGATTTTCACATCGTGAAGCTCCGTCGATTGCCGCCTCCACCACCAGACGTTCAACTCTGGCATGTTGAAAATAAGCACCGCCTGCCAGCAGCATAATGAATATAATAATGAACATAATCGGAAATACGAATACGGCTTCTATTATTAAGACTGCACCATATTCCCCATGATTTTCTTTTTTACCCATTTCATTCCTCCAGCAGTTTCAATGAATCCTATAAACCAATTATCATGATCCAGTCACTGCGTCAGATGCAGTTCCTTGAATCAATCCAAACAGTTGAGTAATTAAGCCCTCTACCTGGCCCCTAAATACAACCGCCAGCAGCACTGCAATCCCTATCAAAACTACAATTGAAACGATATTCACATCCCCCTTTTCATCTGTCAGAAAATGATGTACCCCTTCTGTGAGACAATCTTTCATCATTATCCACTGAACATAAACCATTACTGCTAACTCATTCATTCCTTTGTCCTCCTTTCATTTTTTATATCAATATGGTTATACTCCTAAATTTGAAAAGATAGGTACAATAACCATAATCAATATCCCGATAAATGTTAGAAAAATAGGAATCATCAGCTTATTGTTCGCCATTTCGCCCTGGCGCCGAACAAACTGCCGTTTTAGTTCCCAAACTTCTTTGCTCTGCCTTGTCATTATCATTGCCAGTTCACGGTTTCCTTTTTTTGCACCCTGAATCAGCGTAGATGTAAATTTCTTAATCTCAGGCACCATACAGCGCTGTCCAAAAGAAAACAGCGCATCCGTCTCAGACCATCCGTTACGCATTAAGATAATACTCCGGCGCATTTCCTGATACAGTATACCTTTCCCAGATTTTGCAACACGTTCCCATGCTTCTCTTAAAATCATACCTGAATTAATCAGCAACGCCAATTTAGATGCTACATTTGGAAATTCAATCAGCATATCCTCGCTTCGTTTGCTGATTTTGCTGACCGTAGTTTCTCCGTAATAGTAAAATGTCACACCAGCACCTGCAATAACCGCTGTAAATGCAATCATAGAACCTTGTGCAATACAGTACATAGGCGCGGCAAACGCAAGTACAAGCAAAGACATGGATATCTGCTTGCAATAAACAGCCCGCAGATAAAATTCTGCATACTTTTCTTGGTAAATCACAGATAACTGACGTCTCAGCCTGCGGTCTTTTGCTGTCTTATATTCTTTTTTCACACATTTTAACAATGCAAATCCTACAAAATACAATTCTTTTAAAGGATAGTCTTCCGCCGGCAGTTTATCAAATAGATTTGCGTTTTTTAAACCTATTGCAAACATCACAAACCATATAACAATTACTGCTATGCCAAAAGCAATGACGAAAAGATCAACCGGATAAACAACCTGCAACGAAACCCCTCCTATATTTTAATATCCAGTACTTTTCTTCCTACAAAATAAGACACTACAAAAATAAGTACTCCGACGGTTGTAGCCATCAGTCCAACAGGCGTTCTAAAATTTGCTGAAAATTCTGCACTGGTCATTTTAATTAATGCAACCAATATAACAGGCATAAACAGCATTAATGTCTGTTGGGATTTGCTGCCAGACACAATCGTCTCAATCTCTTCTGCAACTGTCATCTTATCACTGAGAATCTCATAGGTAATACGAACTGTCTCCTTAATATTCCCGCCCTTGCGAAAGCAAATCTCAAATACATTTGCAAAATCTACAATATCTTCGCAACCGCTCCTGGCTCCGAAATGCGCTAACAGCTTTTCCACAGTGATACCATTTATTATACCTGTATTAATCGCCATAAGCTCATGCAGTATATAAGCATCCTGCTCATACTGATTTTTCAAATCATCATAAGCCGCTGAAAAAGATTCCTGCACATTTTTTCCAGCTCCTAAAGATGTTGTAAAAGCTTCCAACATGTCGCGAAACTGGCTTTTTAGTTTGTTTTGCCTGGCGATCCGCAACTGCTCTGTTCGAATTGGAAAAAATATTTTTGCCGTCATAATACCAGCAAGTGCCATAATGACTATATTCCATATATAAGTAAATTTTGTCGGTACCCCAAATTCATCCACACCGACACCGCCATAAAAAAGATATCCTACAAAAGCGCCTATTATAAAAGCAGCCAAAAAATAAAAAATTCTTTCTGGAATACTCATATAATAAACTCTGTAATTCAACATATTCACTCCATTTGGAGATTTATAAAATTTTGGTTCTTTCACCTTTTTTCCTGTTCTCATATTATTTTCTCTTAGTCTTTCTCCGTTACAAATAGAAACTCCTCATCTGCAAGCCTGATTGCAGTTCCATTTTCCAAAGCCGCATTCTCACCTGCTCTTAGCATAACCTGATTCACATAAGTATGATTTAAAGAATGCGTATCTTCAATAAAGAACAAATCTCCATGCCGTATTATAACTGCATGGCGGCGGCTGATCCTTGGATTATCCGAAATACAATAATCAATATCCTTTCTGCTTTTTCCAATACGGAATTCATACCTGTCAACTTCTATTTTTTCATCGGATGATCTTCGATAAAGATATCCCCTAACACTTTTGTTTTGTGACATCATCCTTGAGATACTTCCTATGGAAGACTGCCTTGCCTTCAATACCTGGTCTGCCAGCTTTGTATGCTTTTTAATCCTGTCCTTTCCTGTCAATACAACTGGTCCTGTCGGTTTTTTCAAAACAACCTTTTCCTTTTTTAGATGCTGCGCCGGCTGTGAAACAGCGGACTGCAATTCCAGCTTGTCCAAAAAAACCGAAAATTCTCTAATAGAAAATCGTTCGCTCTCCAAATATGTCATTACCTGTTTCAAAACACCTGCGCTATTACTGCCTGACGAATAAGCCTGTTGAATCAATTTACTACAAAATCGGCAAAACGTACTGCCCTTTCTGTTTTCTATCGGCAGACACGCTAAACGCCCTTTTCCATCGCTGCCGACAAAAACAGAATGCATACCAAATATAAAGAACTCTTCTTCAATCATATAATCTTTTGCTTCTAAAAGTATTTCTGTCAGATCTTTTAATATGAATACCATCTTTATTCCATCTGGATCACGTTTTAAAAATTCAGCCAAAACAATAGTTCCACTTATATCATACTTTAATATCTGCTTATCATCTTTTTGTAAAAAACTTACTGGTATCAGCCCTTTTACCACATTGTTCTCCATCATTCCAAGGATAACTGAATCCAAAGCTTCTTCCGGTGTTAAGGTATATAATAAAAATTTATGTTGATCTATATTTTCCACTTTTACCTGATTCAAATTCTATACCTCTTTCCCAGTATATTTTCTACTCCTATCCATTGACATCTAAAAGACAAAAAATAAGTACTTCATCACCAAGCGTAATTTTCATACGATGGTTCAGTTTTGTTTCTTTTTCCGTCGGAATTTGACTCCCATTCAAAAAAACATGATTTAATGATTTTAAATCTTTAATAAAATAAGAACCATTATAATACGAAATCACTGCATGTTTTCTTCCAACCGTTTTATTATCTGCAATACACAAGTCCACTCCGCTCGCACTCCTGCCTATTACAAATGGAATTTTATCAATTAGAACGGTCTGTCCATATGACGGACATTCCAACACTGCCTTTCTATATGGCAGTTCATCTATTAGGCACTGCCGGCTGTCTCTTTTTACATAGACGGTCGCACCAAAATCTTCCTCCTGCTCTTCTTCTTTTACTTCTCCTTTATGCACCTTTACATCCTTTTTCAAAGAAGATGATTTTAGAACATTCTCGTTTAATGATTCTTTTGTATCTCCTCCTGCAATTTCTTCTTTTTTTCTTCTTTTCTGCTGCTTTTTGATTGACTGCTGCGCTTTATAGATTGCAGCATTTTCTTTGCTGTAGTGCTGCAACAGCCAGAATAAAGAAATGTTTTTTTTCTTATCCTCATGATCCTCTGGTTTCAGCGCAAAATTGTCTTGTTTCTCATCTTCCTCCAGCCCAGGAATCGCAAACTCAAAATCGTAATCTTCCTGCTTCCCCATATTGCACCTCTTTATTTGTATAATTCTGCCCGCACTAAATTTGTATTTTCATACCCGCAAGCTCCAGCTTATGTACATTTTTCATTGGATTTTCAGTACGTTTTAATGTTCCTGATACACGTTCCAGTGTACTGTGCTCATCCTCTTCAAAACGGTAAAGCGTATTAAGCTGAATCTTACCGTCCTTTGTGCTGAGCACTTCTGTAATCTCCATCGTTTTTCTTGAATGATCACGCAGACGCGATAGATGAATGATAATATCAAGAGCAGACGCGATCTGCTTTCTGATTGCATCTAGCGGCATCCCCGTAGCGCCCTGCAAAACCATAGTTTCCAAACGGCTTAGCATGTCCGATGTAGAATTCGCATGTCCTGTTGACAATGAACCATCATGGCCTGTGTTCATTGCCTGAAGCATATCCAATGCTTCGCCACCCCTGACTTCTCCAACGATAATACGTTCTGGGCGCATTCGCAGTGAAGATTTAATCAGATCCTGTATGGTAATCTGACCGGCACCTGAACTGTTTGCATTTCTCGTTTCAAGGCTGACCAGATTTTCTATTCCAGCAATTTGCAACTCTGCTGAATCTTCAATTGTAATGATCCGCTCACTCTTAGGAATAAAATTAGAAAGAGCATTTAAAAATGTCGTTTTTCCTGATCCAGTTCCACCTGCTATAAAGATATTATACTTTGCCTCTACCAAAATTCGAAGAATATCCGCAATTTCTGGTGTGATCGATCCATATTTTATCAACTGCGAAATTGTCATAGGCGTTTTTGAAAATTTACGTATGGTCACAGCGGGACCTATCAAGGATATCGGAGGCAGTACTACATTTACTCTGGAACCGTTTGCAAGCCTTGTATCAACAATCGGGTTCGACTGGTTCACTTCTCGTCCAGCAGCACCAACAATTCTTTGTATAATATCTTCCAGCTTTTTTTCATCTTCAAATGTTTCTTCTATTTTTTGCACCATTCCATTTCTTTCAACAAAAATTTTGTTCGGGCCGTTAATCATTACCTCCGTAATTGTATTGTCCTTTAAAATGCTGTCTAAAATTCCCAAGCCACGAATTCCGCTGTATATTTGCTGTGCAATACTTATTTTCTGACTGATTGCACAATATTTCCCAGACAATCTTTGATTAATTGCTTCCTCAATCTTGTTCTCTAGCTCATCATCTGTTAATTGACTAAGATTGCCGTATTCTATAATATACTGTCGTACTTCCTGAATGAACTTATTTTCCTGTTCCTTTGTCATAAATTAACCCCTTATATCTGATTACAGCTAATAACCCAGCCTGCTAAAACTGCATTTCACTGAACACTTTCGCCTGCGAAATCAGTCTTAGCAGATCTTTACTGTCAGCATCCGCAAATCGGTTAATTCCACCAATTTCTTTAAAAGGACTTCCTTTTATCTTTTTACCACTTTTGCTGCCAAATCGGTTATACAGAATAAAAATACGGTTTAACAACAAATGTTCTCTCTGTTCTGCCACAATTTCCAGTGCGGAAAGCTTTCGTTTCAGCTTTTCATTTGCTATTGCAGTTCCATCAGAAACAAAATAAGTAGCATATGAACGTTCCATCTGCATATATACTTTATTCTCAAGCGAAAAATCCATATCTACAACAATCCATTGAAAAAGCTTCATTACGTTAAGCTGTTCAAACAGCCGTTCCATAATATCATCATTTAACTCCAACATATCCAAAGCCGAAGTACAAGCAGCATAGAAATACACTCCGCACAAATCTCTTTGCAGAACATTTTCCATCCGTACAGCGGGTGACCCCGCCGCCATCTCCAACGAATAAATCACTCTTCCAAAATCATCTTCTCCTTCTGTATGAAAAAACAAGTCTGCCATTCCTGTTTGTTCCAAATTCAAATAAAGTACATTTTCTCCATGCTCAGCAAGATAACAGGCATATGACGCTGCCACGGTGGATGCTCCTACCCCTCCGGCACCTGAAAAAAACGTAACTATTTTTTTACTCTCTGCATCACCCTTTAAGACGATTGCCTCAGCTTCCATTCTTTCTGCATAGATTTCCATAATACTTTTATAAATATCAGAGAATTTTTGATACTTGCATACCGCTCGAAAACCTCCCCATGCTTGTATATCTTTTTCCTCTGTAAAGCATACCAATTCGCTTATTTCAGAAAGATAGGCTATTTCGTCAAAATATCTTCTTTCCGCCAAAACAATATCTGGTCTGATTTTTTTAATAAATCCGGCAGCTTTTTCTCCCTGCGTAAACATAGATAACTCAATTTTATCTTCATATTGCAAAGCCGCTATACTTGAAAATCTGGACAAATATTTTTCATCTGACATAACTACGGAAAGTTTAACTTTCATAAAGTCTCATTCACCTATCCTTTCTCATATCATCCTATTCAAACCCTTCTCCGCAATAGGACACGCAGATCCCGTTAAAAATCAAACCGCAAAATGACTACGGAAGTATTATCCTGCTTTTTTCTGTTCTTTAACGAAGCTGTCAGTGCATCCGCAGCATTCTGCATATTCTTGCCATTTTGCCGAACGATTTTCAAAATGTCTCGTTCCTGCATACTCCTAGAAAGCCCATCACTGCTCACCAGAACAATATCACCATCTTCCAGGAAAAAAGCCTCCTGATTAATATCCATCAAGCAGACATTTCCCATTCCAAGATAACTGATTAATGCATCTGCCTGATACTCCTTCGCTTTATATTCTTCTTTTGTCAATTTTCCTTGCCGCAGAAGCAGATTCAGCTCCAGCCGATAATTATGCTCAATATTGAGTAGCATTATCTCTGTTCCCCGGATAATATAAATTTTACTATCACCAACCGAAAGCCAGTATAATTTTTTATCTTTAACAATCACAGCGGCTACAGTGGTTCCTGTTTGAATGCTTCTGCCATATTCATCTGTCTGAAAAAACACTTTGTTATCAGCCTGTATGGCTGCCTGTTTCAAAAACTCTGGTACATCAGCATTATCCGTACATTCAAACCATGCATCAACAAGGCTTTGTACTGCAATCCTGCTTGCTATTTCTCCTCTTGCAAGACCGCCCATTCCATCACAAACTATTCCAATTGACCCATTTTTCCCCGAAAATCCAAATACTGTATCCTGCTGGACTTTTCTTGTTCCAATAATACTTGATATTCCAATATCTGCCAAACTTTGTTTATCAGTAATCTGTTCTGTATCCATTTCCGTATTTTTTACCATTGTTTGAACCTATATTATAATTTTAGTACATAACTGCTGCTCCATCTCCCATAATACGTCTTTTTGCCTACTTTTTTATACGCTCGAATTCTAATATAAAGTTTATCTTTGCTGACATTTACATAACTGAGTTTTATGGAATTTGCTTTTCCGGTTTTTTCTCCGTTCATACCATTTGTATATTGACTGTTGTATGCTACACTATACTGAAATCCATCTACTGAAAGGTCTTTCTTCCAATCTACTAATACACTTTCAATCGTACCCAATGCATTTTTCTTCTTATTCACATGTAGTATTTTCACTTGCTTAGGAACCACAGTGAGCGTAACTTTTATACTCGTTTCACCATACTTGCTAGTAAATGAATCGGAAGCTGTCATCGTTATCGTGGCTTTGCCATAATTTTTTACTTTTACCCTTCCATTTGAACTCACCGTCAAAACATTTTTATTACTGCTCTTATATGAAATTACCGACAAATCTCCATTAGATTTTGCATCCAAATTAAAATCTATGCCATATTCTATTTTCCCGTTTTTTATTTTTTGCTTATTATAGGTAATCGTCTGTTTCGTCTTATTTTTGCTAAACAGAACCCTTTCGCTGGTAATTGTTGATCTTCCGTCACTGACTTTACAATACAAATACATATTTTCCGGCACATCGTCTTCGTTCAAGTCAATATACAACGTATTATCCTGCCAAACTAATGCCTTATAATCCATAACACCTAGTGGCCTGCCGCTGCCTGTCTTGGAAGAAGCTGCATACCACTGATATGAATATTTAGACGTGATACCTCCTTGTACTTTCACACTTACAGAAGCCACATTCTTACTGCGCAGCATTTTCGCATTTTCCACTTTTAATGGCACTGTTGCAGGCTCCCCTCCACCAAAACCACTCGTACCATCGTCTCTGCGATACCATAAATCCGATGAAAGTTTCACATGCATTACAGGAACTACCGCTTGGTAGTTATTCTGCACTCTTCCGCTCAAGCTAAATATACCTTGATTTCCAATTAGAGCCGCATAATTTAACGGATTATATTCAACCTTTCCAGGATCACGCGTCCACCACCAACAGTATGGTTCTCCAATTTCCTTCCCATTATGATCTCCTGTTACTGCCCCCATAACATAAGCATAATCTGTTGCAGAAATCTGCCGGCATGGAGAAGGTAACTTTATATCCGCAGAAAAACCATAATCATGGTTACTCATTTCCTCCAAAGACGGTACATAAATATAATCATCCGTATTGCTGCCGTTCACATAACCAGAATTATCTACAGACTGCAATACTATAGAATCACGCTCAGCACGGCTGAACGCTGTATAATAAAACGGCCCGTTCAACCATTTTCTCAAACTACAGTCCATCCATGAAACAGAAGCATCAACTTCATGATAATTCTGACAGTCTAACCCATGATCAGCCATTATAAATAATGTATCACCATCATTGTTCAAAACACGCCATTTTACGCGTTCCCATTTAAAATAGCGATATGCTTTATTTCCAAAATGTTCTGCATTATTCGTATCTGAAATACGAATGCGGCGATATTTAGTTCCATTCACCCATGCATCCCCATAAGTATCATATGAAGCTGTTAAAATAGAAGATGTCAGATCGTTACCCTTAACCTCTGTTTGCGGATAGCTTCCAAAGTAAATATTATCAAATGTAACCTGTTTTCTATCTTCACTATATACCGGACTACTTGGTATTTGCTTATTTGCAGCCATAATTACAGATCTGCTGTCGACCAGTCTCAAAATTTTTCCATTACATTGTAAAAGGAGAAATACAATCAATGTCAAAATCAGTCGCCATTTACCTTTTTTTAATACAAACATTCTTAAAATTCCTCCTAATTATATTTCCTTATATTCATTTATTGTTCTTATCATTGAAAAATTATATTTAATCACTCTTACTTATCTTCCAGAAACTATCAAAAAGTGTACTTTTTGACATTTTTTTATTGTGCTTACTTTTTACCTGTTCGATACTTCTACGCGGAGAAACTTACTTTTTAATAAATTAATACAACAATTTTTTTATATTTTTTTGTAAAATTCCACCTAATTGCATAAAAAAACTTGCATCTAAAGGTATAATATGGTAAATTTAAAAAGAAGACGAAACTATCAAAAAGTACACTTTTTGATAGTTTTTTCTATGATTTCCCAGTATTGGATATAGAAAACTATTATATTTTTGTCTGAATTGTTATATAAGTGATATAAAAAATCTCCCAAATTATTTAAATCTGGGAGACTTTTGGCGTCTGTCGAATTATCTATCAAAATATTTATCTATAATCCCCTGCGCTGCCTGAGGATTAAATTTTCTACTTTTTAGATTTCCACTTAAATTTTTCTTGTTTTAGTAACCAATTCTTTCCTCTTCTCCCTCTCGCTGCACCAAGAAAACATCCGTCTCATACCCAAGCAGTTCCCTGCTCCTGCCGTCTGGCTGACAGCCGCCGATACTTATTTCATAAGTGCCTGGACAGAGCACGCATGTGCCTTCTTCGGTAATTACCGCAAAATCCCGTGCCTGCAATTTTATTTCAGCCTGCTTTGTTTCGCCTGGCTTTATATAGAAGGTTTGGATGCCTTTTAGCTGAAAGCCTGGTTCGTATGCTTTTTTGTCCTTATGCCGGATATATGCCTGGACGCTTTCGTGCAGCGGATAGCTGCCTTCGTTTGTTATTTTTGCCGTGATCGTAACGGTATCTTTGACACTGCATCTGGTATGGCTTATGGCTGCGTCATAATAGCGTATTTTGGTGTACGACAGCCCGTAGCCAAACGGATATAAGATTTTGCAGCTTGTATAGCGGTATGTGCGGTTTTCCATGCTGTAATCGCTAAAATCTGGAAGTTGCGCTGCATCTGCATAAAAGGTGACCGGGAGCCTGCCGGATGGGGAATATGCTCCAAAGATTGCTTCTGCAATCGCTTTTCCTGCACGTGCGCCCGGATACCAGGCTTGAAGCACGGCGTCTATATGCTCGTCTGCCCAGCTTAGGTCTATGGCGCTTCCAGACAGTAAAATTAACACAACCGGCTTGCCTGTTGCTGCAACTGTTTCCAACAGTTCCTGCTGGAGTCCCGGAAGGCGAAGATCCGGCTTATCTCCTCCGGCGTATGCATTGCCTGCGTCGCCTTCTTCTCCTTCCAGCGTAGCATCCAGCCCCAGGCACATAATCACGGCATCTGCACGTTCCGCAGCAAACACTGCTTCCTGGAAACGGTCTTTTTTTGCCGCCAGCGCTTCGACCTGGTCTTTGTACAGATGGCAGCCCTGCGCGTACAGCACCCTTATTTCCTCTCCGGCATACTGGCGAATGCCTTCTAACGGCGTAATGTACTCCGAAGATGTTCCCATGTAATTGCCAATCAGCGCTTCCCTGGAATCGGCATTTGGCCCGATCACCGCAATCGTGTGCAGTTTTTTCCTGTCTAACGGCAAGATATTGTCTTTATTTTTTAATAATACAAGGCTTCTTCTTGCTGCTTCTATCGAAAGCTGTATATGCTCTTTGCATTCTACCTTTTCATAAGGAATCTGCGCATACGGCGAAGGATAGCCTTCCATCATGCCAAGGCGGATACGTACATCCATAAGCCTCTCCACTGCTGCTGTAATCATTTCTTCACGGACAAGCCCCTGCTCCAGTGCTTTTCCAAGGTGCAAAAAAGCATTGCCGCAGTTTAAATCGCATCCGTGATTGACCGCCATCGCCGCGGATTCCTCGGCGGTTTTGGTTACGCCATGATGCAGGTGAAAATCGTTGACTGCCCAGCAGTCCGATACAACATGCCCTTCAAACTTCCATTCGTCCCTTAAAATCGTCTGCAAAAGGCGCCTGCTGCCGCACGCCGGCTCTTCGTTTACCCGGTTGTAGGCACCCATTACCGCTTCGACTTTCGCCTCCTTCACACATCTCATAAACGCATACAAATAGGTATCGTACAAGTCATGCTCCGATACGTGCGCATCGAACTCATGCCGCAGTGTTTCCGGTCCGCTGTGCACGGCAAAATGCTTGGCGCACGCTGCCGCTTTCAGATGATCTGCATCTTCCCCCTGCAATCCCCTGATATACGCAATGCCAAGCTCCGCCGTCAGATACGGGTCTTCGCCGTATGTCTCATGGCCGCGCCCCCATCTGGGATCTCTGAAAATATTAATATTCGGCGACCAGAACGTCAGCCCCTTATAAATATCGCGGTCGCCCTTGCTGGAAAACTGCTGGAACTTTGCCCGCCCCTCTGTAGATATTATATCCGCAATCTGGTATAGCAGATCCGGGTCAAACGACGCCGCCATCCCGATTGCCTGCGGAAACATCGTCGCCACGCCTGCCCTCGCAACGCCGTGAAGCGCCTCATTCCACCAGTTGTATGCCGGGATATGCAGCCGCTCAATTTCCGGGGATGCATACAGCATCTGAGACAGCTTTTCCTCTGTTGTCATCTCGCTTACTAGTTTTTTGGCGTATGCTTTTGTATATTTGCTCATTGTGTGTTGTTCCTCCTTTGTTGTCATTGATTTTTTTCCAGGTTTTTGTCTTAGAGCGTGGTGAAAAATGCTTTTTGACAGATGTATTTCACAATTTGCTTTGGTTAATTTTTACTGAAGGGGACGCTGGGAGAGAGGATGTGCCTCCCCTGGCTGCGTCCGTTCCAGAATGCTAAGAATCCCTAAGTATCCTGCTGGTACGCTGTGGCTGTGTCCGGTCGCGGCACCTAGTTCGCTGCCTGCTGGCAGCTAAAGGTG
>ERZ778516.464-NODE-464-length-33697-cov-10.387135_pt1 | contig 33697 bp, 33 predicted proteins | sample MGYA00510342_ERZ778516 | MGnify/ENA primary metagenome ERZ778516 (study PRJEB29527, sample SAMN07138961) | mouse gut metagenome | material: feces | host: mouse | place: China:Nanjing | collected 2016-01-25 ... | reverse complement strand
GGTATACAGCAGGGTATTGCAGAAGAGCAGAAAAATACAGAACGGGAACGGAGGAGAGCGGAGGATGCAGAGGCAAGGATTCGGGAACTGGAGGAGATGCTGAAAAACATCTGACATTTGCAAAGCATGCACGGTCAGGGTGTCAGTCGGACTGGACGATCGGAAAAGATATCTGCATTTCGAAGCCTTCTCCCCATTGGGAGCGGGCTTCGAGCGTCAGATTCAGTTCCTTTGCCATCTCATTTGCAAGATACAGCCCCATGCCGGTGGCTGTTTTCCGTCCGTTACCGGAATCTCCGGTAAAACCCTTTTCAAAAATCCAGGGCAGATCACAGCTTCGCATGCCAATCCCGTTGTCCTGAATACGCAGTACATAACGCCCGTCCTTTTGAGCGGATGAAAAAGAAAGCTCCGGTTCCCGAACACAGTATTTGATGGAATTGCTGATGATCTGGCCCAGAAGAAAGTGAAGACCTCTCCGGTCCGAATAGACCAGGTATTCCGACAGTTCGAACCGGATCCGGAACTGTTTTTCATGAAGCAGCGGATGGTAGTCCTCCAGTACCTCTTCCAGACAGGCAAGGACAGGAAGATGCTCAAACAGATAATCTTTCCGAAAACCTTTTAATCGGGCATAAAACAGCATCTGATCCACGGATTCCTGCAGACGGTTGCGGATATGGTCCAGCTTATAACCGAGTTCATCGGACAGTTCGTCCCGGCGGTTGTCCAGAAGCAGTGTCAGTAAGGAAATCGGAGTTTTAATTTCATGTGCCCAGGATTCCACATATTCTTCCTGGTCTCCGATCTGCGTCTGCAGCCGGGCCTGATCGTTCTGCCGGTCGCGCAGAATCCTGCCCAGCAGACGGATGGATGCCTGCGAGGACCGGCTGACGGCCTTCCGCAGAATTTCTTCATGGTATGCATCCGGATCATGGAGAAAATCAGAAAAAGCCTGTTTCTTTTTCTGTTCCTGACGAATCAGGACGAAACACACCACGGAGAAGAACAAAAGTGCAGCCAGCAGCATGACAACGGACATGGAGCGGAATGCCTGTATATCTGCAATCCACAGAATCAGTGCTGCAAATGCATAAACTCCAAGCAGCAGGAGCAGCCAGGGAAGATACTGCAGGAGTGATTTTATGGACTGTTTCCTGTTCATAAGGTTCCTCCTTCCGGCAGAAGCCGATAGCCGATTCCGCGGACCGGGACGATCTGACCGGACATTCCAAGATTCGCCATGGTCTTTTTTAACCGGGTCAGATTGACCTGAAGTGCATTTTCATCAATGAATTCCGCAGTTTCCCAGAGTGCAAGACACAGTTTTTCTTTTGAGACGACCTCATTGCCGTGGTTCAGGAATACTTCCAGCAGCTTTCCCTGATTTTTTGCAAGGACAACAGAGCGGTTATGGATGTACAGAGTGTAAGTCTGCCGGTCCAGCAGAAATCCGGGGCCTTCCAGCAGATTGGAACGACCCTCATATCGTTTCATTACATTGGATACCCGTGCCAGAAGCCGTTCTTTCCGGCACGGTTTTGTCAGATATTCATCGGCTCCCAGTTCCAGCGCATGCAGTTCATCCCGCATCTGGTCCCGGGACGTGAGAACCAGAACAGGGATGGCGCTTTTCTGCTTGAGTTCCCGGCAGATCTGAAAGCCGCTCGTCCCTGGCAGATTCAGATCCAGAAGGGCCAGGTCGGGGGAGAGCGCAAGAATCTGATCCGCCACATGGTCAAATTCTGTAATTTCCAGAATTTCATAGCCGGCCTTTTGCAGAATATCGGATAATTCTTCCCTCATAAAAAGTTCATCCTCCGCGATTACAATCTGTTTCATGGGTTTCTCCTCTCTGCATAAAAGTATTCCTATTCCTCCCGTACTGGTACCATCAGTGTCAGCAGATAGCGGTCGCTGGAACGTTTTACTGCTGTAATGTAAATATATTCTATCATACACAGTCCCAAAATCATAGCGGCAGAAATGACCATCATTTCGGAAAGACTGCTTCTGGCAGATGACGGCAGGATGCCGGCCAGCAGGGACCGGACTCCGAACAGGCTGCTGCATACGGCGACGGCAGCAGGAATGCCGAAATACCAGTCAATCTGTTTTCTGGCAGAGCTGCACAGAGTATCATAGGAAGCGCCTAATCGAATGAGTGTTCGATAACGGAAACCGGACTTCTGCTGACTCATGAGAAACTGCACGCCGATGACCGTATTGGCGATGATCAGAAAAATGACCGCCAGATAAAGGGTGATGTAGCTGGCTGCTACCATATAGAAAAGCTGCCGTCCCATATTTTGCAGATAGCTCTCATAAGACAGGCCGGTCTGGTCCAGACGCTGATTCAGATCCAGTATGACGGACATCAGACTTGCCTGTTTTTTCACATTTTCTGCCAGAATGCCATTGAGGTACACATCATATTTCCCCTGTGTATAAGATTCAAATACCTCATCCGGAACGATCAGCGCAAAAGACAGCGTGATGGCGCGGTCTGTGACCAGGCCGGTCGTCTGTACGGTTCCGGTCAGATGGATCTTCTCCTGATCCAGTATAACTTCCGGTTCTGATTCCAGGATGCGGTTGAGTATATTTATCCGCTCAAAGGTTGTGAACGAACGGTCCATGTAGACGGCGGCTTCTCCTGTATGCAGTGTAAGCTCCGGCAGATCGGCAGCCGACAGAAGCCGGTTATAGCCGTCAAGGGAGATCAGGTGCGGATAGGTCGCATATCCCAGATTGTTGAGGAGCACTTCCGTATCCGTGGAAGAGGGAAGTCCGCGCAGGGCGGACATGACCGGTTCCATCTGGAAGGCATGTTCGTAATCGTCTGTTGTACGGATGTTTCCTGTCTTTACTTCAAACAGATCGGAGAAACCGGTATCCAGATGATATTCTGCAAGTGTCTTTCCGGCAGATTCTGCGTCTTGTGCACCGGTAAATGTATAATCCAGAACATGTGGTTCGTTTTCTCCATAGTACCGGAAGATGGACATACCGGCTCCGAAGCAGCACATGGCAGCCAGAATCAGCAGGGAACAGGTGGCGAGTGTGTTGGAACGATGGATGACCGTTTCCTGCATCTGGCGCAGGTGAAATACGCGGAGCTTCCGGTTCTTTTTCCCGGTCTTCAGGACAAGCTCCATGGGAAACCGAAGTCCCCAGAAGAAGAGAAAGGTTCCAAGAAGCCCGAATGTAACGGCCGTCCCCATCTGCCGGATCCCGGACCAGGCTTTTCCCTGAACAGCCAGTGTGTAGGCAGCAGCGAGACAGAGCATACCGGACAGGATGGCTGCGGCGTAGAGGGAGGAAGGCATCTGTTTCCTCGTGCCGTCCGGTTTTTCTGCCAGCAGAGAGCCGATCTCCTGACGGCTGATTCTGCTGCTTAAGATCAGAAACGCGGCCAGCTTAATCAGAAGAAATCCGGCTGCAGTCCACAGAATCGCTTTCCAGGAAAAGGAGACCCGATGTCCCACAATTCCGATTCCTACCAGTCTTGCCGTGATGAGACTGACAAGCTCGGATAAAAGGACGGCAGCAGGCAGCCCGACAGCCAGAGAAAGGATGCTGCCGCCAAGATCCTCCAGAAGCAGCATCATAAACAGTCTGGAGCGGCGCATGCCAAGCGTCAGGCAGACGCCGAATTCATGCCTGCGCCGTTCCAGCTGATACCGGCTGGCATAATAGATCAGAAAGAACAAAAGGAACAGCGTTACACCATAAAGAACGGGAATCAGGGTCAGCAGTTTGTCGACGGCATTGCATTCCATCCGGGTCAAAAAAATCATGACGTCCTGATGAGACAGGGACAGGATCATATAAAAGGCCAGAATGGAGACCAGAAGCGAACTGAAAAACAGGCCGTTTTCCTTCCGGTTCCTTTTACTTCCGCGGGAAATCAGTTTAAAGAACATTTGCACTGCCACCTCCTAACTGTGCCATGACTTTCAGAATCCGGGTGTAAAATTCCTGCCTGGATTCCTCCGGGATATTGCGGCGAAGTTCGTAAAAGATCACGCCGTCCTGAATGAACAGGATGCGCCTGCAGTAGCTGGCGGCATTGGAATCATGGGTCACCATCAGAACCGTTGCATTTTCATTCTGGTTCAGTCCGAAAAGTTTTTCCATCAGCGCTTTTGCATTTTTGGAATCCAGAGCGCCGGTGGGTTCGTCGGCAAGAACGATGCCCGGATTCAGGATCAGCGCCCGGGCGGCTGCGACCCGCTGTTTCTGCCCGCCGGACATCTGGGCGGGAAATTTCTGCAGGACATCCTGGATCTCCAGATAAGAGGTCAGCTGTTCCAGACGTTTTCGGCCTTCCTTTTCTGCCACTTTGTGCAGCGACAGCGGCAGCAGGATGTTTTCCCGTCCGGTCAGATTGTCCAGCAGTTCAAAATTCTGGAACAGATAACCGATTTCTTTTCCGCGGTAATCAGCCAGCGCTGCACCTTTGAGCGTCTGGATCGGTCTGCCGTTCATAAGGATGCTTCCGCCGGTGGGCTGGATTACCGTGGCGATACAGTTTAACAAAGTGGACTTACCCGACCCGCTGCTTCCCATGATGCCCAGAAATTCCCCGGGCATGACCTGAAACGTGATACCGTCCAGCGCTTTTGTCTGGCTTTTTGATTTACCATAATATTTTTTCAGAGATTCGATCTTAAGAACAGGTTCCATTTTCTTATTACCTCCTTTGTTTCTGGCATTATCATAACACAGGGAGGGAAAGGAAAACACTTACAGTTGGTGAAAGGAAATATTCCTTTAAAAAATCAAAAAACCCTTGACCTTATACCAGGTATATCCTTTATAGTAGGTTTGTCACAGAACGGGAGGTGCATGGAATGAACATTCAGGAACTGGAAAAGAGAACCGGAATCACAAAGCAGAACATCCGTTTCTATGAGAGAAAGGGACTGCTGTGCCCGAAGCGGAATACCGCGAATAATTACCGGGAATATACAGAAGAAGATGAGAGGACGCTGAAGACGATCCGGCTCCTTCGGAAGCTGGATGTCTCCATCGAGGAGATCAGGGAGACGCTGGAGGGCCGCCTTGGGCTGGAAAAGCTGATGCAGGGGCATCTTGCAGAGCTTCAGAACCGTCAGAAGGAACTGAATGCGGGAATCAGCATCTGCAAAAAGCTGACCCATACAGAATTAGCGGCACTGGATACAGAAGCTGTTCTTGAGGAAATGGAAAAGCTGGAGGCGCAGGGAGAGAGATTTATGACGATTCTTGATGACTATAAAATCTTTGCGGAAGCAGAACGAAAAAGGACTTTTTCATTTGTTCCGGACAATATGGCGCTGACCCCTGCAGAATTTTCAGAAGCGCTGTTTCAGTATGCGAAGGAGAACGGGCTTTCTCTTGTGATTACAAAGGAAAGCATGTATCCGGTCTTTGAGATCGACGGGGTGGAGTATACGGCCGTGCGCCGGTTCGGCCGCTTTGGAGCGATGATCCGCTGCACAATGACCCATCCGGAAGAACTGGAAGATGAGCTGAAAGATATACCCGGAAGACGAAGAAAATGGTTCCGGGCTGTCAGTACCTGCCTGATTCCCGCAGGACTTTTTCTGTATTTTATTGCAGTCAGCGGAGACGTTATACTGGGACTGCTCATGGGAGTCTGCATCGTTCCGCTTCTGGCGTGGAATTTTCTCCGGTAAAGAGACTGCCTGCAGGCAGAAAAACACTGTAAAAACGCTCTGAAAGACAGCACCCCGGCTGTTTTTCAGGGCATTTTTGGCAAATGAAATCTTTTCACATCACCGACAAAAAAAATTTACAAAAAATTATATATTTTGACTGGAAAATATGGTGAATATGTATTATACTGAAAGCGGTGTTAAAATACAAAACGGTCTTATTTGCTGACGGTTCTTTTTTCATCAAAGTGCAGAGGCTGAAAAAGGACAAAAACGGATAAAGATCGGTTTTGCAAATAAAATAAGATAAGGAAGGTGAGCAATTGGAAAACTATACTAAGTATAAGTTGAAAAGCAGCGATGAACTGGCGTCGGTACTGGCTGATAAAGACAACCTGTTTATCATTGCCTGCAACAAGTGCTTCAAGGAATTCGAAACCATTGACGAACCAGAATGCGGCGAGCTTGAGAAGCTTGTCACCGAACAGGGAAAGACAGTCACAGGCACTGCAAGCGTGGATTTCCTGTGCAACAGCACCCAGACAGGGAGAAAATTACAGGATATGATCCCGGAAGGAACAGAGCATATCCTTGTGGCTTCCTGCGGCCTGGGCATCCAGACCGTTGCGGATCTGACAGGAAAATCAGTCTTTGCAGCCAGTGATTCCCTGAATTATACAGGACATCACGGCATGGCTCTGACGAAGAAGAGCTGTGATGCATGCGCACAGTGTTATCTGAATGTGACCGGCGGCATCTGCCCGATCATTGACTGTTCCAAGAGCCTGGTCAACGGTCAGTGCGGCGGTGCGAAGAACGGAAAATGCGAAGTGGATCCCAACAAGGACTGTGCATGGGAGAAGATCTACAGAAGACTGGAAAAACAGGGTCGTCTTTCTGAATTCCTGGATCAGCCGGTTCAGCTCAGAGATTACTCCAAAGTTGATTTCAAGTTTGTGAATGATTATGTGAAATCCATCCGTGAGAACAGACTGGAAGGCTATTACGGCGGTGTTCATCCGTCAGAGCGGAAAGAATTTACGGAGCATATTGCGCTTCAGAGATTCCCGGATCCGGAGACGGTGGTCATTCCTCTGTCCATGCATGCAGGCGCTCCTTCCAATCCGGTAGTTCAGGTTGGCGATACGGTAAAAGTCGGTCAGGTGATCGGCGAGCAGGCAGGATTTATCAGCGCTCCAGTCCATTCCAGCGTCAGCGGAACGGTCACTGCCATTGAAAATCACGGGCATGCCACAAGAGGCGAATGTCTGTCTGTTGTCATTAAGTCCGACGGAAAAAATACTCTGCACGAATCTGTAAAACCTCATAAAGACCTTGACAGCCTTACTCCGGACGAGATCATCGAGATTGTCCGCGACAGCGGCATTGTCGGTATGGGCGGCGCAGGATTCCCGACCTCTGTCAAATTAAAGCCCAACAAGCCGATTGATGCAGTGCTGCTCAACGGCTGCGAGTGCGAGCCGCTTCTGACTGCCGACCACAGAGTGCTTCTGGAGTTTGCAGATGACGTGATCTTCGGCCTGAAGGCCATTGTGAAGACGGTAGACGCGAAAAAGGGTATCATTGTGATCGAGGACAACAAGCCGGATGCCATTGAACTGCTGCAGGCAAAGACGGCCGGGCTTGACAACATTGAAGTCGTCGTGGCAAAGACCAAATACCCGCAGGGCGCTGAGAAGATGCTGATCAAGCGCGTGATGGGAAGACAGGTGCCAAGAGGCGGACTGCCTGCAGATGTGGGAGCCGTCGTAAGCAATATCAGCACCACGAAGGCAATCTCCGACGCAATCCAGAAGGGTATGCCGCTGGTAGAGCGTGTGGTAACCGTAACCGGTGAGAAGTTAAAGAAACCGGGCAACTATATCGTAAAGATCGGTACCAATACAAAAGATCTGATCGACTACTGCGGCGGCATCACAGGCGATGACGTCACCATCAAGGCAGGCGGACCGATGATGGGATTTGTCCTTTCGGATACGAACGTGCCGATCATGAAGGGCTCCAATGGTATCATCGTTGTGGATACGGACCATACAGTGGAACAGCCGTGTATCAAGTGCGGACGCTGTGCGGATGTCTGTCCGATGGAACTGTCTCCTCTGTATTTCGCAAAATTTGCGGATGAAGAGAACTGGCAGGGCGACAAGGACATGAATATCATGGACTGTATCGAATGCAGATGCTGTGAGTACATCTGTTCCTCCAAGATTCCGTTAGTCACCAAGATCAAAGCCGGCAAAAATGCAGTAAGGGGGATGAAGTGATATGCTAATTACCCAGTTAAAATCGAAGGAAACCATCACATCGCTGGTAGATGGAAAGAAAATCTTTATCATCAACTGCCAGGGATGCAAGGAAGTTCATTTCCCGGAAAAAGAAGCTGCAGAATTCCAGAAAGAGCTGGCTGCAGGCGGGAACGTGACCGGAACCATTACAACTGATTACATATGCAATCCGGATAATATGAAGCTTCGCCTTGAGAAGCATATGGATGCCATCAAAGCTGCCGATCTGGTGCTTGTATTTTCCTGCGGCGTCGGCGTACAGACCATTGCGGAATATCTGGAAGACAAGATGGTATGCGCGGCATGCGATTCCTGCCGTCTGCCCGGATTCCAGGGTGTGACGCCTCTGGAGTACGACTGCGGCCAGTGCGGCGAGTGCTACCTGAACCTGACCGGTGGGATCTGTCCCATTACCGCCTGTTCCAAGAGCCTGTTAAACGGCCAGTGCGGCGGCGCAAAGAACGGCAGATGCGAAGTGGATCCCGATATGGAGTGCGGCTGGGAGCGCATCTACAGACGGCTTGAGAAGATCGGACGTCTGGACGCGTTAAAATGCCCGGTCCAGATACGCAATTACGCAACGGATGATGAAGTTTAAAGGAAAAATTGTCTAAAAATATAAGGATTGGAGCGATATATAATGAAAATTACTGAGTTATTTGAACGTGGCGAATTTGTAGTGTCTGCAGAAGTAGGCCCGCCCAAGGGAATCCATATTGAACATGTGCTGGAAGAGGCAAAGACATATCTGAGCGGCATTACAGCAGTGAACGTAACAGATAATCAGTCTTCTGTCATGCGTCTTGGTTCTCTGGCTACCTGTAAGGCGCTGAAGGATGAAGGGCTTCTGCCGATCTATCAGCTGACCTGCCGCGACAGAAACCGGATCGCGCTGCAGTCAGATCTTCTGAGCGCAGCAATGCTTGGGATTGAGAATCTCCTGATTCTGACCGGAGACCATATCAAGCTGGGCGACCACAAAGGAGCAAAACCGGTCTTCGACCTGGATTCTGTATCCCTGCTTCATACGGTATGCAAACTGGAAGAGGGTGAAGATCTTGGCGGAAACAAGCTGGTGGGCGAGCCGCCGAAGTTTGCAAAGGGCGCAGTGGTATCCCCCTGCAGTGATTCCGTAGATGCACAGCTTGCAAAGATGGAGAGAAAGGTCCGCGCAGGTGCGGAATATTTCCAGACACAGGCAGTCTTCGAGCCGGAGAAGTTCATCAAGTTCATGGAGAAGGCAAAACAGTTCGGAAAACCGGTTCAGCTTGGCGTGATCATTCCGAAGTCTGCAGGTATGGCAAAATTCATGAACAACAACGTGGCCGGTATCCATGTTCCGCAGGAGATGATTGATGAGCTTGCGGCTGACAAGGAGAAGACCAAAGCAGGCATCACCGGCGTGGAGATCGCGGCACGCGTGATCAAAGAATGTAAGCCGTACTGCCAGGGTGTCCATATCATGGCGCTTGGATGGGAGTCCAAGGTGCCGGCTCTTCTGAAGGAAGCCGGAATTTAATCGTTCTGTATGCTCAGGCGGCCGAAAGCAGTTTTGCTTTCGGCTGCTTTTGTATCTGCAAAACGAACAGCAGTCTGCTTCCGGCAGACACTTTTGAAGTTGCAAAGTGTTTTTTACGTCTTTTTTGCCTTCCAAAAAATTTTTCCAGATATTTGTAGAAAATAAACAGAAATCCACTTGCTAAATATCCCCCCATGGGGTATAATGCTAATAAACAATGACAAAAAAATAACAGATCGATAATTTTGATGTGTTTTTTTCTTGAAAAGGAGGGGAATAGATGCATTTAACCAATGAAGAGCATACGCACTGTGGATGCGGCTGCGGCGGGCATGAGCACACCCACGAGCATACACATGGTGATACGGTTCATACGCATGCGCACAGTCATGAAGAAGGCCATGAGCACGAACATGATCATGACCACTGCGGCGGATGCGGCGGTCATACCCATGACCACTGCGGACATGATCACGGAGATCATCCGAAGGATGAGGATACGGCGGTGCTGGCATATATGCTGGACCACAATAAGCACCATGCACAGGAGCTTGCTGTCATTGCGAAGCACTTAAGAGAGCAGGGCAAGGAGGAAGCTGCCGCTCAGATTGAGAAGGGTGTGGAGGATTTTGAGAAAGGCAATATGAGACTGTCCATCGCACTTTCACTGGTATAGCAGATCCTTATCGTTTTTGACGGTGGTCTGCAGAACTTGAAGCAGGAGGTATGGACCAATGTGTCTTGCAACAGTATATGGTAAAAAGAAGGAGAGCGAAAGCATCCTGATCAAAAATGCAAGCCGCCTTGACGTGGAGGGGAATGTAATCCGTATCCGCGACATCATGGGCGGCGAAATCACGGTGGAGGGAACCATATCCATGGTAGACCTTGCGAATTCAGTTGTAAAGATCAACTGTATGGAGGAACAGGTTTCAATTGCAAATTTAATATAGAATGGAGGTAGATAACAGTAAGGCTGTCAGATGTAATGAAACAGAATGTGCCTGTTTACTTTGAAGTTTTTCCACCAGAGACGGATAAGGGCACAGAGATTCTTCAGACAGCCACCATCAACACGACGATTTTTGCGGCGGCTGCGTAATGCCGCGTAAACTCTGCGAGATAATTTTCCGGAACTGTATCTTCCATAAATCCCGTCCGGCAGGGAGCCATTCGATGCGGATGAAGCGGAAGAAGACTGGTCGGAGACTGCTGACAGTACCGGAATACACACGCTTGTATGGTTGAAAAGATTTTAGAATGTAGGAGATGACGATATGCCGCAAACAATAGCAGTAGCAGGCAAGGGCGGTGTGGGCAAGACCACATTGACCGGCATGCTGATTCAGTATTTAGCAGAACAGAAAAAAGGACCGATCCTGGCGGTGGATGCAGATGCGAATTCCAATCTGAACGAAGTGCTTGGAGTGGAAGTGGATATGACGCTCGGTGATATCCGTGAAGAGATCGCAAAAGCCGAGATGGCGGATGTGAGTCCCATTCCTCCGGGGATGTCCAAGCAGGACTATGCGGAGTTCAAATTTGATTCTTCTCTGGTGGAGGAAGATGACTACGACCTGCTGGTCATGGGACATACACAGGGAAAAGGCTGTTACTGTTTTGTCAACGGACTGTTGTCAACTCAGGTTGCCAGACGCGCACAGCACTATAATTATGTGGTTGTTGACAATGAGGCGGGTATGGAGCATATCAGCCGCGGAATCCTTCCGAATGTAGATGTTGTGATTCTGGTGAGCGACTGTTCCCGCAGAGGAGTTCAGGCCGTGGGCAGGATCGCCCGGCTGATTCCGGAATGCGGACTGAAGCCGAAGAAAGTCGGCTTGATTGTGAACCGGGCACCTGGGGGTGTCCTGAATGAAGGTATTCAGGAAGAGGTTCAGAAACAGGAACTGACGCTTCTTGGGGTAGTGCCCCAGGACGATGGTGTATATGAGTTTGACAGTGCCGGTACTCCGACAACCCGGCTTCCGTCAGACAATCCTGTAAGACAGGCATTATACAAGATTATTGACAGTCTGGAACTCTAATCCAGAACTGCAAAAAAGGAGATTTATATGGGAGACTTTAAATTAACAACAGTTGAAGAGTTCGAAGCCGCTACTAACAGACTGCTGGAAACCGGCGCCAAGGTTGGTGCTGACGCCTGGCAGTTCCGTGTAAAGAACCAGACGCCACATTGTAAATTCGGTGAGCAGGGTATCTGCTGCCGTATCTGTGCTATGGGACCGTGCCGTATCACTCCGAAGGCTCCGAGAGGAATCTGCGGATGCGACGCTCATGGTATCGTAGGACGTAACTATCTGAAATTTACTGCAGGCGGCGCAGCTGCTCACTCCGATCACGGCCGTGAGATCTGCCACACCCTGTATGCATCCGCTCCTGACGGAGCTTATAAAGTAAAAGATCCCGAGAAGCTCACCCGCATCGCAAAAGAGTGGGGCGTTGAGACCGAAGGAAAAGATATCTATGATCTGGCTCATGAGATCGCTGAGATGGCTCTTCTGGAGTATGGTAAACCGTTCGGTAATCAGCGTTTCATCAACCGTCTGCCGCAGCATACGCTGGATCTGTGGGAGAAGGCCGGCGTGACTCCGCGTGCGATTGACCGTGAAGTATCCTGTGCTCTGCATATGACCCATATGGGATGTTCCTCTCTGCCGGAGGCTCTGGTACGTCAGTCGATCCGTACCGGTCTTGGCGATGGCTGGGGCGGTTCCATGTGCGGTACGGAGTTCTCCGATGTCCTGTTCGGCACTCCGAAGCCCATTGAGACCGAGGCAAACCTTGGCGTTATGAACGCAGACAATGTCAACATCGTTGTTCATGGACATGATCCGTCACTTTCCGAGATGGTATGCGAGTACGCAGACGATCCGGAGATGATCGCTTATGCAAAAGAGCAGGGTGCAAAGGGCATCACCGTATCCGGTGTCTGCTGTACTTCCAACGAGGTGGCTATGCGCCGCGGTGTTCCGATGGCAGGCAACTTCCTGCAGCAGGAGAACGTAGTTCTCACGGGTGCATGTGAGGCAATCGTCGTTGACGTACAGTGTATCTTCCCGGCACTTGGACCCTTAAGCAAATGCTTCCATACCAAATTCATTACAACTTCCGCAATTGCCCGTATGCCGGAATCTGAGTACATTCACTTTACGGTAGGTACCGCGGCAGAGAAGGCAAAACAGATCGTGAAGCTGGCATGTGACAACTTCAAGAACAGAAAACCGGAACTGGTACATATCCCGGATATGAAGCAGAAAGCAACCGTCGGCTATTCTCTGGAGGCAATCGTGAAAGTGCTTGACGGCGTAACCAACTCTCAGGTAGACGTACTCGGCACCACCAAACCTCTGTTAGAGTGTGTGACTTCCGGTGTTATCCGCGGTGCAGTTGCCATGGTTGGATGTAACAATCCGAAGATTCGCCCGGATACCGCTCATATCGAACTGATGAAGAAGTTGATCGCAAACGATATCATTATCGTTGCATCCGGCTGTGCGGCTCAGGCAGCAGCAAAAGCAGGCCTGATGGACAAGAGAGCGAAAGATCTCTGCGGCGCAGGTCTGAAGCGCGTGTGCGAACTGGCTGACATTCCGCCGGTATTACATATGGGTTCCTGTGTGGATATCAGCCGTATGATGGTTCTGGTAGCAGAGCTTGCAAAGGATTCCGGACTGAATATCTCCCAGCTTCCGGTAGTGGGATGTGCTCCTGAGTGGATGTCCGAAAAAGCAGTATCCATCGGTAATTATGTAATCGGAACCGGTATTGATACGTTCCTCGGCGTTGACCCGTATGTAAGCGGTTCTTCTGAAATGGCGCAGTGGCTGACCAGCGACGTTCGCGATATGGTTGAGGCTGCATTTACCGTTGAGACCGACATCGAGAAACTGGTTGATCTGATGATCGAAAGAATTGAAGAGAAGAGAACGGCAATCGGTATCTAAGCATTCGATTTTGTTTTCATATAAAGAAGAGTAAATTTTTGACCGGAGGGTAAGACATTGAAGATAGCAATTACCGGAAAGGGCGGAGTCGGAAAGACCACCTTTGCAGCAACACTTGCACGATTATATGCAGAGGAAGGACGGACGGTTCTCGCCGCAGATGTGGACCCGGATGCCAATCTGGGGCTGGCGCTTGGATTTCCGGAGGATGTGCTGGATTCCATCCTTCCCATCAGTAAGATGCGGAAGCTGGTGGAAGAGCGTACCGGAGCCGGAGAGGACAATCAGTTTTACAAACTGAATCCGAAAGTGGACGACATTCCGGATACGTACAGTAAAACCTGCAACGGCGTCAAGCTTCTCCTTCTGGGTACCGTGGAGACGGGCGGGGGCGGATGCGTCTGTCCGGAGCATGTGATGCTCAGACGGATCATCAATCATCTGATTCTCAGAAGCAGCGACGTGGTTATCATGGATATGGAGGCCGGTCTGGAGCATCTGGGGCGGGGAACCTGTGAATCCATGGAACAGTTCATTGTTGTAATCGAACCCGGAGCAAGGAGCGTACAGACCTACAAGAATGTTCGGCGTCTTGCCGATGATCTTGGAATCCGGCAGGTACGGGTAGTTGCCAACAAGGTTCGCGGTACGGAAGATGAAGAATTTATCCGTTCCAGGATCCCGGCGGAAGATTTACTTGGATTTATCCACTATAACACGGAAGTGATCGATGCGGACCGCCAGGGGAAATCTCCCTACGATTTCAGCGAATCCGCAACCGGGGAAATCCGTAAGATTAAGGAAATCCTCGATCAATCTAACTGATTTTTAAATTTGGAGGTATAATACCGTGACATTATTTGATAGAGTATTCGGCGGAAACGACGCAGTCTATGGTCTGACTGAGGCTGCAATCGACAAAGCCATCGCAGAGCATGGTGCTGACAAGGCAATAGCTTTCCCGCATACGGCTTACAGTCTGCCCTGCTACTACGCAGTAACCGGAACAAAAGTTGCCAATCTGGGCGAGTTAAAGACTGCTCTTGGCGTTGTCAAAACGCTCATGACCAGAGAAAAGAGACTGAACGATGCATTTATGAGCGGCGTGGCTACAGCGCTCTGTGCAGAGTTTATCGAAGTACTGAAATACATCGACGGTGCAACTCCGTATGAGGAGCCGCTTTACGGACATCTGGCAGATGCAACCATCCGTGAGCTGGGCGTGCCGCTGGTTACCGGCGATATCCCGGGCGTGGCTGTTATCCTCGGAAGCGCTCCGACCAAAGAAGACGCAGTGGCTCTGGTGAAGAGCTATCAGGCACAGGGTATCCTGGTGACTCTGGTAGGCGGCGTTATTGACCAGTGTGTGGAAGCAGGCCTGAACATGGGCTATGCAGTACGTATCGTACCGCTTGGCAAGGATGTAACATCCGTCATCCATGTAGTATCGGTTGCACTTCGTGCAGCTCTGATCTTCGGTAACGTTACACCTGGTGATGCTGCAAACCTGATGAAGTACACCTTCGAGCGTGTTCCGGCATTCGTTAATGCATTCAAACCGCTGGATGATGTAATCGTAGCATGCGGCGCAGGCGCGATCGCACTTGGTTTCCCGGTTGTTACCAACGAGACCGAGAATATCTTCCGCGTACCGAAGAGCCTGATCGTTCAGGAAGACGTGGACAAATTCAACGCTACTTCTCTCGAAGCGCGTGATATCAAGATCAAGATCACCAAGATCGACATCCCGGTATCCTTCGCGTCCGCATTCGAGGGCGAGATCATCCGCAAGGGCGACATGCAGGTGGAATTCGACGGTTCCAGAAAAGACTGCTTCGAGCTGGTACAGACCAAAGAGCTGACCGCAGTGGAAGATCACAAGTTTACTCTGGTTGGTAAAGATTTCGACGAGTTCGAGGTTGGAAGCAAGAACTCCATCGCATACATCGTGGATGTGGCAGGCAAGAACATGCAGTCCGACTTTGAGCCGGTATTCGAGCGTAAGTTCCACAGCTATGTGAACTGCATCGAGGGCGTGATGCATACCGGTCAGCGTGATATGATCCGTGTCCGTATCAGCAAGGCTACCTTTGAGGCAGGCTTCCGTGCGAAGGATCTGGCTGAGGTTCTGTATGCAAATATCAAAAATGAATTTGACGCTGTTGTAGATAAATGTGCCGTGACCATCATCACGGATGATGCTGAGTGTACGAAGCTTCGCCATGAGCTGGCAATTCCGGCTTATGACCGCCGCGACGAGCGTCTGACGACTCTGACCGACGAGGCGGTTCCGGTATACTACAGCTGTATCATGTGCCAGGCATTCTCCCCGAGCCACGTATGCGTGGTTACTCCTGAGAGACTTGGACTGTGCGGCGCCGTATCATGGCTGGATGCGAAAGCAACCAACGAGCTGGATCCGCAGGGACCGTGCCAGGTGATTACGAAAGAAAGAGTGATCGACGAGAACCTTGGACGTTACGAGGATGTGGATGAAGCAGTTGCGAAATTCTCCCAGGGCGCTCTGGAGCATGTTACCCTGTACTCCATCATGGAGGATCCGATGACTTCCTGCGGATGCTTCGAGTGTATCTGCGGTATTGAGCCCTGCTCCAACGGTGTGGCAATCACCAACCGTGAGTATGCAGGCATGACTCCTCTCGGAATGACTTTCGGCGAACTGGCTTCCATGACCGGCGGCGGTGTACAGACTCCTGGCTTCATGGGACACGGCAAGCACTTCATTGCTTCCAAGAAGTTCATGAAGGCTGAGGGCGGTTTTGAGCGTATTGTATGGATGCCGAAGGATCTGAAAGAGACTGTGGCAGACAGACTGAACAAGGCAGCAAAAGAAGTTTATGATATTGACAACTTCACGGATATGATCGGTGATGAGACCATCGCAACGGATCCGGAGACACTGCTTGAGTTCTTAACAGAGAAAGGACATCCGGCACTTGGACTGGATCCGCTCATGTAAGATTTTTGCAGGCTGCATGAAGGATTCCTGTGGCAGCTTCGGTTGATCCATCAGGGCACCCTGTTTTTTACAGGGTTGCCCTTTTGGAATGCATAAAAGCTTTTCTTATGAAAGTTTTTATGGTATAATATTACTGTTCGGGGGCGCTTTTGGCCCAGAAAGTGCCAGGCGGGCAGATTTTACATATTTAAGGAGGATATACCAATGCCATTCAATGGAAAATCAGGAAAATTCAATGCTTCCATAGGCACAGTCGAAGTTGGCTGTGGCGAGAAAGCGATCAAAATCGGCGGCGAGAATGTATTACCGTTCTATACGTTTGATGCTCCGATTGAGAATTCACCGAAAGTTGGCGTTATGATCTCTGACCTTGGTCTGGAGAATGAGCCGGCAGGCGTGAAAGCATACTATGAAGGATGCACAACCATGGCAGATATTGCGAAGAAAGCAGCAGAGATGCCGGGTGCAGATTTCGTATGTCTGAAGCTTGAGGGAGCAGATCCCAACGGCGAGGACAAGTCCGTAGAAGACTGCATGGCAGTTGTGAAAGAAGTCGTTGACGCCATCGACGCACCTCTTGTCATTGCCGGATGCAAGAACGTAGCAAAGGATGCAGAGCTTCTGACCAAAGCTTCCGAGGTTGCACAGGGCAGGAACGTGATCATCCTTGCGGCTAAAGAAGAAGACTACAAAGGTATTGGTGCGGCTGCAGGTCTTGCTTACAACCAGAAGGTGGGAGCAGAGTCCGCAGTAGATATCAACCTTGCAAAACAGCTCAATGTATTGATTTCCCAGCTGGGTGTGGCTCCGGCCAACATCGTTATGAACGTTGGTACCGCAGCAGTAGGCTATGGTTTTGAGTACGTGGTTTCCACCATGGACCGTATCAAAGCGGCAGCATTATCCCAGGACGACAAACAGTTGCAGATGCCGATCATCACACCGATCGCTGACGAGGCATGGAATGTAAAAGAGGCTATGGCTTCTGAAGAGGATATGCCGGAGTGGGGTGCGCAGGAAGCCCGCGGCGTGGGCATGGAAGTGTCTACAGCAGCTTCTGTACTGGCATCCGGTTCCAACGCAGTCATTCTGAAACATCCGACTTCCGTTGCAACCATTTCTAAAATGATCAAAGAACTGATGTAATCGCGGGGAGGAGGAAAATACAATGGCATTAAAAGGTTTAGATATTTTTAAATTAACACCAAAAACAAACTGTAAAGAGTGCGGAAGCCCGACCTGTATGGCTTTCTCCATGAAAGTTGCACAGGGGGCGGTAGACATCTCCAAGTGTCCGCACATGTCCGATGAGGCTATGGCGGCTTTATCTGAGGCTACCGCTCCGCCCATGAAGACGATCAAGGTCGGTACCGGCGACGCAGAGTATACACTGGGCGGCGAGACCGTACTGGCAAGACATGAGAAGACTTTCGTAAGCAAGCCGAGATTTGCAGTGCGCGTAACCCCGGATATGGATGTGGATGCTGTGCTTGCCGAGGCAAACAAGGTTGACTATGACCGTATCGGCGAGAGAATGCATGCAGAGATGGTGTACGTGGAGTGCAACGGCGATGCAGATGCGTTCGTAGAAGCTGTTAAGAAAGTAACCGGCAAGGGTAAGACGCTTGTTCTGTCCTGCAAGAATCCGGAAGCAGTTAAGAAAGCTTTGGATGTCTGCAAGGATGAGAAGCCGATCCTCAATGGTGCGGATGCTTCCAACTATGCGGAGATGGTAGAGATCGCAAAGGCAGCCGGTGTTGTCCTCGGCGTATCCGGTGCAGATATCAACGAACTGTATGATACCACTGCTGCCATCGAGAAGCTTGGCTACAAAGAGCTGGTTCTCGATACCACCGGCGCTACGATCAAAGAAACCTTCGCAACGACGGTTCAGGTAAGACGCGCATGTCTGGCAAAAGAGCCTGACAGAACCTTTGGATATCCGTCCATCGTAAACCTGTCCAAAGTTGCTCCGGATGATGAAGCAATGCAGATTGCGCTTGCTTCCGTCTTTGTTCTGAAATACGGTTCCATTATCGTTATGGATACCATGAACTACGCAAGAGGACTTGCTCTCTACGGACTGAGACAGAACGTTTATACCGACCCGCAGAAGCCGATGAAGGTAGAGCCGGGCATCTACCCGCTGAACGGCGGCAACGAGAACTCGGTTGTTCTTACCACGGTTGACTTCGCTCTGACCTACTTCGTTGTATCCGGCGAGCTGGAGCGCTCCGGTGTTCCGTGCAATCTGGTCATCAGCGACGCAGGCGGACTTTCCGTTCTGACTGCATGGGCTGCAGGCAAACTGTCCTCCACTTCCGTAGCGAAGTTCATCAAGGAAGAAGTAGAGCCGAAGATCAAGAGCAGAAAACTGATCATCCCGGGCAAGGTTGCTGTCCTGAAGGGCGACATCGAAGCCAAGCTGGAAGGATGGCAGGTAATCGTTGCTCCGAATGAGGCAGTTCAGCTTGTGAAATTCCTGAAAGATCTGCAGGCAGGCGGCGAGATTTAAGAAACTTGATGACCGGGCTTCATATCCTGTGTGGCCCGGTCATACAAAAAGCATAAAGGAGAATAGTAGCATGGGAAAATTTGTAGTAATTGGGGAAAGATTGTCTGCAACAGCTCCGTCTGTTAACAAGGCTTTTACCGAGAGAGATCCGCAGCCGATCATTCAGCGTGCAAAACAGCAGCTGGACGCAGGCGCTTATTATCTGGATGTCAATATCGGACCGGCTGAGAATGACGGACCGGAACTGATGAAATGGGCAGTTCAGCTTCTTCAGAGCGAGTTCGACAATGTTCCGCTGGCTCTTGATACAGCAAACAAAGCTGCCATCGAAGCAGGAATCTCTGTTTACAATCGTTCCAAAGGAAAACCGATTGTAAACTCTGCAGACGCAGCTGGAAGAATCGAGTACATTGATCTTGCAGCAGCAAATGATGCCATCGTTATCGCACTCTGCAACGGCGAAGGCATTGCAAAAGACAATGACGAGCGTATGATGTACTGCCAGACCATGCTGGAGAGAGGTCTGGAGCATGGCATGGACGCTTCTGATCTGTGGTTTGATCCGCTGTTCCTTGTAATCAAGGGTATGCAGGATAAGCAGATGCAGATTCTGGAGTGTATCCGGATGCTGTCCGATATGGAACTGAACTCCACCGGCGGACTTTCCAACAACTCCAATGGTATGCCGAAGCACATCCGTCCGATCATGGATTCCGCCATGGTTGCAATGGCTATGACCTGCGGTCTGACTTCTGCAATCGTAAACCCGAACGATCTGCGTCTCATGGAGACCATCAAGTCCTGCGATATCATTAAGGACAATACACTGTATGCAGATTCTTATCTGGAGATCTGATACATATCATACAGTTGAGTGAGACAATACTGCCGGCATTTTACGATGCTGGCAGTATTTGTAATACCTGCTTCACAAAACCGGTTTTCAGATTTTGTGAAGATTTATCTGTCAAAAACATGATTCGGTTTCTGGCAAAAAATTCCGGCCGGAGACATTGTTTCATGTTTTCCTGGATATGATTATCATAATGTATATAAGGAGCGTGTATTGAAATGAAGAAAAGCTGGTCTTTTACGGATATGTACGGAAAAGAACACAGTATTGAATATAAGAACGGCTTTGGATTGAAACTGATCGTTGACGGCACAAAATACAAATTAAAATCACAGAACTGGTGGGTCAACGTGATCGACTATTCCATTGAGATTGCAGGAACTGATATTCGTCTGGTTGCAATCGGAAATAAAGTGGATGTGGCGATCAACGGGGTCTATATTGGAAGCGGGGAGCGTTATGTTCCTGTTCAGGCCAATACTCCTGCATGGGTGTGGGTCCTTGTAGGACTCAGTGCAGTTGTGGGATTTTTGCTGAACAGTGCTCTGGGAGTTGTAATTGCAGTAGCATTTTCTACATTTTATATCAACTTTGCAATTGCCGGAAAAAAAGGGAAAGTGATTGCATTTTTTCTTATATGGGTTGTAATTCAGGCAATCCTTGGTTATATGGCCGTGATGCTGTCTGCGGCAATCTATTAACAGGTTAGAGGAGATATTTTATGGATTACAATAACAACGGTCCCGAATGGCGGAGGGAGGATCCCATGCAGACGGGCAGCCAGTCTCCTTATCCGCAGCCGTCCCCATATCCGCCGGGAAATTCTCAGGTGGTACTGCGTGAAGTGAGACAACAAAAGGAAAACGGAATGTCTGTTGCAGCGCTGGTACTTGGCATTGTCACTCTGATCTTTTTCTGGGTGCCGATTATATCCCTGATTACCGGAATCGTCGGAGTGGTGATGGCGATCATCGGTCTGGTAAAAGAGGATCATAAAGCAATGCCGATTATCGGCATGATTCTTTCGCTTATTGGTCTGGCGCTGTCATCCCTGATGATTTTAGGATATATTGTGGAGTATCTGACTTATATGTATTAAAAATGAGCAGACGCAATGTCAAAAGAGTTCCGTCTGCCGGAAAAGTAACCAGGTCTGTTGATGTTTATGAAGATATCTGCAGTTAACCGAATGTATAAAAAATATGGAGAGCAAAATTATGCCAAATGTAACATTCAGATTTGAAGACGGAACTGCGACAGTTGTTGCGGTGACAGTCGGAGAGAACCTGTTGGAGGTGGCGCGCAAGGCGAATGTAGCTATTGACGCACCTTGTTCAGGCAACGGTTCCTGCGGAAAATGCAGAGTAAAATATGTAAGTGGAGAACTGGACAGCGAAAAAACACGGCATATCTCAGATCAGGACTATGCGGAAGGATGGAGACTTTCCTGCGTCAGTACCATTACCGGAGATGTGGAAGTCATGGTGCCGGATATTGCGTCTGCTTATAAGAGCCGTATGAAAGTAGCAGACTTAAGTTCCAGGGAAGAGATTGCCATTTTTGATAGAGCAAAGAAGGATGTGGAAGAATCCGGAATCACCTTTGAAAATGATTTCTCTGTGGTGGAGCTTCAGATGGAAGCGCCGACGCTGGATGATACCATGCCGGATAATGAGCGGCTGATCCGGGCCATTCAGGCAACGGCCGGAGCAGAAAAAGTAAAATTGACTTATCAGGTATTAAAAAAGCTCCCGGACGTACTTCGGGACAATCAGTTCCATATCAATGCAGTGTGCAGGAAGAACGGGCACGGCGTCCTGGTATACGACGTACTGCCGCCGGAGGACAAAAGAATCTGTGCAGCTGCCATTGATATTGGTACAACCACGGTGTCTGCAGTGATTCTGGATCTGGAAAGCGGAGAACTGCTGGCGAAAGCATCGGCGGGCAACGGACAGATCCGTTATGGTGCAGATGTGATTAACCGTATCATTGAATCTGCGAAAGACGGGGGAAGGGAGAAGCTCCAGAGAGCGATCATTGAAGAGACCATCAATCCCATGCTCCATAATATGTGCCATGCTGCAAAGATTCATGGAAGCAGGATCTGTCATATGTGTGTGGCATCCAATACGACCATGAATCATCTGTTTGCGGGTGTAAATGCGGATCCGCTCCGTATGGAACCCTATATTCCTGCATTTTTCGAGACCGATAACCTGCATGCCTACGATCTGGGACTGCATGTCCATCCGGATGCAGGAATCGTAATTGCGCCGAATATCGGAAGCTATGTAGGCGGCGATATTACGGCCGGCACTCTGGTCAGTATGATCTGGAACAAACCGGAATTCAATCTTTTTATTGACCTTGGTACAAATGGAGAGATCGTGTTCGGCAATTCGGATTTCATGATGAGCTGTGCCTGCTCGGCAGGACCTGCCTTCGAGGGCGGCGATATCAGCTGCGGCATGCGTGCTACGGATGGAGCGATTGAGGCATGCACGATCGATGCCAGGACCATGGAGCCTACCTTTAAGATTGTAGGCGATGAGGGCCAGAAACCGGTAGGTCTGTGCGGTTCCGGCATCATTGACGTGATCGCTGAGCTGTTCCGCTGCCGGATCATAAGTCCAAAAGGAAAATTCGTCCGGGAAGGCGAGAGAGTGCGCCACGACGAATACGGCATCGGAAGCTATGTGCTGGCATTTAAGGAAGATGCGGCCGGACATAAGGACGTGGTGATCAATGAAGTCGACATTGACAATTTTATCCGTGCAAAGGGTGCGATTTTCTCAGCCATCTGCACGATGATCCGTTCCCTGGACTTTGATGTGTCCATGATCGAAAATGTCTATGTGGCAGGCGGTATCGGAAGCGGCATCAATATGAAGAATGCAGTAACGATCGGCATGTTCCCGGATATTGAGATTGAGAAATTCCATTATATCGGCAACTCGTCCCTGACCGGCGCGTATAACATGGTGCTTTCCAGACAGGCAGAGGAGAAAGTGTATGAGCTTTCCCACAATATGACCTATATGGAACTGAGTACGGATCCCGGTTATATGGATGAATTTGTGGCAGCATGTTTCCTGCCTCATACAGATACCTCCCTGTTCCCGAGTGTTGTTCAGGAAGATATCTAACCCAGAATAAGGAGGGGATTCCGTTGGAAATAGAGAATCATAAGGAAGAAGTGCCGTTTGAGCACTATCTGGAGAAATACCGTTTTCTGGATCCGGAAGAAGCTGCAGAAAGATTGAACATATTGTATGATGCAGAGACGCAGAAGTTTCGGTTCCGTTTTATGGGGCATTCATATGAAGCGGGTTACCCGGTATTCGACGTCCGCCTGCTGGACGCGGAGGATGACGGGAAGGATCTTCTGATGCACCACCTGCCTGCCCGGACCTTCCTTCTGCGGTATCTTCTGGAAGGGCAGTATATCAAAGGCAGCGGAAAATTTATGACATTCCGCGAGGTTCCCACTTATGGAGAACTCTATATCCAGCCTTTTACCGGAAGATGCCTGAAACGCCTGACTTATGGCTTTGGATATAAGCTGAAAGCCTTTGCAGAGGCCATGGAGCGCATTCCGGGAGCAGAAAAACTTTCCGTGGGAGATGTGTCCTATGAATTTGAACTGATCAACGGATATCGGATGCAGTTTCTTTTCTGGGAAGGGGACGATGAATTTCCGCCTTCTGCACAGATTCTGTACAGCGATAATTTTCAGTTCGGATTTCATGCAGAGGACATGGTAGTGGCAGGGGATCTGTCCATTACGACGGTAAAGAATCTGTGCGCCTGACAGAGCGGTGATTTGTCAATTTTGCCGGTGCAGGACATTTATATTTTGAACATATGCACAAAGTTGCACATAGTACAAAGTGTAGGATGCTAAGGATTTAGCAATCCTGTATAATATTGGTATGTTCAAAGGACTGATAATCCTTTGTTAAAAATTAAACAATCACGCAATATGCGTGCCCTGACAGGAGCCGGCAGGCCCGAAGGGAAGAAAGGAGTAATTCTTATGGGATTCAAAACCGACATCGAGATCGCACAGGAATGTGAGATGAGACCGATCACTGAGATCGCAGCAAAAGCAGGGATCGATGACAAGTATCTGGAGCAGTACGGCAAGTACAAAGCAAAGATCGACTACAATCTGCTGAAAGAGTCTGACGCTCCCAACGGCAAGCTGATTCTCGTTACCGCAATCAACCCGACTCCGGCAGGAGAGGGCAAGACCACCACGACCGTAGGTCTGGCAGATGGTATGCAGAAGCTCGGCAAGAAGGTTATGGTTGCTCTTCGCGAGCCGTCCCTTGGACCGGTCTTTGGTGTGAAAGGCGGCGCTGCAGGCGGCGGATACGCACAGGTGGTTCCGATGGAAGACATCAACCTTCATTTCACAGGTGATTTCCATGCAATCGGCGCGGCGAACAACCTGCTGGCAGCGATGATTGACAACCATATCTTCCAGGGCAACGCTCTGAATATTGATCCGAGAAAGATCACCTGGAGAAGATGCGTGGATATGAATGACCGTCAGCTTCGTAATGTGGTAGACGGACTTGGCGGAAAGACCAATGGCATGCCGAGAGAAGACGGCTATGATATCACGGTTGCATCCGAGATCATGGCAGTTCTGTGTCTGGCAAGCGATATTCTTGATCTGAAGAAGAGACTGGCAAGAATCATCATTGGTTATACATACGGAAAAGTGGCAGAGCAGAAGCCGGTAACGGCAGGTGACCTGCACGCAGAAGGTGCTATGGCAGCGCTTCTGAAGGATGCTCTGAAACCGAACCTGGTTCAGACTCTGGAAGGTGTTCCTGCAATCGTTCACGGCGGACCGTTTGCAAATATCGCTCATGGCTGCAACTCCGTAACAGCAACCAAGATGGCCCTGAAATTATCCGATTACACCATCACAGAGGCAGGCTTCGGTGCTGACCTTGGTGCTGAGAAGTTCCTGGATATCAAGTGCCGTATGGCAGGTCTGAAGCCGAATGCAGTTGTAATCGTTGCTACGGTACGTGCGCTGAAGTACAACGGCGGTGTTGCAAAGGCAGATCTCAACAACGAGAATCTGGATGCTCTTGAGAAGGGTCTTCCGAACCTGCTGAAGCATGTAAGCAATATCACTAATGTATACAAGCTTCCGTGTGTGGTTGCCATCAATGCATTCCCGACCGATACCAAAGCAGAGCTTGACCTGGTAGAGGCAAAATGTAAAGAGCTCGGTGTGAACGTTGCACTGTCCGAGGTATGGGCAAAAGGCGGCGAAGGCGGCGTGAAGCTGGCAGAAGAGGTTCTCCGTCTGGTTGAACAGCCGAATGATTTCACCTTCTCCTATGAGCTGGAAGGCACCTCCATTGAAGATAAGCTGAACGCAATCGTACAGAAGATCTACGGCGGAAGCAAAGTTGTTCTCACTGCAAATGCGCAGAAGCAGGCAAAAGAGCTTGAAGCGCTTGGATTTGCAAACTGCCCGATCTGTGTGGCTAAGACTCAGTACAGCCTGACCGATGATCAGACGAAACTCGGCGCTCCGAAGGATTTCGAAGTAACGGTACGCAACCTGAAGATCTCTGCAGGTGCAGGCTTCATCGTAGCTCTGACCGGCGAGATCATGACCATGCCTGGTCTTCCGAAGGTTCCGGCTGCTGAGAGAATCGACGTGGATGAGACCGGTAAGATCACTGGACTGTTCTAATTGAATTTCGAGAAAAGAGTCAGACAGCAAGCAGGGAATGTATGTTCCCTGCTCACTGTCATGTATATGGAGGGAATATATGGGATTCACAAAAGGAACCTGTGAAGAATTTGTAGAGGTGCTTGCATCAAAAGCTCCGGTACCGGGCGGCGGCGGCGCGTCCGCACTGGTAGGAGCCATCGGCATGGCACTTGGCAACATGGTTGGAAGCCTGACGGTGGGCAAGAAGAAATATGCGGATGTAGAAGCGGACATCCTTGCATTAAAAGAGAAGGCAACAGCGCTTCAGGCAGATTTTCTCCGTCTGGTAGAAGCAGATGCAGAGGCATTTGAGCCGCTGGCAAAAGCATATGGCATGCCAAGAGAGACGGAAGAGGAGAAAGCGGAGAAAGCACGCGTCATGGCAATTGTCCTGAAGGATGCATGTGCGGTTCCCATGGAGATCATGGAGAAATGCTGTGAGGCCATCGACGTCATCGAAGAATTTGCAGCAAAAGGTTCTGCCCTTGCCATCTCGGATGCAGGTGTAGGCGTTGTGTTCTGTAAGGCAGCTCTTCTGGGAGCCTCCCTGAACGTATTCATCAACACCAAATCCATGGCGGATAAAGAGTATGCAGCATCCCTGAACGAAAAAGCAGACAAGATGATTGCAGATTACAGCAAAAAAGCGGATGAGATCTTCGCGGCTGTAAACGCAAGATTAAGATAATATATGCTCCTGCCGGTCTGCGCCTTTCCACGGGACCTGCAGGAAGATCAGCTGGCAGGCCGAGAAACGGCATGCGCAGGAAATGTAATAGAACGAACAGAAATAGGAGAGCAAACATGGCAAAACAGTTATTAGGAAAAGAAGTAACTGCTGCACTGAATGAGAGAATTAAAGCAGATGTGGCGACCCTGAATGCAAAAGGTGTAAAACCGACTCTTGGCATCATTCGTGTGGGTGAGAGACCAGATGACCTTTCTTATGAGAGAGGTGCAACCAAGCGTTGTGAGACTCTCGGTGTAGAATATAAGAAATATCTGCTTCCGGCTGACGTAAGTCAGGAGGAGCTTCTGAAGGTGATTGATGAAGTGAACAAAGACGACAATATCCATGGCGTCCTGATGTTCCGTCCGCTTCCGAAGCATATTGACCAGACACTGGTTGAAAATGCTCTGGCTGCAGAGAAGGACGTAGACTGCCAGACAGACGCTTCCCTTGGAGGCGTGTTCACGGGCAAGAAGGTTGGTTTCCCGCCCTGTACGCCGCAGGCTTGTATGGAGATTCTGGATCATTACGGAATTGACTGCACCGGTAAGAAAGCGGTTGTCATCGGCCGTTCGCTCGTTGTTGGAAAACCGGCAGCTCAGATGCTGATCAAGAAGAATGCAACGGTTACTACCTGCCATACCAGAACCATTGATATGCCTTCTGTAGCAAGAGAAGCAGAGATTCTGATCGTAGCAGCGGGACGTGCAGGTGTAGTCGGGGCAGAATACGTGGCTCCGGGCCAGATCGTCATCGATGTAGGCATCAATGTGAATGCAGAAGGCAAGCTCTGCGGCGACGTGGATTACGCAGCAGTTGAGCCGATTGTAGATGCGATTACTCCGGTTCCGGGCGGCGTCGGAAGCGTGACTACTTCTGTCCTTGTGGGACATGTCGTAGAAGCAGCTATGAGAAAGTTTGCATAATCGTTTTAAAAACGGCACTCTCCTGTATCGAATCGGCAGGAGAGTGTTTTTTTATATCTTCCGGTTCAGATGGAAAGAATTCCCGCTGCCAGCAACAGTACCACCGGAACCGCATATTTTCTTGGATGATGCCACAGATCACTTTCCATCTTCCAGTTTCGGATCGGATAAAACCATTCCAGCCATACAGTTCCGGCAGCACTGAAAACGGAAAAGAGTACAGCAGTTCCCGGTGCCCACAGCGGAACCGGGCCATTCAGGAGCCGCCAGCTGCAGAGAAAAACGGTATCTGCCGTCAGATTGCACAAAGAGACAAAGATAGCGTATGGCAGACAGAACCGTCTTCCCTGTTCCGGCAGAATACGTACTGCCTGTTCCAGATCCGGGTCGCAGGAGAGAAGGATTCCCATCGGCGTATTCAGAGACAGAATCGCAAATCCAACAGGAAAGAAATGCAGGCCTTCCATCTGGCGGAAAAACAGCGGCAGTATACCGGCAATCCCCCACATCAGAAATGTATTGAACAGATAATGGGGATGGGATACCAGATAACGGAGCAGATACGGTATGACAGGGCAGTGCTGCTGCGTTTTCCAGGTCCGGCTGTTCTTCCGGTATTGTGGAAAAAATGCATCCGCATCTGTATGGACCAGGCACAGGAGAATCACCGGAAGATTTACAGCGATCACCGGAAGGAAGAGCGCAGAATGATGCAGGAACAAAGGACAGGTAAAGCTTATGCCTGCCCAAAGCAGAACAGCCAGTGAACGTGTCTTTCTGGAATAAACAAGGGCTGTGACAATAATGGCATTGACAGCACAGAAGATGCTTCTCAGTATTTCCATTCCGTCAGAAGACGAGACTGCCCATATGACAGACAGAAGAGGTCCTGTCTGCATGGTAAAGGTATAGAGTCCCAGTGAGGAGACCCAGGTGAAAACAAAATCCTGGTTTCCCAAAGGCAGCATACGCATATTTTTCAGATAAGCCGCATGATCCCGGGAAGACAGCGCCCGCCACATGACACCGGCTGTATGGACGCTGGCAATCAGATACAGAATAAAAGGTGCAATCTGTATTTCCATATCAGAAGCCCGCAGGCTGAAATATAAAATCAGACAGATCATCAGACTTTTCCCGGCTCTTTCAAAATGAATCCCAAGAAACTTTCTTAAAAAAGCTTTATACATCAGACGCTGCATACAATACCTCCCGAATTTTTCCGGCGTCTGTTTCTCCAGGCACCAGACTTTTCTGCATCTGCCCGTTTTCCAGAACAAGAATCCGGTCGGAAGTCAGAGTGATGCTTTCCAGAATATGTGAAGAAAACAGAACGGTTCCGCAGGTTTTATATTCCGCGATCAGCCGGTACAGATATTCTGTACTTTCAAAATCCAGTCCGTTGACCGGCTCATCCAGCAGGAGCAGTTCCGGTCCAAGCGCAAACGCTGTAATCAGAAATACTTTCTTCCGATTTCCGGTTGACAGGTCTTTCATCAGGATATCTGTGAAAGCTTCAAAATGGAACCCCTGGATCAATGCAGAGACATCTGGTATCTTCTTTTGGTAAGCTTTGAAAACATAGTTCAGATATTCCCGGAATGTAAAGTACTGAAAAGAATGATCTTCCGAAAATACAGTATAGCGGTTCTGCTTGAATCTACGGTCGCGGAATTTGATGCTTCTGCCATGCAGCTGGACGGTGTCTGCCTGAAAAGAGGAATGAAGACCTGACAGAATGTTTAAAAAGGTCGTCTTTCCGGCTCCGTTCAATCCGATCAGTCCGACAATTTCGTGTTTCTGCAGGTCCAGGGACAGACCGGACAGCACAGGGCGTTCAGGCGTGTACCATGCCTGCAGATTCCGGATACTTAAAAGCGTCCCGTTCATCTCCTGTCTTTCCTCCATATATCACAGGCTGAGCAGAAAAAGAGACCTCCAACAAGCAAAAACAGCGGATTAACCGTAGCAATTCCGATTCCAAGCCAGAGAAGAGCAGCAGCTCCACGAATGATCATATGACGCATAAAAAATACCTCCCATTTCTCTTTGTGGAATTTCTTTCTTCCACAGATGTTTTTCATGTCTGTATCATAGCGCAAAAAAGAGGTCTATGCGTAAATGTCCGTAAACGGCAGGTTTTTGACCGCGAAAGCTTATATTTCTGTAGATACTCCATGCCAGGAGAGCGTTGCGACTGCCCGGAAAACAGTCCCTTCGCAGGAAGTCCTGACCATGCCATCGTATTTTTCAGCCGCTGTCTGAGCACTTTTCAGTCCCCATCCATGAAGCCCCGGTTCCCGCTTTGTTGTTTGGAATACTCCATCTTCCTGTATGGGAATCGTAGAGAAGCTGTTTTCCACCTTAATGACCAGCATCTGATGGATTCGACGAATGGTAAGGCGGATAAACCGCTGGTCGGTTTCTGATACCTGACCTGCGGCTTCCAGCGCATTGTCCAGAAGATTTCCAAGAATTGCACACAGATCCACACTTCGGATACTGGTGTTTCGCGGATATTCTGCATGGATCTGTACCTGGATTCCCCTGTCAGATGCTTTTTTTGCTTTTTCATTGATCAGATAGTCGGCTGTTTCATCCCCGGTCCAGACGGTTTCCGAGAGATCGCGAACGGGAGCCTTCAGATGGTCCAGATACTGTATGGCTTCCGGATATCGCTCATGCAGGAGGAGCTGTCTTAGGACCCCGGCATGGTTGTGAAAATCATGGAACAGCTTCGCATTTACTTCATAGGTGCGGTTTAATGCGGTGTAATTTTGTTCCAGAAGCTCTGCCTGTTCGGATTTCAGCTTTGCAAGTTCCCGTTCCATTTCATATTGCCGGTTCATGTAGAACACCAGAACAGACATCATGAGTACGACGGCAAGAATTGTCCACATGAAAAGGGTATCTGCGGGAATCGGAACAACTGTCTGCACGGAAAGGGTAACAACTGCAAGAAGCCCTGCTGTGGAGATTCTGGAAACCATCCGGAATGCATTCGGTCTGGCAGGTTCTTCCTGTGTGCGGCTGTAGATCATAAGGAACAGGATGACAAGATGAAGCGCCCACAGGGCAATCTGTCCAGATCCTCCTGCAGAATCCGGCAGGGACGGCAGACAAAACAGAATACCGATGCCTGCCAGAAAAAGGAACTGCCAGAAAAATACGCCGATGGTATAGTAGATACTGATAAACAGACTCATCCTCACATCTGTATGGCGCAGCCGCCGGATCCAGAAAGTGAGCCAGAGAATTTCAGCTGCCATCTGATAGAATTCCGGAAACTTCAGAAAGAAGACAGCAGGAGAGAGCAGAAGCGCTCCGGAAAAAGCCGCAGCCGCACATGCCCGGTCCGGCTCTCTGACTGACAAAAGCCGGCAGATCAGAAACATCCCTGCAAGTTGATGGATTCCGCAGGTGAGAATGTTTGAGCATAAGAAAACAGACACCATCATATATGATCTCCCCAGTATTGATTGATCTGCTCTTTTACGATCTGCAGATGAGACCGGCTGACCGGAAGAGAAACGCCGCTTTTTAAAACCGCCATGCCGTCATGAATCTGCATGATCTGGATCATGTTGACAATGCAGCCCCGGTCAATGTAGATAAATTCTTCTGAATCCAGCTCTGTGTATACCTGCTGAAGGCTTTTGCGGACTCTGGAGGTACCCTTGTCTGTAATAATAGCCGTATTTTTGCCGTCCCGTTCCAGGTAACAGATGGTTTTATAGGGAATTTTTTCCATTCTGCTGCTGGTACGGATGGTGTAGCTTCTTCCGTCCTCCAGAACAAGGAGCCGGATGGCATCCTGTATGGCAGCTGAAAGCCGTCCGCCGGCATCATCTTTTGGAACATAGCGGAAAATTGAGAGCTCAAACGCATCAATGGCATATTCTATATGGGATGTGATGAAAATGATCCGTACCTCCGGAAGATACGGCCGGATTTTTTCTGCAATTTCCATTCCGGTAACGTCGGGCATCTCGATATCCAGCAGCAGAAGATCAAAAAACCAGTGGTCTTCCATAATGTCGCAGAGCAGATTATGACTGTCTGTATAAGATGATATATCTCCCGGGATCCGGCATTGCTCCAGACAGGTTTTCATCATACGGATATGAGACTGTACAGCCTCATGGTCATCGTCACAGACGGCAATTCTTAACATGATGTCACCTTGCTTTCCAGTATTCTTGGATTTACTATAGCATAAAATACGCAAAATGAAAATGGTGGGAGAGTTTTGCCGATGTATTTCAGTTTTTTTTAAGAAATCTTATGATTTGCTTCAGACATAAAAAATTGCAAGTATGGTATGCTATATATATCGAAAAAGATGTGTAAAGGTACATAAGAAGGGATGAAAAACGAATGGATCGTCGGCAGAATATGACAGAACGGGAAAGAATGAGAAGGCGGGAGCAGATGCGCAGGAAAAAAAGACGCAGGCTCCGCAGGAAAATCAGGCGAATCTGTCGGCTGACCGCGGTGCTGGCGTTGCTGCTGGTGGCAGTCTTTGCACTGAAAAAGACGAATGTGATCCCCGGCCATCATAATTACGAGATGGAAAAGCCTGTTCAGAGAACAGAAGAAGAGGTGCAGAAAAAACTGGAGGAGATGGCTAAAAAGCACAAGGAGTATAAGGATATTCTGGAGCATTATGAAGATTATCCGGAAACATATCTGGCAGCGCTTGCCAACAATCCGGAGATGCTGGATTATGTGAAAGGATATCTGGACAGTCATGGTGTACTGGATGCAAAGCTTACCAAATCGGAGAAAAAAGAAGATTATCCTCTGTTTATCCAATGGGATAAGCGTTGGGGATATGCTTCTTATGGAACCAGCAGTATCGGAATCTCCGGATGCGGACCGACCTGCCTGTCCATGGTGATCTATGGACTGACAGAGAATGAACTTGCCACACCGGACAAGGTTGCACGCTATTCAGAGGAACAGGGCTATTATATTGAAGGGACCGGAACATCCTGGGAATTGATGACCGATGGCGCCGCCGCCTTCGGCGTGACAGGAAGCGAGCTTTCGCTGGATGAAAGTTCCATGAAGCAGGCGCTGGATGCGGGTCATCCGATCATCTGCGCCATGAGAGCAGGTGATTTTACGGCGGCGGGTCATTTTATCATGATTTATGGATATGATAAAAAAGGATTTATCGTAAACGATCCAAATTCCAGGACAAGGAGTGAAAAGCGCTGGACTTATGAGGAACTGAATGGTCAGATCAAAAATCTGTGGTCTTATCAGTAATTTTGAATCTTCTGGCGATATTTGGAGCAGAAGAGAGGGGAGTGCCTTATTTTTCTCTCAGCTGAACCACCTGAGCAGCTTTTCGTTTGTTTTCTTCCTTCATCGCCGCATAATGCTTTCTGGTGGTGTTGACATTTTTGTGGCCCAGCACATCGGCAACAAGATAGATATCACCGGTTTCCTGATACAGGGCAGTGCCGTAGGTACTGCGAAGCTTATGCGGCGTAATTTTTTTGGCTGTGGCCGTGGAAGCGTATTTTTTTACAAGACGCTCCACGGACCGGACCGTGATTCTGGTATTTTTCTGAGAAATAAACAGAGCATTCTCATGTCCAGGATCCGGTTCCATGGTCAGCCGTTCATCCAGATAATTCCGGAGCATTTCTTCTGCCTCTTCCCCAAAATAAACAATATCTTCATTTCCGCCTTTCCGGATAACCCGCATGGCGCCGTTGTCAAAATCCAGATCTGAGATATCCAGTCCTACCAGTTCTGTTACGCGAACGCCTGTTCCTAATAAAGTAACAACGATCGCCAGATCCCGTAGTTTGTTTTTGTTATGCCATACTTTCTGAGTTTTGGACAGTTTTTCTCCGGATTCAATGTTGTCGATCAACTGTGCAACCTCATTGGCATCCATACGGATGATATTTTTTTCCTTGATCCTCGGCACATCCACCACGGACGGCGCATTTTTCTGAATCATTTCCTTCTTATGAAAATATCCGAAAAAAGTATTCAATGTGGCCAGTTTCCGGGCCTTTCCCTCTGCATGGTTTTGAAAGACCTGTCCATCCTTTTCATAATAAGTAAGAAAAGACAGATATTCCTCAATATCCACCGGCTGCAGATCATCCAGAACGGAGACTGGAAGCGTACGGATATCCTTGTTCTGAAAGTACGGATTCTCTGTTTTCAGAAAATAGAAAAAGGTACTTAGATCATAGGCATAGTTCCGTCGGGTGTTCGTCGCTTTTTTGATCTCCATGGCGCGGAAAAAGTATCCGGCAAACTCCGGCAGATCTTTTTGAAGTTCACGTATTTTTTTTATGTTAATTAAATCCATCTGTTCGTGGTAGGACAATGCCGGCATAATATCTCCTCCTGACGTCATCACGTCGTAAAACTGCCATTTTGCGACGCGACGTTTTGCGCTTATTATACCACTCTCCTGCAGGGATGGCAAGTACTGTAAATAATTTTTCATCTATGCT
>ERZ778516.460-NODE-460-length-33782-cov-4.920509_pt1 | contig 33782 bp, 37 predicted proteins | sample MGYA00510342_ERZ778516 | MGnify/ENA primary metagenome ERZ778516 (study PRJEB29527, sample SAMN07138961) | mouse gut metagenome | material: feces | host: mouse | place: China:Nanjing | collected 2016-01-25 ... | reverse complement strand
CCGCCTCCTTGTCGCCATAGTCGCGTTTGAGCTGCGAGAAGTCCTGAAAGCCGAGACACACGGCAACCTTGTTGCTTCGCGCGGTAGCGATGAGATTGTCCAGACCCTTGAAATATATCGTCGGCAATTCATCTATTATCACAGCGGATTTGAGCCTGTTCTTCTTGTTGATGAGCTTGACGATGCGGGAATTATACAGTCCGAGTGCGGCGCCATAGATGTTCTGGCGGTCAGGGTTGTTGCCGACACACAATATCTTCGGACGCTCCGGATTGTTTATGTCAAGCGAGAACTCACTGGCCGACATGACCCAATAGAGCTGCGGGGAAATCATCCTCGTGAGAGGGATTTTCGCAGACGCTATCTGACCCTGAAGCTGCTCCTGCGCCCCGCCGAGCCAAGCGTCCATGAACGGGGAAAGATAGTTTTCAAGTTCGGGATATGATGTGAGTATCGGGAATATATCCTCGTATGGCCGGCATAGAAACTCAATCGCATGGGGGAAGGTGCAATACTCGCCGTCCTTGTAAATGCGGAGGAACCATATTATAGCGGCCAGTAATATTATCGGGGATTCCACAAAGAAGTCGCCCTGCTTGCTCACCCACGTTTTGTTAAGGTTGAGCATTATGGTGTAGGCCGACTCGTATGCGTCGGAAATGTCTGTCATAAACTCCGGGGCTATCGGATTGCACCGGTGTGAGCGCATCGGGTCATCGAAGTTGATTACACGGAACTCAGGCACAACTCCTTTGTAATCTTTTGTGTGAGCGTTCAGATGATTCATCGCTATGACAGACAGATCCGGAAACTTGAAGTCATAGATATAAGCACTGTAACCCTTTTCTATACACTGTTTTATATAGTTGTTCACTACGGCATATGACTTGCCGGAACCGGGAGTGCCGAGGACTATTGTGGCGCGGAACGGGTTTACCACGTTTATCCATCCCTTGTTCCACCGCTTATTGTAGTAGAAACGAGTGGGGAGATTCACGGAATAGTCGTTGGTCTTCAGTTCCGTTTCCTGCATGAACGATTCGTTCTCGTTGTTGAAACGGTCGTCCATCAGGTTGCCTTTCAGCATACGGCCCATCCATACGCCTCCGAACAGCAACGCCACATATCCCGTGACGGTACATATTATATAGGAGTAAAGCCATTCTTTGGCAGGCATCCACCAGCAACCGAAATAGAGGAACATACCTGCGGTGATGGCAATTATTATATGTTTCCACCTGATGCTCTCTTTTTTGACCCCTTTCGTGCCGAAACACGAAAGGGCGAGAAGGAGAAGCGCGAACCATTTTGCGTTGTTGGGATTGTGGAACAGTCCGCAGGCATTGTCCAGATTGTTCAGTATCTTGTACGCAGTGGTATAGAACCAGCCGCTTTCCACGGTTTTTATGCCCGTGAACCAAAGCATATTCGCGGCCACAAGTACAAAACTTATGCCGCGCATGAAGTCCATTATTTTGGCTAACGCCCGGAGGTCGTCTTCCTGTTGGCTCATAATATATTGAAATTGAAGTTGAAAATTACAGTCTGGGGCCACGGCGTTTTTTCTTCTTACGCCGCTGCATGGCGCGATAGAAGGCTTCCTCCTCCGCATCGAATCCGGGGCCGGTATGGAACAGATCAAGACCGGGAATTGAAGGCATCCCGTCATAAGCCGATGTGTCGCCCTGCCGGAACTGCTGTTGCGCCTGACCTTGACCGGGCCGCTGCCCCTGAGATGTGCCGCCGGTTGTCTGTTGCCCTGCCGTATTGGATTGAGCGTTGCCAAAATCGGGTTGCCGGCTGTCGGGTTGAGACGGTTGAGTATCAGGCTGCGGTTGTTCCTGTCGGGTATCCGGCTGAACAGGTACAACCGAAGGTTTTTCTCCGGCTGTGAACCACTGTTCAAGAGCGTTGGCGGAGAACTGTCTGCCCAGACGCGAACCGTTAAGGACAGTCCTTGTATTGTGGTCTATGAATGTCGCGCCGTATATGCGCCCGGTATCGGTATGGCGCAGAATAAGGTCGATGTTCCTCTCTTTGAGTCTGGCGATGAAATCATCCTTACCCGAAGATTCCGCCATTGCCTCAGATACGGATTGCTTGGTCGGACGGATGTCGATGTTGTCTTTCGCACGCTCCATCTTTCCGTCTATCGCCGTGCGGCTCGCGAACTTGCCGAGGCGCGACGCCTTGAACGGCGATGCTATTGTATTGCCGTTGTCATCGGTGGCGAAATAGACCAGGCCGTGATACTCCCGTCCGTTGACCCTGCCATCGGTCTGTTCACACCTTATATTATATAGACCGAGTATGGCGTTATACTCGCCGATGGTCTGGAACTTGTAGCGCATACCCACCATTTTGACCGTGTTGGCAACCTGCCGCTTGATGTTGCCGGAAGGGTCGATTTCCCTGATGGGCATATCGAGTGTGATTCTCTGACGCTCGGCAGTATGAAGGTTGTATTTCCTCTCCAGTTCCCGGCATATCTCCTTGCTGCGGTAGAAATTGTTTCTGTCGGAAACGGCTTTGCCGTCTGTTCCCACACGGAGTGCGACTATGTGGATATGGTGCCGGTCAATGTCCATGTGTTTGAAAATCAGATAAGGCATATCTCCCAGACCCATTTTCTGCATATACTCGTGGGCCAATGCAGTGTAGTCTGTGTCGCTCAGCCGGTCATCGGGATGCGGATTAAGGGAAATGTGCATCATCGGTCTCTCTGTCTTCGTGTGCGACGGCATCCAACGCATGAAGTCCTCATATACACGGTGGATGTTCACCGTGCCGGAACCGTCATTATATATTTTGTTGGTGTCGAGCAACCGACCTTTTTCCTTGTTGATTTTCTCCCCGTTGTAGCAGATGGCACCGTAAAGGGATTTGCCTAACGAGATTTTTGCGACCATGCTTCATCGAATTGCCGGGCCAGCGAGACTATCTCTATGCTGATTCTTACCAGCTCGGTGGTCTTCTGTTCCAGATTATACAGGGCCTTCATCGCCTTTCTCTCGTTGAAATTTTCCCTCAGCGTCTTTACAATCAAGGCGTATTCAACGCCGACGGTACGGTAAAGGGCGTTAAGCGAGGATAATTTATCTATGAACACCCGTGTGTTCTCGTCCACATAAAAGACCTTGAACGGCTTTTCAAACAGCACCATCTTGATGAACGCCGACATGGATTCTACCTGAACTTTATCATACATCGACATCAGTATGGCCTGTTCTATGGCAGTGAAGTTGACGGAACATCTGAAAACGGTGGTGTCGGCCTTCGGTTTTCTGCCGGCCCTCTTTCTATTGTCAGTCATAAGTCGTGCAATAAAAAGGGTAATCAAATCTGCGGAGCGCAGAATCGAGAATGGGGAGGGCGACTTCGGAGCCATCCCAACCCAAGATCGCTTGGCAAGGGTGATGTGCTGCAAATTGCATTTGGTGCAGCACATCACATACCTTGCCATGCCAATGTTGGCATCGTAAATCAGTAAAAATCAGATGAAGCGAATGTGTCCGTGCGCTTGCGATGAAATCCCGGAATCATGTTTGTCGAATCCCGGAACCGTAAGGATCAATCAGCCGACATGAGGGGTTGCAATGAGAAAAAACGGATCCCCGGCGCGGCTGAAAAGCGTGTCTGAGGAATGTGTTGTGTGTATCTGCGTAACAAAATCGGGAGCTGTTGGTTTGCCGAGGGTGGAAATCGCCGGCAATCGGTCGGCAATCGTCGGCACTTTCGGAAAACGGCAAATCTTTTTCTGAATGACCGTCGTTATGATTGCAGTTCCGGTCAGTCAAACGGCCGGTCATCCACTCCGAAGGAAGGATGTGCTGAAAGTCATCCTTATGGCTGAAAGGTCATGCGGACATAAATATGAAAATAAAGATGAACAGACTCCCGGCTGTACCTCCATCCGGTCATGATTATGGCAGTAAGTTCATACTTCCTTACGAGTGGACAGATGAATGAATGTGTTTCTGTGTGTATTGAAGGTCGGCACAACGTCAGTTCATTCAGATGTATGCCTGAACAAACGGAAATACGGATGTATGACCGTATGAACATCTGAATGGCTGAACAGTCAGACGCATGAACGTACTGATGTACTGACGTAAGGAAATACTGACGTATTGATGTATTGATGTATTGACGTATTGACGTATTGATGTATTGACGTATTGATGTACTAACTGATTGCAGACCTCTTATTGATTGTATGCCGGAGTGAACGGGCTGGCGATTTTCAGTTCACTCCACGGATAAGCCGGACATGGTTATCAAGCCGGACATTCCACAAGGCACGGGAAAAGTGCCGCACGGCGGACGCCGTATTACATTACCCAATCCCACCTACTATAAATGCAAGACCCGATTTATGTGGCTTTCGCCACACAGAAAGGGGGAGCCGGCAAATCCACCCTTACGACACTTGTCGCAAGCTACCTGCACTATGTCCTCGGAAAGAGGGTGCTGGCTCTCGACTGTGACCCCAGACAGCACAGCATGGTCGAGTACCGCGAGAAGGACAAGCTGCTGATACGGGAGAATCCCGTTGTCAAAAGGCGTTTCGCCAGATTCATGGAAAACTTCCGTGGGGATGCCTATGAGATTATCAAATGCTCTCCCGCCACTGCTCTCGACCATGCGGAGAAAGCTATTCAGGAAGGGGAACCGCCTGAATATGTATTCTTCGACATCACCGGTACGGTCAACGACCGCGAACTGGTGAACCTTCTGGCCGCGATGGATTATCTTTTCGTGCCGATCACTCCGGAGACCGGAGATCTCAAAAGTTCAATAGGCTTCGCCCACAACGTGAACGAACAGATGCTCTTCAAGGAAGGCACCAATGTCAAGGGGATGTTCCTTGTCTGGAACAAGGTGCAGCCGAAAGACCGCAACAACCTCTGTCAGATCATCAACCGTTATGTGGCCTCTCTGTGCATCGAATCGCTGGACACCATCCTGCCCATGAGCGTGAAGTACACCAAAGACGGCGACACATCGGGGCGCTGCGGGATATTCCGCTCCACGTTCATGCCTCCGGACAAGAGTCTTCTGCGCAACAGTCAGCTCCCGGAACTGGTGGACGAGATTCTGGCAACCATAGAACCGGACTGATTATGGCAAGGAAAAGAGAACAAGGCTTCGATCCCGACAAGTTCCTTGAAAGATACGAGGAAAACGCATCGCATACGACAGCCGCGTCCGAAACTCCGATGCCGTCCGAAGCATCGGTTTCTTCCGAAAAAGCGGCGCCCGACAAGACCGTGGCCGACGGCATACCGCTGTCCAACCGGGAACTTGAATATATGGAGAGTTTTATCCTTAAAAACAAGTACCGCCGCATAAGCCGCAAAGGGAGACAGGTGTACATAAGCGAGGAGTTCAAGCTCAAAATGCAGAAGATGATGCTTTTCTTCTCTGATGGAGGCTCGATTACGGAATATGTCAACAATGTGCTGGAACAGCATTTCAAGGAATATGACGACATCATAAAAAGGATGTTCAACGATTCATTAAAATTCTGATATATATGGCAACTGAAAACAATAGCGCCGCTGCGACAAATAAAAAATCCGCCTCAGTCTCTGCAAAAGACACGGAATCTTACCGCACTCTGTTTCTGGAGCCGGGAGAAGTCGGGGCGAGAAAAGGAATATTCGTTCCCCGTGAGCTTGTTGACAGGCTCAAAATGACCGTACCGCTCCTTGATGTGGATGGGCTGACAATCGGGGTATATGTAACACGGATTCTACTCGACCATCTGAAGGGAAACGCCGACATCCTCAACACCCTTATGGAGAAGGGGAAGAAAAAGACGCGCCTATGAACACAGCATCAATCCTGATTTTATGCGCCTTTGTCTATCTCGCCTTCGTGACATGGATGTTCCGGGGATATGGCAAGAAGCACGACACCAAAACCGGCGGTAAAAAAGAAACGCAAGAAACGGCGTCGGACAGCGACGGTGAGGAACCGAAGAAAAATGTAGTCACGGTTGTTCCGCAGAGCGATTTTGACTTTGACAAATTCCGGGAGGTGCTAACCGAATCTATGGCAGCAGCCATGACCTATGTGCTGAACGCCAAGATGGGGGATGTAAATCCGCAGGATGTCGAGTTCAAAAAGTCTGAAACGGACAGCTCCATGAACGGAGATGCAGGGGATACTCCCACTGATACGGATACGGCGGACGATACCCCCGACATGGACGACTTCGAGCCTGACAGCGTTTCCCCTCCCGCGAAAGGGGAATCAATCGACGAGATTGAGGCGGCGGTGTCCGTGGCGGCAAATCCTTCGGCGACACCTGAACAGAAAGCCGAGGCAGGGAGAGTCCTGACCGGTATGCGCGATGTGGTATTCATCGGCAAAATGATGGAGACCGACGAAAGAATCAACGCCGGGATAATGAACTGCATAGCCGAGAGTGTGCGGGCGGCGCATAAGAAAAAAATCGGCAGGCCGTCAGCGACAAGGCGCAAAAGCCGTGAAATTGATGTTGACGGCTCACTCCGGAGACCGGAGAATACTGACAAAGACAGCGAAAAAGATGAAGAAGATTGATTACGGCTGACCGCTTTGAGCCATTCCACCCACCACACAAGCCGAAAAAAGGCGTTACCGTGGCTGGGTATGAATCCCGGCCACATTCAAACACTGATTCTTATGAAAACTGCAAAAGACAAGTTTATGATTCTGAAAGGACGTGTCGTCCTCGCCGTTCTTATGATTCTCTGCTCTGTCGAGTTTGTCAGTGCCGCCGGCAACGGTCTGTCGGGCATCAACGAGGCTACGACGATGGTAACATCGTACTTCGAGCCGGGAGTGAAACTTATCTATGCGATCGGGGCGGTCGTGGGTCTTATCGGAGGCGTGAAATGCTACTCCAAATGGTCGAGCGGAGACCCTGACACCAGCAAGACCGCCGCGTCATGGTTCGGAGCCTGCATCTTCCTTATCGTGGCCGCCACAATTCTGAAGTCATTCTTCCTCTGATGTCTACTTATTCCATCAACAAAGGCGTGGGGCGCAGTGTGGAGTACAAGGGTCTGAAAGCGCAATATCTGTTCATATTCGTCATCGGCCTTCTGTTCCTGTTCGTCCTGTTCGTGATTATGTATGTAGCGGGTATCCCGCAATGGTTCTGCATAGGCTTTGCCGCTGTGTCGGCCTCGGCCCTTGTCTGGCTCACTTTCCGGCTTAATGCCAAGTTCGGGCAATACGGTCTTATGAAGCTCGGCGCAGTGAGATACCGGCCCCGCTACATAATCAACCGGTCGCGGATAACACGCCTGATAAAAACGTGTAGGAAACAACATAATAGATAATAATGAGAAATACCCTGAGAGCGACGACTCTTGAATCGAAACTGCCCCTCCTTGCCGTTGAACACGGCTGCATCATCTCAAAGGACGCCGACATAACGGTGGCCTTTGAGGTGAGGCTCCCGGAGCTGTTCACGGTAACATCCGCCGAATACGAGGCCATGCACTCGGCATGGTGCAAGGCGATAAAGGTTCTGCCGCATTTTTCGGTTGTCCACAAGCAGGACATATTCATATCGGAGAATTACCGGCCGGAATTGCAAAAGGAGGGACTGAGCTTCCTCGACCGCTCTTTCGAGCGCCATTTCAACGAGCGTCCGTATCTTGACCACAAATGCTATCTGTTCCTGACAAAGACAACGAAGGAGCGGATGCGCCAGCAGAGCAATTTTTCCACCCTGTGCCGTGGACGCATAACCCCGAAGGAACTGAATCACGAGATGGTGGTGAAGTTCATGGAGAGTGTGGAACAGTTCGAGCGCATAATCAACGACACCGGGCATATCAGTCTGCGCCGTCTCTCTGACGACGAGATTCTGGGCACCGGAACTACATCGGGCATCATAGAGAAATATCTTTCCCTCTCCATGTCGGATGTAACGTGTCTGGAGGATATGGATCTATCGGCAAGGGAAATGCGTATCGGCGACAAGATGCTCTGCCTCCATACCCTTTCGGATACCGACGACCTTCCGGGCAAGGTCAGCACCGACAACCGATATGAGCGTCTGTCCACCGACCGCTCCGACTGCCGCCTGTCGTTTGCCTCCCCTGTCGGATTGCTCCTGCCGTGCAACCACATATATAACCAGTATGTGCTTATCGACTGCCACGACGAGAATCTTGCCCGCTTCGAGAAGACCGCCCGCAACATGAACAGTCTTTCCAAGTACAGCCGCAGCAACGCGATCAACAAGGAATGGATAGACCGTTATCTGAACGAGGCCCATTCATACGGGCTGACAAGCGTCCGGGCGCATTTCAATGTCATGGCGTGGAGCGACGACGCGGAGGAACTGCGGCGCATCAAGAACGATGTCGGAGGTCAGCTTGCGACTATGGGGTGTATGCCACGGCACAACACCATCGACTGTCCGACGCTGTTCTGGTCTGCCATGCCGGGCAACGAGGCCGATTTCCCTGCGGAAGAATCGTTCTATACCTTCATAGAGCCGGCGGTGTGCTTCTTCACTGCGGAAACGAACTACCGTTCTTCGCTGTCGCCATTCGGGATAAAGATGGTTGACCGGCTGACCGGGAAACCGCTGCATCTCGACATTTCCGACGAGCCTATGAAGCGCGGAATAACGACAAACCGCAACAAGTTCATACTCGGCCCGTCAGGTAGCGGCAAGTCGTTTTTCACCAATCACCTTGTGCGCCAGTATTATGAACAGGGCGCCCATGTGCTGCTGATAGACACCGGAAACTCTTACGAAGGTCTGTGCAACCTTATCCACAACCGTACCCACGGTGAGGACGGCATATATTACACATACCGGGAGGACAGCCCCATATCCTTCAATCCCTTCTATACCGAGGATTATGTTTTCGATGTGGAGAAAAAGGACAGCATCAAGACGCTGCTTCTCACGCTCTGGAAGTCGGAGGACGACCGGATAACGAAGACGGAATCGGGAGAGCTTGGCTCGGCTCTGTCAATGTTCATCGACCGGATGAAGAATGACCGCGACATCGTTCCATGCTTCAACTCGTTCTACGAGTTCATGCGCGACGAGTACCGCGAGGAGATGGCGAAACGCCCGATTCCGATACACCGTCAGGACTTCGACATAGACAATTTCCTGACAACGCTCCGCCAATATTATCACGGCGGCCGGTTCGATTTTCTTCTCAACTCAAAGGAGAACATCGATCTTCTCAACAAGCGGTTTGTTGTCTTCGAGATTGATAATGTGAAGGATAACAAGGAATTGTTCCCGGTGGTGACGATAATCATCATGGAGGCTTTCATCAATAAGATGCGGCGCCTGAAGGGTATCCGGAAACTCCTTATATGCGAGGAGGCGTGGAAGGCGCTCTCCACCGCTAACATGGCCGAGTATATGCGCTATATGTACAAGACCGTCCGCAAATATTTCGGGGAGGCCGTGGTGGTTACGCAGGAGGTTGACGACATCATATCGTCGCCGATTGTCAAGGAGACCATCATCAACAACTCCGACTGCAAGATTCTTCTGGATCAGCGCAAGTATATGAATCGCTTTGACCAGATCCAGTCGCTGTTAGGTCTGACCGACAAGGAGAAGGCGCAGATACTCAGCATCAATCTCGCCAACAATCCGAACCGGCTGTATAAGGAAGTCTGGATAGGACTCGGCGGAACGCAGTCTGCGGTGTATGCCACGGAGGTGAGCCGGGAGGAATATTTCTGCTATACCACCGAGGAAACGGAGAAAATCAGGGTGCTGGATACGGCACGGAGACTTGGCGGCGACATAGAAGCCGCGATAAAGCAACTCGCAAATGAATGATGTATGACGGTTTTACGGTTATTGCTTCTTATAATCACGGCTGTGATCGCCGTTGCCGCGCTCCTCCTGCGGGCGGCACTCTACCTTCTCTCTTTGGGAGTGAGGTTAATCGGAGGATGCGCCTCCAGAATTTACTGACATAAAGAATCATTACAATGAGCAGAATTAAAATTATAATTCCCGTGGTCGCGGTGCTGATGTTCCTGTGCGCCGGCAAAGCTAACGCGCAGTGGACGGTCATCGACCCCTCCAACATAGCGCAGAGCATAGTGAACAACTCCAAGTCACTGGTTCAGGAATCGAAGACGGCGACGCACATGGTAAAGTCGTTTCAGGAAACGGTCAAGATCTACGAACAGGGAAAGAAATATTACGATGCCCTGCGCTCCGTCAACAATCTTGTCCGCGATGCCCGCAAGGTGCAGCAGACAGTCCTGATGCTCGGCGACATAAGCGAGACCTATGTGACGAATTTCCGCAAGATGCTCTCTGACCCGAATTTCACGGCTTCGGAACTGTCGGCAATCGCCTCAGGCTACACCCGCCTTCTCGAAGAAGCCAACGGCGTGTTGGGTGAGCTGAAGAACGTGGTGAACATCACCACCATGTCGATGACCGACAAGGACCGCATGGATATTGTGGACAGATGCTATAAGGAGATGAGCCGCTACCGCAACCTGACCTCCTATTACACGAACAAGAATATCTCCGTGTCCTATCTGCGGGCAAAGAAGAAGGCTGATACACAGCGTGTGATAAACCTTTACGGCAAGGGTGCCGAAAGATACTGGTAATCATGCTCTGCGCGATAGATTTCTCTAATCTCCATACGATTCTGCGCTCGCTCTATGACGAGATGATGCCTCTGTGTTCCGACATGGCGGGTGTCGCGCAGGGAATCGCCGGACTCGGCGCGCTGTTCTATGTCGCCTACCGGGTATGGCAGGCCCTCGCAAGGGCTGAACCGATTGATGTGTTCCCGCTGCTGCGCCCGTTTGCAATAGGATTCTGTATCATGTTCTTCCCGACCGTGGTGCTTGGCACGATAAACTCCGTGATGTCGCCTATCGTTCAGGGAACCGCCGGTATGCTGGAGGGTCAGACCCTCGATATGCAGAAATACCGTGAGGAGAAGGACAGGCTGGAATACGAGGCGATGATGCGCGATCCATCAACTGCGTATCTTGTCGATGACGCGGAGTTTGACCGCCAGATTGACGAACTGGGCGTGACGGAGGTAGGCACGGCGGCCGGTATGTATATCGAGCGCGGTATGTATAAAGTGAAGAAGGCCATTCAGAATTTCTTCCGTGAGCTTCTGGAGTTGCTCTTTCAGGCCGCCTCCCTGACTATCGACACCATAAGGACTTTCTTCCTGATAGTCCTCGCCATCCTCGGCCCGATAAGTTTTGCGATTTCGGTGTGGGACGGGTTCCAGAATACCCTTGTCCAGTGGATATGCCGATATATCCAGACCTATCTATGGCTGCCTGTGGCAGACCTGTTTTCGACAATTCTGGCGAAAATACAGGTGCTGATGTTGCAGAACGACATTTCGGAGCTGACGAACAACCCGAATGTCGATATTGACGGGAGCAACACCGCATATATCCTATTTATGATAATCGGAATCATCGGATATTTCACAATCCCGACGGTTGCAGGATGGATCATTCAGGCCGGAGGCATGGGCAGCTATAACCGTGCGGTCAACAATACGGCTATGCAGGCCGGTTCCGCTGCCGGAAGTGTCGGCGGTGCGGTTGCCGGAAATGTGGCCGGTCGTGTCGGCAAACTATTGAAATAACATTCCAACACTGATTAAATGGAATTCAAGTCATTAAAAAACATCGAAACATCCTTCCGTCAGATACGTCTGTTCGGAATAGTGTTCGTGGCGATGTGCGCGGTGGTGGTCTCGGTGGCTCTGATTGCGGCATTCAATTTCGCCGAGAGGCAGCGGGAGAAGATCTATGTCCTCGACAACGGCAAGAGCCTGATGCTGGCTCTGTCGCAGGACATGAGCCAGAACCGTCCCGCCGAGGCGCGTGAGCATGTGCGACGCTTCCATGAACTGTTCTTCTCGCTATCCCCGGACAAGTCGGCGATCGAGCATAACATCAACCGTGCGCTGATTCTATCGGACAAAAGCGCCTACAACTATTATTCGGATTATTCCGAGAAGGGCTATTACAACCGCATAATTTCGGGAAACATCAATCAGGTGTGTCAGGTTGACAGCGTGGTGTGCGATTTCAACAATTACCCCTATGTGGCCCGGACTTATGCCCGCCAGATGATTATCCGCCAGAGCAACGTGACCGAGAGAAGCCTCGTGACGGTGTGCCGCCTCACTAACTCGTCGCGCTCCGACGACAATCCCAACGGGTTTATCATCGAGAATTTCAATATCCTTGAGAACAAGGACATATCAACGGTAAAACGATAACCGATGAATAAATTTCATTCAATACGCTCCGCTATATATAATAAGGTGTGGGGCAGACCGAAATCGGCGCTGGGTGCGTATCTGCGCCGCAAGTGCGACAGCATCCCTGCAAACCGCAGGCTTACACTGATAACCGTCATGCTTTCCCTGTTCATCATCACGGCTTTCTTCGTGTTCGGCAACGCCTGTTTCCGCATAGGGCGCGGACAGGCACTGATGGAGAGAATGGAGCCTGAACACATAGAGGGTCTGGAACTGCCCGGTTTCGACAACGGCGATACGCCGGATATAGGTCAATTAAAGAAGTCCGCTTATGAACTTTCAGGAATTGAAAACGAAAATCAATGACTGGTTTGAATCAAAATCGGCTGCCGAGAGGCAGAAAATGAAGAAATATCTGCTTGTCATTCCCGGCGCGGCGATAATCTTTCTCGGCTCGATGTGGCTTATCTTCGGCTCTTATATGTCTGATGACGGCGCGGAAAAGGGAAAGGCCAACATGGAGCTGCCCGACGGAGACAGCGACAAGTTGCAGGGCAACAAGCTCAAAGCGCTTGCCGATGCGGAGATGCAGAAGGAGAAAGCCCGACAGGACAGCATTTTGAGTGCCGCCTCCGTAAGACAGGATTCCGTACCGGCGGACACAATGGGGGCTCCCGAACCCTCCCCGATTGAACAGTCGGCCATGCAGTATCAGGAGGTGCAGGCTTCGCTCGATGACTTTTTCGTGCCGGAAAACTCCGATGCTGTCCGCATGGCGGAAATGCAGGAACGGATTGACGAGCTGGAGGCGCAGAACGCTATGGCGGCGCAACAGGCACAGCAGCCGGACCAGATGGAGCTTCTTGAACGCTCTTATCAGCTTGCGGCGCAGTATATGGGCAACGGCAATGCCGTGAATCCCGCTCCGGCGCAGACGGTGGAGGAAAAGGGCAAAAGGAACGTCCAGCCGGTCGCGCAGGTAAAGAGGAATGTCGTATCGACGCTTTCATCCTCTGCCGCCGGTCGCGGTTTCAATACCTCTGTCGGGGCAAAAGCGGCAAGCCAGAAAAACACCATCGCCGCGGTCGTGGCAGGGAACCAGAGCGTTACCGACGGGCAGACTGTCAGGCTCCGGATCGTGGAACCGATGTGGATAGGCAACCGGCTCGTACCACGCAACACTGCCGTTGTCGGTGTCACGAGATTGCAGGGCGAGAGGCTTGAAATTGCTGTGTCCTCGGTGGAGTGTGACGGCTCGGTGTATGAGGTGGAACTGACAGTATATGACACTGACGGACAGGGAGGAATTAACATTCCCAATTCTATGGAGTCGGATGCTCTGCATGAGATTGGCGCCAACATGGGGTCAACGATGGGCAGCTCGATAAATATCTCCACCGATGCCGGTGCGCAGATTGCCTCCGATGTGGGGCGCGGAATTATCAACGGTGTCAGCCAGTATCTGACAAAGAAGATGCGGACCGTGAAAGTCCACCTGAAATCCGGATACCGGGTAATGCTTCATCAGCCTGAAGATGTGTAACCAAAACAGAAAACTATTATGAATTTCAAGACTATAATTCTTTTCCTTGTCGCCGTTATAGGCATGGTTTCTCCGGCGTTTGCCAAGACCAAAGCGATCAAAAACACCGATAACGATGTGTCGTCCGACACTGAGCAGGTGGAGGAACACGACATCAACGTGTACGGATCCGGCTACACCGACGGAGATAAGTTTGAGGGTCTGACGCGGAAGGTCGGTTTTGACCGCATGATTCCCCCTCACGCTCTGGAAGTGGCGTTCAACAAGACCACCCATGTCATTTTCCCTTCGGAAATCGTGTATGTCGATTTGGGCGATGAGAATCTTGTGGCGGGTCTGGCCGATGGCGCGAAGAACGTGCTGCGTGTGAAGTCGGCTGTCAAGTCGTTCAAGTCCGAGACGAATCTCACGGTCATCACTGATGACGGCTGTTTCTTCACCTTTAACGTGAAATTCGCAAAGGAGCCGCTGTTGCTCAATATCGAGATGACTGACTTTATCCACGACGGGGAGGCGGTCAACCGTCCAAACAACGCGCAGGAGATATTCTTGGAGCGTCTGGGTCAGGAGTCGCCGATGCTTGTAAAGCTGATTATGAAATCAATCTACAAGCAGGACAAGCGCGAAATCAAGCATATAGGCTCCAAACGTTTCGGTGTACAGTTCATTCTGAAAAGCATATACACCAACAACGGTCTTCTCTATTTCCACACTGAACTGAAGAATACATCGAATATCGCTTTCGATATTGATTACATCTCGTTCAAGATTGTCGATAAGAAGGTTGTCAAACGAACCGCCATGCAGGAGCATGTGCTGGAGCCGCTACGCGCCCAGAACTATGTGACGGTGGTCAGCGGCAAGAAATCGGAGAGAACGGTGTTTGCCCTTGAGAAATTCACTATCCCCGACGACAAGCAGCTTGTCATCGAGGTCGCGGAGAAGGAAGGGGGCCGCAATCAGTCTTTCGTGGTCGAGAACGGCGATATTGTCCGCGCAAATGTAATTGACGAGCTTTCAATTCAGTAAACATCAGCTTATGAAGAAGATTCTTATAATCTTCGCTGCCATGCTCACCCTCTTCGGAGGGCGGGCAATGGCCCAGCGATGCCTCCACGGAATGTCGGCAGTCGAAGTCCGTGCCGACATGGTAAACGGTTTCTATACCGGTAACTCACGCAACTGCGGATATGATTTCGGAGTATTCTATTCCGTTTTCAAAGGTAATGCAAACACTTGGTCTTTCGGTGGAGAATATCTCCAGACTTACAGACCCTATGGGGAGAAGGGCCGCATCCCGGTGGCGCAGTTCACGGGAGAGGTCGGGTATAACCTCCATATCGTCAGCGACTACTCTCAGACCTTCCATCTTTATGGCGGTGTGTCGGCTCTCGGCGGATATGAGACAGTCAACTGGAGTAAGCATATACTTTCCGACGGCTCTACAATAAAGAACGGTGATGCCTTCATCTATGGCGGCGCGTTGACTCTGTCGGCTGACTTTTATCTTTCGGACAGGCTGGCACTCGGCGCCCATGTAAAGGAACGGTTCGTGTTCGGCAACGACACCGGCCATTCCCTGACCCAGTTCGGGGTACACGTTAAACTCACAATCGAATAATCCATGCCGACAATAATAGACCTCGATATAAAAAACATTTCGCTTACAGAGTTTATGAAAGCTCTTGGACAGGAACATCCGGTATCGGCCGACGGCAATCTGCGCATTTACAATGCTCCATACGACGACAATCACACCGCGACTATGGTAATAAACACGGAAACAAATCTTTGGCGTGATATAAAATCAGGAGCTTACGGCGGAATATATGACCTTGCACACGCGATTACGGGCAGTTGCAGTATGTCGGAACTGAACCGGTATATCGCCTCTGAAATGTCTGCCATCCGCAAGGTTGACATTCGTCATGAGCCGGATGCACCGAAGCCGCAACGAAAATTCCGTATGTGAGACATGGACAAGGAATATTTCAAGAGTATATCCCTGCTTGATTTCATGCTGCATTTAGGAGCGGAGATGAAAGGGAAAGACCGCAAGGGATTCTGGTTTCTGGCTCCGTACCGCAGTGAGAGAAACGCCTCCCTGCATATCGGCTATAATAATCTGTGGTACGACTATGGTACCGGGAAAGGTGGCGACATATTCACTCTTGCCGGTGAGATGATTGGCAGTTATGATTTTATCCGGCAGGCTGAATATATCTCGCAGATTATGAAAATCCCGATGCCCGACGGTTACAGACCGGAACCTATGCCAAAAGTCAGACAGGAACCGGCATTTGAGAATATCGAGGTTGGACTGCTGTGTTCTCGGAGGTTGCTGAACTATCTCGCAGGGCGCGGAATACCGGAGGGGATAGCCCGACGGTATTGTGTTCAGGTCGATTACAGGCTGCATGGCAGATATTATTATGCCGTCGGTTTTGAGAATATCGAGCATGGATTTGAACTGCGAAATCCATTTGCCAAGCTCTCTTATCCTCCGAAGGCAATATCGCATATCACCGGAGGCAATGCCCGATGCAACGTGTTCGAGGGGTTCATCGACTTTCTTTCCGCTGAGAGGCTGGGCTTCAATGACGGTGTGGATTCTGTGGTGCTTAACTCGGTTGCCAATGTCGGCAAGGCGATAACGCCTCTTTCGGATTACTCCCTGATTCTGTGCTATCTCGATAATGACGATGCAGGGCGAAACGCCTTTTCAAGACTTCGCCGGGAGTTCGGCGACAAAGTGGCTGACAAATCAGCTTTATATCCCGACCACAAGGATCTGAATGACTACCTGATGGCTACACAGCCTAAAATCTCCAATAACTCTAAATTAAGACTCTGAATTATGAATACAATCCTCAATAAGATTGGCGCAATGCGCCTTACTCCTGCCCGGTTCTTCGGGTTCTGGATAGCTCTCTTTGCAATCGTCCTCGCGCTCACTTCATGTTCCGATGACCTTGATGTGCAGCAGTCTTATCCGTTCACAGTGGAAGTGATGCCCTACGGAGACAAAATCAAGCAGGGGCAGACAGTGGAACTTCGTTTTGAGATAAAGCCGGAAGGCAACTATGCCAACACCCTCTACACCATCCGCTATTTCCAGTATGACGGCGAAGGCTCGCTCAAACTCGTTGATGGCCCGGTGCTGGTAAACAATGACCGTGTGCTTCTGGAAAGCAAGACCTTCCGGCTGACATATACTGCAAAATCCTCTCAGGCTCATAAACTCCTGATTGTGATTGAGGACAACTTCGGCTCAACTCCGTGGGAGCAAACCTTTGAGTTCAACAGCAAGGACAGTGGTGATGACGGCGGCGATACTCCCGGAATCGTCGGCCCGATTGTAGGACCCGTAACACCGATTATCCGATGAAGAAACTCCTGATATTCTTAATGGCGATAGTGGCCGTTACGGTCACTTCGCCGGCTTTCGCTGCAAAGCGGAGCATAATGGAGCTTCCGCTCTTTGAAAGGGCAGTTCTGATAATCAAGCATTTTGAGACGCTCCATAAGCCTCGGCACTGGCCTTACGTTGGATATGGCCACCAAGTCCAGCCGGGAGAGCCATACCGCCGTGGCGTGCAGCTCACCGAAAGACAGGCTGACGCTCTCCTTCGCAAAGACCTACGCAAGTTCTGCGCCATGTATTCAAAATACGGTAAGGATTCCGTGCTTCTCGGCGCACTTGCATACAACTGCGGTCCCGGTGTCGTCAACAAATCCAGCGTCCTCAAAAAACTGAAATCCGGCAACCGCAACATCTTCAAGTCCTACACCTCCCATTGTCGCTACAAAGGTAAATTCCATCGCGGTCTCTATACCCGCCGCTGCATGGAAATCGCCGCCCTTTTCATTCCTTAGTTACATACGCCCGATATTGCACACCAATGGCAGTATCGGGCGTATCGTATTTTGGTGTATGTCTTAGCCTTATACTTTAACCATTACAATCGATTGATAAAATTGTAAAATTAACAATCAAAATTAACAATCTCCTTATGAAACAGCACGTTTTATGGCTATGACTGCGTATACCTCGCAAAAAATTAGTAACTTTGCAAGGGCTATTTTTGTCTCAGTTAATTCATAAGCAATGAAAAAATGGATTGCCATTATAATTATAATCATTCTTGGCACGAGCGCGGCTCATGCCGGAGCGAAGCGTGCGCTATTGATTGGTATATCAGAATACCCCACACATCGTATGCCCGAACTAACATGGAATCCTATTCATGGTGCTAACGACGTTGCGTTGATAAAAAAAACTCTGCAAAAGCAGAGTTATTCCGTTACTTTATTGACCAACGCCAATGCCACGGCTTCAAAGATCCGTTCTGCATTTATGAAACTGACAAAGGATGTGAAGCCGGATGATAATGTATATATTCACTTTTCCGGACATGGACAAGCCTACGAAGATGTTTCGGGAGACGAGGCTGATGGTTGGGACGAAGCTCTGGTGCCGTATGATGCGATGTTGCAGTTCAAGCAAGGGGTCTATGATGGCAGTCGCCATATCCTTGACGATGAGCTTGAGCAGTATCTGACTGCGATTCGTCAGAAAGCCGGAAAGAAGGGTCATGTGTATGTAGTGCTTGATGCCTGCCATATGGGCGGGGCAAGCCGAGGAGATGAGATGGAAGAAGATGAACTGTACATTCGCGGAACTGACAAAGGATTTACACCAAGCGGAAAGAAATACATTCCCAAGATAGACAGGCGTGGAAACATGAGGGTTCAATCGCATCCTGCCATGGCTCATATCTGCATTATCGAGGCTTGTCGGGCTTATCAGACCAATGCGGAAATAAAACAGGATGGCAATTACTACGGTCCCCTGACGTATTATATAAACCAGACTCTTCAAAAAGTCAGACTCTCATCCGATACCGGATGGGTAGAGACTGTCCGCAATCTTATGTGCAAAGACCGGCGCCTGATAAAGCAAAACATGGTGACTGAAAAAAGCAACTGATGACTTACAACCACGACATATATGATGCATCGCAACTCAACCGCTTCGCCTCGGCGCAGTGGGAGAAAGCGCTCGCGTTTCTACAAAACCGGTTCAAGATCCCGGAAGATGACTGCAAGGACATCTTTCAGGAAGCTTTTATTGTGCTTTATAACAATATCCAAGCCGGCAAACTTGATGAAATGACGGCCTCGCTATCAACATATTTCTTGTCAATTTGCAAGAACAAAGCGCTTGAACATCTACGAGGTTCCGCAAAGTCGCTCAATGTGGACAGCGAGATGTCGTTGACACTTATGGATGGCGAGATTCAAAATGAGAAGATTGAGGCCCTTCTTGCACTTGACAATGGTGACGAAGTAATCGAGTCTCAAAAGGAGGAACTTGTAAGAACTATTGTGAAGGACCTTCCGAGTCCTTGCAACGAACTATTGTGGGGCTTTTATCGCGATAATCTTTCGATGCGATTGCTTGCCGAGATGTACAACTACAGTAGCGAAAGCGTGGCCAAAGTTACCAAGCATCGTTGCTGCGAGAAGTTCCGTGCGAGATATAATGAATTGTGCAACAAGTTATTCTGAATTGTCATGAGTGAATTAAAAGATAAAGATTTGAACCGTTTTGACGAAATGCTCTCCCGATATATGAAGGGTCAGTTGTCTGAGGGCGAAGAAGTAGAGTTCAAGCAGTTGATCGCTGATGATCTGGAGTTGCGCAATAAAGCCATAGCCACAGCCCGTATCGTTAAGGCCATGAATGATGTGGGTTGCGAACGGGATGATAAGACAATCGAGGAGATTAGACAGACTACGGAAAAAGAGATTAAAATTGTTGCGTCAAAGGTAAGTGGCGCAGCGATAAAGAAACTTCGGATTTTGAACTTCCGCAAACTTATAGTTTCATTCTCGGCCGCCGCCTCAATATTGTTGTGCGTTTTCGGCGGATACAAATATTATAAATATGAGCAGGTCTCGTCTCTTGGTTCAGAATATCTTGCATATTTCCCGGCTTCTGAGTTTTCACGTGGCGAGAACGACGGTGTAAGTGACATACTTAAAGAATTGTATTCGGATATTGAGACAAAGCATAATCTTGGCGATGCCATTGCCCGATTATCTGGTATGTGGACAGAATCCCGTGGCGACACGTTTAACGATTACACGGAATACATGCCGGAAATCGGATGGATGCTTGCCAATGCTTATCTGCGCAATAACGACAAGTCAAAAGCCTTGGAAGTGCTTGGTATTCTCATTGCAGAGTCGCCTGAGGGAACGGCGATGGGCGACAAGGCTCGTGAACTGAAAGAAAAAGTCGAGAAGCTTTAAAAATTCCCCGACTGCTGTTAACCTTGAGAGTTTAGTTTTCATTAAGGGTAAAGACAACTTAACAAAATTCTTTAATTAAGACAACGATGAAAACATTTCTCAAAGTACTCGGCTGGATATTCATCTTCATCGCGCTTGTAGGTGGAACTCAAGTAATGGTTAGAAATCATTTCGCATGGCCAACAGTGGCGGCGGAAGCCTTTTGGTTTATCCTTGCATGGCTCTGCTTCTGGGGGTCGAAACGAAACAAAAACAATACAAATTGAAAACGTTTATTATCTGTGTCCGGATATTGAGGTTCTTCGCTGTGATGCTGACCTCATTGATTTTGGCTCCTTGCGTAATTGCAAAGGAGCCAAAAACTATTAAGGGTTATGATGAGGTATTCAACAAAGCTCAGAAGTATCTAGACAAAAATCAAAATGAAAAGGCAATTAATATACTTACAGAGTTGCCTCTTACAGATATATCATCAGCAGATGATACTACCAAAGTATTTTACAACCTGTTGCTTGGGAAAGCCTATTTGTTTGGTCAGAAGAATGAGCTTGCTGATAAACATCTCGAAAAAGCGGTGTCTTTGTTTGAACGACTTCGATTCAAGTATCCGTCATATATTGATATGCTGGTATTTCGAGCATTTGCCAGCGATGCATTAGGCAAAAGAAATGAGGCGGCGAGATGGTATCGCAAGGCTCTTCTGAAAGGGAAGGTTGTTGAACACAACACTGATTTGGACAATTGTTGTTATCTGAATCTTGGAAATATTCATAATGAGGCTGGTGACTATGAACTTGCGCGTGAATACTATAACAAAATCCAATGGATGGATTCATTGCAAAAAGTAGAAATACACGGAGATTATTATGGCAAAGCAGCAAATCGCTATCAACAATTCGCATCCTCTAACAATTGGATAAAAGCAAAAGAGATTAACGATTCATTGACCAATTATTGCCTGACTAAGTATGGAGAACAGGATGATTATTATCTGTGTTGCCTTCAAAGCAAAGGTTCTATCCAATATAGTCTTGGGGATTATGAAATGGCTTTAAGACCTTTCACGGAAACAATACGGATTGGCAAGGAACACAATTTGCATAATTATTACGTTGGCTATGCCTATTGTCGCCTCATAGAGTTTTACTGCAATCAAGATAAAATAGATGATGCAATAGCACTTTTCCCTGAAGCCATTTCATACATCAAAAATCTATCCGATAAGGATGTCAGCGAAGTCGAACCCTGCTTATTTATTGGAATGGCATGTATAAGGAATGGTGAATATGAATCAGGCATTATGTCTCTGGAGAAGTTTTTGTCATTTACACCAGAGTATATGCAATGGGGTGTACCCTATGCTATAAACAAATTAACGTGGGCGTATCTGAATGTGGGCAGAAATCAGGAGGTAATAGATTTATTGTCTCCAATGCTTTCAAGAGGAGAGTCTTTGCCTGAAAATTATCAATCTCTTCGTCCATATCTTCATAAAACATTAGGGTGTTCTTACTACGTAATGGAACATAAGGAGGAAGCTATCACCAATTTTAATGAAGCGATCAGACTTTCCGGAGGAGAGTTGGAGAGTGATACTTTAATACAAGAAATCCTGTCTGAATATTGTGGCAAATGAAATGGTTGATATGTTTTCTTTGCGTTCTATCTTCTCTCACCTGTCTATCCAACGAGAAATTATCACTTGAAGAGTGTATAAATCTTATCGAGGCAGGGAGAGGCGCTGAAGCGCAAAAATCTTTGCAAGTGCTATTCTCCGAGCAAGCCGAAGCCGAGTTATGGAATGAGGACAGATTTGCAACGGCATTTATGTTGCTTTCCAATGTATATTCATCTGAAGGACAACTTAGGAAAGTATCCGATTTATGTCGCGAAGCATTAAAAGTTTTTAATCAAAAGAGCAAAGTAGCCAATACGGAGTTTTCACGGCAATTATGGCGACTTAGTGGAGCTGTTCAAGTAGAATTAAAAGATTATGATAATGCAATCCGTTACTTGCAGCAATCCCAATGGATGTATGAAGATGAAAGCATATACGACATGGGATATTTTACAGTTCTTACGCTACTGGGGGGCTGTTACTTACAAAAGAGTGATTTTGTAACGGCCAAACTATACATTGACGAGGCGGAAGAAGTTCATAATACATATTTGGGGAGAATTACAGATTCAAAATTTATTGACAGTTATTCTCTGCTTAATTATAAAGGGCTTCTTTTACAAGCACTCGGTAAGTCATCTTCGGCTGAAAACTGTTTTAAATCCGTAATTACATCTCGTCCGGATGACATTATATTGGAAAGCATAAAAGATATTGCGCGTAACAATCTCGCAGTTTTGTATTCCATTACTGGTCGATACGACGAGGCGATAATGACATTTAATTCTATGACTACAACCACTCCGGCACTGCAATATAGCAAAGCTCAAAACATTGCTATGAATTCACTAATTAAGTCGGATTTTGACGCAGCAATAGATTTTATGGCCTCTTATAATTTGGCAGGGTTCAGCTATCTGCAATCAATTATTTTTGATTTTGCCGAGGTCGAAAGAGAACGTTATTGGTCAGAGATTTCTGACCATATGATGAGAACTAATAATCTTCTCGCCCTTTGGACAAATAAAGATAAAGCCCGGCTTATGGGATTTCAAATAAATTCTTTCGTAAGAGACTTCAATCTCAATTTTCAGCAAATAATCAAAAAACAATATTTGAGCCGAGAATTACCAAAGAGAAGAAAGGTTTGGGATGAATACCAGCTTAATCGTGGCAGATTGTCGTATGGTTTTGAATCCGTAGAACAACACGATTCAATCGCACTTGCCGTAATAGAAACTGAGCGGCGAATATTGTCCGAAACAGGTTTTGAAATTCAGGACTTCTTTCAGGACAATTATGATATTCAGAAGGTGTCGTCACAGCTTTCAGGTGACGAAGTAGTTATTGATTTCATATACTCTTCGATTTTAAAGGGTGATAGCACTACAGATGGATTTGAGGAAGGTTTTTCAATATACTCACTTTCAAAAGGCGATTCTGTTCCTCTGTTGACAGAAGTATGTAAGCAACGGGATTTAGCTTCGTTGGTATATAATCGTGACGCGGACGAAGTTTTCATCAACAACGTATACACAGAGAATAGTGATTCGATATACAGACTGCTTATAGAGCCAATGTTGCCGATTATAAACGGCAAGAGAAAAATTTATCTACGACCTATAGGATACTTATCCTCCATAAATATCGAAGCAATCTCAATGCCAGACGGACGTAGATTTGGCGAGGCTTACGAGGTTGAGGTCGTCTCAGATGTATTCAATCTAAGTAAGCACAAATCAATTGAATTTCCTGATATTGCATTGTTTGGTGATCCAGACTTCTTTAATAGACAATCACCTGCCACTGGAGATTTAGCAATGCATATATCGCCGAATGGGGAATATAACCTTATGATTAGTGAAAACAGAGGTAATTGGGGACTTTTACCCTGGACAAAAACAGAAGTTGAAAACGTTTCAAATTTGGCATCGTCACGCAATATCCAGAATGTCATATTCATCGGCAAAGAGGCATCTGAAACAGCGATAAAAGAATTAAGTGGGAAATCACCTTCAATACTTCACTTTGCGACCCACGGATACTTTATTGCAAGTAACGAATCCGCTCGTCAGAACAATTTTTTACAACAAACAACCGGCTACTCTTGGGGTAATCATCTGATGTTGTATTCAGGTTTGCTATTCTCCGGAGCCAACGATGTTTGGAATGGAAAAGCGAAGCCGAATCCTGTAGATGATGGGGTACTTACCTCTGATGAAATAAGTCGTTTGGATTTCGGCAACACAAACCTTGTGGTATTGTCAGCCTGTGATACAGGCAGGGGGCATCAGAATGGCACAGATGGCGTCATGGGATTACAGAAGGCGTTCAGAGCTGCTGGAGCAAAGACTATGGTCACATCTTTATGGAAAGTGCCAGATGAAGCCACAGCTCTGCTGATGCAGCAGTTCTATACCTATCTGTTTTCCAAACACTCAGTAAGAGATTCATTACGTCTTGCACAAGAAGATTTACGATCAGCCGGCTATCACGACCCCTATTATTGGGCCGCTTTTGTGGTGATAGATTAGTCGGAATGAGTATTTTGTGCAATGATAATACATAGATTTACAATCCATTGCTCTTTAATTATGTTCGTGGCTTTGAGATAAGAAACTTTTTTTTGAAAAATTGTCATGTCTGCTTGTTAACCTTTGTGCTTGGGGTGTCATTAAGGACAAACAAACAACTTAAACACTTCAAGACAATGAAAAAATTCATCCTCTCAATCGTGGCGACTCTCGTCCTCGGACTCCTCTCCTTCAGCGCATCAGCTCAAACTACTTATCGCGGCTATACTGACAGCTTCGGCAACACCACCGTGACCGGAAGCAACGGCTACCGCTCAACGTCCTACACCGACAGCTTTGGCAATACGACCACCCGCACAAACAATGGCGTGACCTACAATACCCGTACCGATAGTTTCGGGAACACGACGACCACGGGAAGCAATGGCTACCGGTCGACTTCCTATACCGATAGCTTTGGCAATACCACGACCCGAACTAACAACGGCACAACGTATCGCTCCTATACCGACAGCTTCGGGAACACGACAACCACCGGGAGCAACGGTTATCGCGCCACCTCACAAACCGACAGTTTTGGGAATACCACGATCAGAATTTGGTAATACGCTCTTGCAGGATAACAGTTTAACGCTTGGTTATGACGAGAAATTTAGCTAACTTTGCATCATCACAAGAGTGTGACCTTAGTAAGATAAACTTCTCCGGAAGCGTTTCGCCAATGCTTGAGATAGAAAACGTAGGAAATTTTCTTTTGACGCAAGCAGAGCAGAACGGTTCCTACGCCATATGCGTGGGCTGTTTTCCTGCATCTTTTCGTCAATTGGTTTCCTACGACCATCTATCAAAAGTTGCGGCGGATTCAGTCCACGCTTCTGTTGTATAAACCGGTCAATTGGACTGAACGGCCATAATCAAAGTAGATGATAACAGTATTGATACTTGCTGCTGTCATCTACGGTATTCTTAAACTTATTTTTCATCACAGAATGGAAACGAAGACAACAAATGACCAGAACAATGGCCAAAGCGATAGAAACCCTCAGCCCAAGAAATCCTGGATAGAGCACAATCTTTGGCTCGTAGCGGTTTTTATCGCCATCTTCCTGCTTCGCATGTGTAACGAACTTTCACGATAACCTCAATGAAAAAACTGACCATTCTACTAATCACGCTGATATCTTTCGCAATCGGAGTCTCAGCCCAGTCTTATACACAGAAATGGAATAACCTTTATAACCGTACGGAGTTCTTCGACTCCAACGGGCGTATGATTGGTTATGCCAAGTACAACGACCTCTACAATCGTATGGAGTATTTCGATGCCAACGGCAACCTCCAGAAGACAGAACAGCGCAACAACCTCTACAATCGGACGGATACCAAAGACCGCTATGGCAATACGCAGTCCACTCGTTCGTACAACAACCTCTATGACCGAGAGGAAGTAAAAGACACATATGGCAATGTCATAGGCTACAAGAAGTGGAACGACCTATATAAGCGGTACGATGTTTATAACTCCAATAACACGCTCATCGGCTATTACAAGTGGAGTGACCTCTACAACCGCTGGGAGTATCATCAGAACTAAATTTGTACTATGAAACGGCTTATTTTATTTGTAGTTCTGTGTGTCAATTTTATGGTTGGCTTCTCGATAGATGCCAAGACATTGTATTCATGTTTTCTGTCGCAAGATTTGAATATGGATACTAATGAGGTGTCGAATCAAGTATCCAACAATTCACTAATTGACATATATGTCGATGGCAATAAATTGCTATTGGGCAGCAAGAGATACTCGATGTATAACCGACAAGAGTCTAATTCGGGATTCGTAAAGATCGTGCATTATGATGCAATTGATGGCGAAGGTCAACGATGCAAAATAAAATTCATAACCGATCCATCTGCCGACTGGGTCACGAGAAATGCTATTGTCATATGGTACGATGAAATATCACCGGTCGCCAAATGGTATCAATCACGCGATCCACAAGAGCGATAAAGTTATGAAGAAATTACTATTTATATTTACCGTGATGCTTATTGCATCACTCAATTTAAGTGCCGCTGAAAGAGTAATCCACAGCTACCTCTATCACGGCTTCAAAGTCTATGACCGAGAGAACAATCTAATTCAAGAAATGCCCTCATCCGGTGGCGACCCTATTGGATTATTTATTGTGGCAGAAATAGATGGAGAGAAATATCTTTCAGTCACAGTAGGTGAAAAGTCCGCATACGAATTCAGAGTCGCGTTGTCGAAGAATGTTGATGAAAAAGATGGTACCCGTGCCGATGTGTATGCGGGAGGTATGACTGTCGAGGGACAAACGGTACCGCTTCAAGTCTTTGTCTGCTACTCAAAATCGACTATTCCAGATGTCATTATTGTAGATGTGTTTAACTCTCCGACATTGATAGAATTGAGCAGACTTGTAAAAGCCGGTCATTAATCCTCTAAATATTATATAATATGATAATGCTAAAACCGATTCTCAACATAAGAATGCTATTGTTGGCCCTAATAGTGATAAGCATAAGTCAGACGGGCACATCTCAGATAGTTATAGACAGCAAGTTCAAGCCCCTCAGTTATGAAGAGTTGATGATGCAGGCTCAGGCAGAAGCTGCCTATAATGCACAGATGAAACAGCGATTTGAACAATATCAAGACGAGGCTTATCGCAGATACAACAAGCAGGATTGGTACGGATTCCTGACATATTCAAATTACGCTCTCGAAACAGGCTGGTATAATTCTCAACTATACTATGACAGAGGCGTAGTATATGAACGCCTTAATAACTTCAAGCAAGCAAAGAAAGAATATAAAAAAGCCAAGAAAAAAGGTTATGCTTATGCCGAAAGAGCATTAGAGGCTTGCAAACAGCATGAAAAAGAGTATAAACGTAGAATGAAAAATAAGCGAAAAAAGTAGGGAACAATGTTTACCATCGCATGGACAAAGTCATAAAGGATAAACTAATTTCAATGACATCATAATAATGACGAAATTCCCTTTTATCGCAATCGGCCTAATGATGGTAATGACTTCATGTGGCTCTGACAAGACTGAAGAATCTACCGAGTACAACTACAAGAATACCTTTGAGGATATTTCGCTTTATTCAGCAATAAGCCCCACGTCCATAGAATGCTACGATGATGTGGAGTATGACGAATACGAGGATGTGGACTTGTCTGCCCAAGTAACCTACTACACTTCTGAGGGCAACTATATCTATGTAACTCGCGACGAGTATGGCAATATCTCCGGGCATGACATGAACGGAAATTATATCAGCGGACACTCGGATCAATATGGGAATACGACAATCCATGATATGAACGGGAATTATGTCTACTCCTATTCAGACGGCTACGGCAACACCACAACTCATGACATGAACGGCAACTACACCTACTCCTATACTGATGACTATGGGAATACAACAGGCCACGACATGAATGGCAACTATTACTCCGCCTATACTGACGATTTCGGATATACAACCGTAACGACTTATTGACCTGCACTATGAAGAAAACTTTCAAAATAATCGGAGGCATATTCCTTGCTTTGATAGTGATTGGCAACATCGTTAAGTTGGTAGCCAAGCCTTCCTATGAGAACTCCATTGAAGCGCAGATAAAAAGGGCAAATAGGAATTGCCCGATCCCAGTAGCCAACGGCATAGGGCAAGTATCATCCATTACGCTTGAAGATAATTCTCTTACATACAGAATAGACTATCGTCCTGGACACATCAACATAGATGCGTTTAAGAATAATCCCGATGCCACCCGTGCCATGTTCTATCTTTCCTTTGTGTGCCTGCAAGCCCAAGGAAGCTATGTTGAGAAGATGATAAATGAGCTTGTCTCAAAAGGAATTGGACTAAAAGTGTTAGTATCTGACGGAACCGGGGACAAACTTGCCTCTGTAATGACTCCGGAATATATCGCGAGAATGAAGCGTGAGGTTAATCTTAATCCTTCGGAAGCACTGCACGAAGCATTGGAATTAAAGCTGGCTATAGAAACGACAGGACTACCATCGCAAATTGACGAAGGTATGGTAATGACCGGAATGAAGCTTGAAGGGAACAATATAGTAGTAAGCGTCGATATGTCGGAAGATATATACGACCTTGATATAATGGAAGAATCGTCTACAGAGCTCGCAATGTCGTTGTTGAACGAAGTCAATGCAGGAGACCCGGAGTTGGGAGCATTGTTTGATTTATGCAAAGTATCTCATTCCGGCTTAGTATATAGGGCGATTGGCTCTAAGACAAATAGACATGTCGATATAGGACTTTCCAGTGAACAAATTCGGAAAGGGCGCAAAACTCCAAGTCAAGTCAATATCAGATAATATGGATACCCTAAAAGATAAAATAATGACTGAGGTGGAGAATCTACGCCGACTAAAGCGGTCGGTTTTTGGCGACCAATTCCATTCGTGCGATATTGAAGCCTCGGATGTATGTCTATCGGCTGACGTTCTGCTTGTTCCATTATATTGGTATTGGGGAGCACATTTTCCCAATAATTCTGAATTGGAGATTGAAGAGTATCTTGAAGATGCCGTTGATACATTTCCGACAAAAGCCAATGAGCTTATCCCCCGACTTATTACCAGAACTGAGGAACTGGATATTCTATATAAAACACGTCCGTTAGAGTCCTATCGAAAACTTCTTCAGGAATGTTATCACGATTGTTATAATTCTCTTTTAAGTTAACCATCACTCAAACACTGTCATTAAGAGTAAAAGACCATGTTACCAGCAGCAGCTCAATTATATAAGTGTCCGCACTGTGGCAAGACAAAACCAATGTTGTCACTAATGAGTGGCAACACATTCGGAGGAGAGCTATGGAGCGACGGAAGAGCAATCTATCCGATGCTTCCAAAGCTATCGACTATTCAGAAATGCTCATGTTGTGGGCGTTATTCACTTTTGGACAAATGGAAGGATACCGGAAGAACCTCAAATAAATCATTTGGAGAAACTGGAGAACTAACATACTCCGAGGCAAAAGAGGCTTATATCGAATTATCTGCCTCGACGTCAGACTCGTCAGAAATTAGTGCTATTTCTTTTTCGTTCATACAGGCTTACAACGATCAGTTCAGACGTCCCCGTCCTCGTAAGGCTATTCAAGAGAATAAACTTATAGATTCCATATCGGGCACCTTTTGTTCCCCAGAAGATGAGGACATCCGTCTTGTAATCAAGGCTACAAAACAAGCAATTGAGACACTGGATAATTCTGAAGATAACCGTTTGCTAAAGGCAGAGTTGCTCCGAGAACTCGGACGTTGGGATGAAGCCCTAAGAACACTTAGAACCGTAACGAACAATGATGTGAAATGGATTATAGACATTCTAACATATCATATAGCTCTGGAGGATAGTCGTCTACTTCCCCTTGTTATTGATGGGACGGAGGTTGACTATAGCTGTTGTGCAAATTACGCCACTATTGTCGCGAATAAAGATCTTCCTAATAGTGCTGAGGTTGATAAAAGCATAGATAGTTTTGTTCAGACTTTATCCCCTGAAATAAGAAAGGATACAGTAAGAGATGCTCTGAGCGGTGTATATGACAGACACTCCAAATCACTCTTAAAAGTAGTTTCACCTTGTTCCAAACATTTTGAAATTGAAAATCAAACTTATCATATCTGTGACTATGCGTTTTTCCGCAATTTCGATATTGAAAGTTTGACCTTTTCTGAGAACCTTCGGTCGATAGGATCTAAATCTCTATATGGATGTAAGAATCTTGAAGTTGTATTCCCAAAAAATGCTATGATTGAATCCATTGGCGATTGCGCTTTTATGAATTGTAAATCGTTGAAAGAGATTGGCTTTATTGACAGTGTCCAGTTCCTCGGAAGAAGCGTTTTCGCAGGTATGGATAAACTTGAATCAATCAAGCTGCCTAAAGATTTGCGCCGTATTCCTGAATTTACATTCTTTGAATGCGAATCTCTCAAGGATGTAGAAATTCCCGAGTCTGTCAGCGTCATCGAGTCATTCTCATTTCAGCATACAGCTATAACACATCTGACTATTCCTAATAGAGTAGTAAAATTGGGCGATGCTGTATTTTCCCGTTGCTTTCAGTTTGAACAGGTGACATTGCCTAATAGACTGAAAGTAATCCCAGAACGGACATTCAGTTCATGTAAGTATCTTCGGGAAATCGAGATTCCGAAATCAGTCAATACGATAATGAAAGAGGCTTTCGACGGAACAGAGTCTTTGACAACAGTCCGTTTTCACGGAAAAGTTGAACACATAGACGACACTGCCTTCAAGGATTCGGGACTTGAGACCGTTATTGTCCCATTCTGGGCAAAATCGTACTATAAAAAAGTATTCCCAAATCTTACAATCAAATCAGCAATTCTTTAATCGTATTCAATATGAATCTCCCTAAGATCATAATCAGCTTTATCGCCATGCTCTTTTTAAATATGAACATGGTATGTGCCCAAAACACAGACGGGTATGCCTTCCAAAGAGCCATTGAAGAGTATCGCAATGGCAACAACGCATCGGCCATTGAATGGTTTGACAAGGAAATCAAAGAACATCCCAACAATGGGTATGCGTTCCTTTATCTTGCAACACTACGTTATGAACTGGATGAGTATGGCAAAGCTCTGACAACTATAAACAGTGCAATCGACAAACTGCCTAAGAAGGACAAAGAAATAGGAGCTGCCGCACTTGGTTACAAGGGTGATATAATGTTGGCACTCCGTGATACCGTAGGCGCTCTGGCGAACTACAGCGATGCAATCAAACTGAATTCTAATAATGCGTCACTTCTTATAAATCGTGGCAACGTATATTATGCGCAGAATAACTATATTCTTGCCGATAAAGATTTCCAACGCGTTACAGAACTTGAACCAGGCGAACCTGTGGGTTACGTTGGACTTGCCCGAACTGCAATTGCTCGCAAGGATTATTCAGCAGCCATAACAAGCCTTGACCACGCATCGCGTCTTGATCCTGAGAATGCAAGAACCTATGCTTTTCGAGCCGAAGCTTATATCGGATTGAAGAAATGGTCAGAAGCGGTCGATGATATAATAAAATCTCTGAGCATAAATGGCGATGCAAAGGCCCACTATCTGATGATTAATATTCCCAATGAAGCCCTCCCTGCAATGAAAGCAAGATTGCAGATTCAGGCAAATAAGGAGTCTAACGAAGCCGCATGGTACTACTATCTTGGTCAACTCTCGCAAAAGAAAAACAGATATCGTGACGCTATAAAGTTTTATGTAAAGGCCAATGAACGGGATGCCAATTCCATTTTCTTGGAGAGAATTGCAGATTGCTACTTTGACCTTGGCGATTACTCACAAGCATTGACACAAGTAGACAAAGCGCTCTCAATGAAACCGGATGATGAAGATCTTTATCTTTTAAAAGGGAACATCTATAATGAGATGGGCAATCAGCCTGCGGCAATAGAACAGCTCGACAAATATATCGAGATGACACCCGAATTTTTCTATGGGTACTATCGTAGAGGCTGGTTCAGGGACGAACAGGATGACAGAGAAGGAGCGATAGATGACTACACAATGGCAATCACTCTTGAACCCTCCTACGCATATTCATATATAGGTCGTGGTAGAGATTATGAAAAACTCGGACGACGTGATGCAGCGATAGCCGACTACAAGATGGTGTTGGAGCTTGACACAGTTCCGGAACAAGGGTCATGTGCACATTACGCATACTTCTTTCTCGGACAGAATAAGGAGGCAGAAGCGTTTATGCAACGTTATCTTGACAAACCGGATGAAGGAGATGCTGATGGCGGAAATTACGATGCCGCTTGTCTTTATTCGCTGATGGGAAATAAAGATAAAGCACTGTACCATCTTAGAGAGGCCCTAAGCCGAGGTTATCGCCGTTTTGCCCATATCGTCGTTGACCACGATCTTGATAACATTCGCAACACTCAACAATTTCGCGATCTTATACAAGAATACAAGGCCATACAGGAACGAGAAAATGTTCCGACTGAAGGTGTTGATACGAACATAATCGGAACATCCTCCGTGAGCAAGACAGCAGAAGTCCCATTTATTAGAGAACAAGGCGTAACTAAAGTAAAATGCTCAATTAATGATTTACCGCTTCACTTTGTGTTCGATACGGGGGCCGCAGATGTGACTATTTCAATGGTCGAGGCGACCTTCATGTTGAAGAATGGTTATATAAAACCGACTGACATAATTGGTTCGGCTCGTTATATGGATGCAAATGGCGATATATCGGAAGGTACAGCCATCAATCTTCGGCATGTAAACTTCGGCGGACTCGAATTGGATAACGTCCGAGCGTCTGTCGTGAGAAATCAGAAGGCTCCGTTGCTCCTTGGTCAGTCTGTATTGGGACGACTCGGAACAATCGAGATAGACAACTCGAAATCCGTTCTAAGAATAACTGCTTTACATTGAATAAATCATGTTACAGTTAACCTTTTATGAATTCCGTCATAAATAGTATCAATAATTAGCAAGGATGCTAAGTAACATACTCCGGCTTACCCTCTGCAAGCCTAATAATTAGTACCTTTGCATCGTTATAATTTTATAGAAAAGTATTTAATGACACCTCAACAAGAACATAATATGGAAGTCGCAGTTCAGTTGTTTAATAACAACTGCGATCTTCAAAATTTAGAGCAAGTAGGAAACATACTTCTTGCTCTGAAAAAGTTTATCGACATCAACAAATCTTCCAGCGATAGAACTGATGTCATTCTGCCTCGTGTATTCTCGTTTATTGCACTATGCAATTATAAAATGGATAACCAAGACAGAGCTTATTGGTGCGCCAAAAAATCCGTTGAACTTGGAGAGGCGGCAATGGAAAACTCTGTCTTCGTTTCAGACGTGAATCTATACCTTGATCAGCAGGTATTTGCGCTAATTAAAGAACTTGAACAAAATCACGCTGATGAGATTGACTTTGAACGCGGATACCAGGAGGGTGAAGAGAATATCTTCGATGATTCCAAGATTCAATCTTTACTTCGACAGGTGCGCGATAGTGGTTCAAATACTCTTAGCAAAGAGAATATTAAGATTCTCATCGAAGTATTAAACAAATTCCATGAGAATGCTTCAAAATTCTTTGAAGCACAGGGAGATGGTTTGCAGGCGTTTCAATATGGTCAAATGATAGAGATGTTCAAGATGCCTCTCTATTGTGCGTGGCAACTCTACAAATATGGGTGGCACACTGACTTTATGAAGGAGGGCGATTCCCTTTTCCCATATATGATGTTTGAGTCTAAGGCTATCGAAATGCTAACAGACTTGATAAAACTTTTGGAAACCGAATCGCCATTTACTCTTTTAGAGCGTAATGGCGCAGTAACCAAAGGACTCCTTCAGATTTATCGTCAGATGATTGCCGACCTCAAATCTGGTACAATCGAAATAAAATAATCAA
>ERZ778516.457-NODE-457-length-33964-cov-11.019405_pt1 | contig 33964 bp, 28 predicted proteins | sample MGYA00510342_ERZ778516 | MGnify/ENA primary metagenome ERZ778516 (study PRJEB29527, sample SAMN07138961) | mouse gut metagenome | material: feces | host: mouse | place: China:Nanjing | collected 2016-01-25 ... | reverse complement strand
CATACTCAGATCTGTTTACAGCTCCGGCATAATGTCGCTTTTGTTCTATCGGGAGTGCTGTTATCCTAATAACTTTGCATCAAAAAAACTATGATGCAGGAAGTAAATCCGAAAGATACCACACGAGCCTACGCTTATGAAATGTGGATGAAGGCACCGATGCCGATGGTGACATTGATCAAGACTCTCGATGTAACTCGTTTACGGCATATCAGCCGAAAGCGAGGTCTGAAATTCAATATGTTGATGTGCTGGAGCATCGGCAAAGCCGCCTCTCAGATAAAAGAGTTCTATATGCTCCCGGTCGGTGACAAACTCATCAGATATGACACGATTGCCGTCAATACTATTGTTGCCAACTCACAGGGTGAGGTCAGCTCATGCGATATCCCTTTCAGTGACGACCTCGCGTGCTTCAATAAGGATTATTTACGTCTGACACGTCAGGTCGCCGAAACCTGCGAGAATCACGATTTAACCGACAGCATGGTTATCGGCACATCAGCATTAGCTCAATACGACATAGACGGAGCTGTCGGAATGTATAGCGGAGTGTTCAACAACCCCTTCATGATATGGGGTGCATACCGTCGCCGCTGGTTCAAGACAACCCTCACGGTATCATTCCAGTTCCATCACACCCAAATGGATGGTGCCCATGCAGCTCGCTTCCTCAACGTGCTTCAAAAGGAAATCTCTACTGTTTCGCTATTGCATCAAAATTGTCGAGTGCCCACTCAATAAGATTGCCAAGTAACGGCATGAGGCTTTTGCCAAGCTCTGTCAGTGAATACTCCACTTTGGGAGGAATCTCGGCATACAGCTTCCTTGAAATCAGACCATCGGCTTCAAGGCTTTTTAGAGTTTCTGTAAGGACTTTAGGTGATATATCGGGAATTGCCCTCCCGATTTCATTAAAGCGGGTTGCCTCGTTCTCAGCAAGGACACAGAGAACGAGCATAGTCCATTTGCCGGAAAACCGGCTTATGACGTTTCTGACAGGACACGATGCTATGCCTGTATATTTTTTCAAATTTTCTTTCAGTGGCAATGCGTTCATAATCAAAAATAGTTACCTAAAAGTTAGCGCCTTACATCGGAGTAACGTCTTGCATGACTCAAAAACATGACTTAACTTTGCACTATCCAAATGAAAGCGGCTTACTGTCGCAAAGTTAATAATTTAATTTCAAACCAAGAAATATGAGCGAAATCAAGACTCTCAATTCCGGCGATAAATTCGCCCACGCATCCATCGGCCCACTGTGTGGCTTCGAAGGAAAACAGTTCGTGAAGGAAGCCACCGGCGCCACTTCATGCGAGATTTCATTCGGCACTCTGTCTTCGGGCGCTGCTGTGCCATTCTTCCACAGCCACAAGGCTAACGAGGAAAATTACATAATCCTGTCCGGAGCAGGTAAATTTCAGGTTGACGACAACGTCTTTGATGTGGCGGAGGGTTCTGTAATCCGAGTGTCGACCAACTGCGACCGCAATCTCAAATGTACCTCAACAGAAGCGATGACCTACATCTGCATACAGGCAAAAGAAGACAGCCTCGGTGGTTATACAATGACCGATGCTGATATAACCGAGCGTAAAAGCCTGCTCTGACAATATCCGGAAATACACCTGTAAACAGAATGAAGGTGACAGTTTTTTCTGCCATCTTCATTCTGTTTGACGTATAAAATTCCTATTGATATTTTGAAAGAGATTTGGTTATATCGTTAAGATGCCTGCGTCCCCAATCTGACAGCTGATTGAGTATTGGTATCAAGGTTCTACCCAAATCGGTTAACTCGTATTCTGTGCGAGGTGGCACCTCGGCATATAGGATTCGCTTTACCAGTCCGACTGATTCAAGTGTTTTCAGATGTCCTGACAATACCTTCGGTGATATGTCGGGGATTGCCCTCGACAATTCGTTGAAGCGCATTACGCCGAACTCGTCAAGTATGACAAGCAGGAGCATCGACCACTTATTTGCGAAATGTGCTATCACGTTCCTCATGGGGCATGTGGCGACACATGAATATTTTTCTGAAATTTTTTCGGTCTTCATCTGTCTGATATTGACTAAAAGTGAGTTTGAAGTAAGTGGCTACTCTCAAAGTAACCTCTTGCATGGCAATATTTTGATATATAACTTTGCGCTATCCAAAGGGTAGTAGTTATCCTTTGCAAAGTTAACACAAACATAATAAACCCACAAATTATGACTGAAATCAGTATCAGCATTCCAGCATCGGCTCAACCTTCAGGCAAGGCTGTGTTCGTGATGCTTGGAACAGGCTTCGATGAAATCGAGGCTCTGGCACCCGTCGATGTCATGCGACGTGCCGGGATGGAGGTATTCACCGTCTCCATGACAGATAACCGTCTTGTAAAAGGAGCCACAGGCAACCATGTCGTTGCAGACATGTGTGTTTCCGATCTGTCCCCCGACCGGATAGACTGGCTCATATTCCCCGGTGCAGACAAATCGGAGGATGCGGTAAACCTTGACGAAAAGCTGAGCGAACTTGTGAAAGCCCATTGGGAAAAAGGAGGCAACATCGCCGCTATATGCGCCGCTCCGGCTCTGGTGCTTGGCCCGCTCGGTATCATCAACGGAGTAAAAGCCACCGGTTATCCTTTTCTCAAAGAAGACTTTGAAAATAATGGCGGCATATACTCCGAAGAGCCTGTGGTGATCGGAGACCGCCTGATAACATCAAAGGGTCCCGGTACAACACTCGAATTCGCACTTGCCATTGTCCGCAAGGCAAAGGGGGCCGATACGGAGAAGGCACTCCGTGAAGGTATGGTGATAGCCAATTGCAAGTGCGACGATAATTATACCTGCGGATGCAACAATTAAAGCCACAACGTTGCCTTTTGGCGGCTGTTATCACCTTAGCTCTTTGCCACTGAAAATAAATTTTGGCAAATGAAGGCGATGGAGCATGATGCTTCACCGCCTTCATCGATGATACAGCATTTGCAGATGATGAAATTGTAGCGTTCACATTAAACGGAATCGGTAAGCATAACCGGATTTCAACTGCCTACGACACCGGGACCGGTACTATTAAAGATTTTCGAGGTCAAGGCATTGCCTCCCTGTTGCTGCAAAAAGCAGTATCAATGATGAAAACCGACTTTATAAAAATTCTGAATATCCCGACCGATGACATCTCGCTTCACCATTTTTTGAACAATAGAAATATACCGATTATAAACAGGCAATTTGAAATGATCTTGCCATTCTGACAACTATGTGCATAACAGAACGAAATAAATTCAGAATAAACATTACGCATTTGGCAAAATAAATATTTGTAGTAATTTTGCGTAACCGATATAAACATCCGATACACAATTTATTGGTTATGGAGAAATTTGAAGGAACAAGATATAACTCGATGTGGGATGGGTCGACGTGGCTCATCATTGGACTTGCGGTGGCGTGTTGTCTGATACCTTGTTTCATCGACCATAGTTTATTGCTGATCACTATCACAGTCGGTTTAGCGATATTAGCGTTCATTTTAACGGGATTTATCGGTACCTATTACCGGATTGACGGCAACAAACTGGTAGTGTACTCGCTCTTTATCCCTACCGCCTACCCTATTGACAAGATTAAGGAAATTAAACCGACAAAGAGTGTACTCTCGGCTCCGGCCACATCGTTGTCTCACCGTCTGGCAATCACGTTTACCGACCGCAAGATTCTCAAAAGCTATATTCCGCTCATCATCTCTCCGGTCCGGCAGGAGGAATTTATCCGGCAGTTACTCGACATAAACCCACAGATCCGGCATCAAGCGCAATGATTTGATCGTAGCCAATTTTATGTCTAATACTCCATCTATAATGCAAATAGGATTTGTAAACTTCAACACAGCAGAAAAGAAGCGTGTAGCCAAGATGATGCAGTTGCTGCAGGAATCAGAAGCTATCGAGGAGTTAGGTATTGGCAGAGTACGGGATCACTTCTCCAACACCCTGTTTCCCGGCACCTCTACCCTTCAGCATCATGCCAAGTATTTTGTAGTGTTGCCTTCATTATATTACCATACCGCATTCAAGAGCCGTAAGTTTCAAAACCTTACCGAGGTCCGCACTTTCATCAAAGAAGCTGAAATACAGATAACGAGGCAATTGGCAAAATGGGACAATGGTCAAGTCAACATATTCGAAAAAGGTATAACTGGAATAAATACCTTAAAAGATGCCTTGAATGACCACACCAAATATGTCAAGTATGATCCCGCCTACATTTACGGCAGCGGATTAGCCCGATATGGCATTATTCCTGATACCGGAGTAGAACGATTGATTCTTGAACTTAATAAGAAACGCTTCGAAGATCCTCATAGCAATCGCATACCGAAGGGCGATGACCTGACAGAGGATGCAGGTGACATGACCGGAGAAAAACAGTTAATCATGACCTGTGGCGAGACTTATGATTTCTTTAACGGGAAGACTATGGAGCTTTCCTTGTCAGAGAAGGAAGCATCCTTTCTCAAAGATAGAATACATGCAAGTTGCCAAGGCTCTATGCTCGCCTATCTCATTGACAGCGAATTCGAAATCCCTGATGGTATCAAATATTTCGATATAGAGAAAATATTGGCCGGCCTGACTCCGGATGTGCTTGATATTTACAAAAAATCTGTGTTATTTTCCAAACTCATCCATCTTGCTGACTGGAGATTCAACTATCGCTACTATTATAGTTTTGGCAAGTCAGATGATGCCGAATATTGCGATAAAAAATATTTTGAACTATTAGAGGAATACAAGGAGGATATCTATAATCAGAAAGCATACGAAGCCCTGTTTGACTACATCCGTTCCATTGATCCTATGTTCACTGAATTTTGCAAGGATTGCTATGAAGCAATTAGGACAGGCGATCGTTCACAACTTGACCAGCTTGTCAAGAACCGTGAACAGACCGTCAAGAAAGAGCACAGTAAAATTGGCAATAACGCCTATCGGGATCAACGGCGCGGAAATCCAGACCCTAACACATTCCGTTGGGAAACAGTTCGGACAATGGTAAACGAAATCAGAAACCCAAAGCAAGACTATGGCAGATAAATTACTGAAAGAACATCTGTATGGCGATCTCCTCTCACCTACACCAGGTTATTCTACCGACTTTGCACTTGGAATGACCTATTGCTTGAGTTTCGAGGCCATGCTTACCGCCCATCTGGCATTTGGTATGCTTGGTGAAATGGACTATAATGTCATTCAGTCTCACCACCTGCTGTTAGATGCCATCGCAAAGAGCAGTGAGAAGGTTGTTGTCTTCTGCAACAAAGGAGGAATAGCAGTACCACCGGCCATACGAAAAGTGTATTCGTTGATGGAACGTAATATCTTTGAAGTATTTGACCGCCGGAACCACAAAGCCAACTTTCACCCTAAACTTTGGCTAATCCGGGAAATCAACAACGATGACAGGAAAGACGCGCTCCTTAAACTGATAGTAACCAGTCGCAATCTGTCATTTACAGATACTATTGACTGTATTGCCTGCCTTACAGGCAAGGTCGGGCCGACATCTGTCAATAACAAAAAGCATAAGCCGCTGATTGATTTTATCAGAGCTGTTGTCAAGGAATCAAATATCGGTAATGATCAGAAAAAGTCTGTTTTAAAACTGGCTGCCGATCTGGCTCGTGTAGAAAAATTCGATGTTGAATCACCGTTTGAAGACTACGACTTCTATCCCTACTTATTCAACTACGACTTTGGATTACCTCAGGCAGAAGACTATCTTGTAGGGGCCGAGAGCATCATTGTTTCTCCCTTTATTGACAAAACAATGATTTCAAGACTCAACCCGGAAAACAGATGCAAACGGACGCTCATCACCCAGAAGGAATATGTCGACAAAAATATTTTTGAAAAGTTCAAAAATAAAGGAGGAATCTACGTGACACTCGATGATCTGGCAAGCAGAGGAATAGACCTGCACGCAAAGATGTATCACGTATGGAATGGCCGAAACGAGCAGTATCTGTATCTCGGTTCTGCCAACGCCACGACATCGGCCTTTGAACGCAATGGAGAATTCCTCCTCAGGCTAAAATATAAATACGGCAATACCCGGTCTGCACAATTTCTGAGCGATTTCTATGAGAATGGCAACAGCGACAACAAGTTCATGCCTCTGAACGAGCCATTAGAAAATGCGTCATCAGCCATCAAGTGGGATGCGGCAGAATCGGCAATGAAGGAATTGATGTGTGCGGAAGACTTGAAAGCACGAATCACCCGTCACCGCAACGGACGCTTTTCCATAATAGTGGCATCAAATAGCATGAGGTTGGCGAATGATGTTTTTATAGCACCCCTTCAAAAGAAAGATCTTTTGCAACGATGGACCGGCAGAGTGACATTTGAAGACCTAGGAGCTGATGAATTATCCGAGTTTTTCATCATCTCTGCAACCACACCTGATGGCACACACCATAATGCTGTAATCAAGATAGAAACCACAGGAATGCCGTCTGACAGAGATCAGGAAATTTATAAAGGCATCATCAAATCTCCGAATGACTTTTTCCGACTGCTGGAAATAATGCTGACCGATACTCCTTTGCAATACATCTCAACCGAAATTTTACACAAAGAGCATACCGGCAATGGAATCAAGCCTGAAGAAAATCTGTCTTTCCCCAATTTATATGAGAAAATGCTGAAGATTGCCGCAACCAATCCGAAACAAATTCAGGAGATCAGTCGTTTGATAAGCAAACTCAGCGATGACATTGTTCCCCCTGTCTTCATTAAGATGTATAAACTTTTCGTCGCCGCAACCGAATAAAGACATTTCGCAATGAAAAATAAGCCATTGGATTTTCAAGCCGCAACAGCCGAACATGTACTTGAGACCTATAAAAAAGGACAGAAACGCGTGCTTGTAGCAGATGAAGCCGGCCTTGGAAAGACCACTGTCGCATCTGAAGTGGTACGCCGAGTCAAAGGCGAACTGTCAAAAGAGGTTCTGGATGATGACGGTATGTACTGCGTCGTATATGTCTGCTGCAATCTCCAGATTGCCCAGCAGAACATCGACACACTCTCTGACGATGGCGAAAAGGTGGATTTATCGCAGAGCCGCCTTTCCATGCAACACTTTGTCTACTACCGCAAAAAAGTCGAGCTGAAAGCATCCGGAAAAGACACTCTGGTTTTGTCGCTCACTCCCGCAACATCTTTTCAGATGACATGGGGAACCGGCAGTGTCAGCGAGAGAGCCCTGATATATGCCTGCTTGTCACTCCTGCCTGCATTCAACTCGCAGGAAAAGCAGAATAGGTTATCTGACTTGCTGGTAGGTTGGGCACCAAAAGCCTGGAAATGGTTGAGTGTGCATTATTATAATGAAGTGCGCAAACCCGAATTGATAGAATACAGAGAGACAATAGTCGCGGCAATGACCTCGAAACTCTCTCGGATGTATTCAGCAGATGAAACATACATGCAACGTCTGCTGCGCCTTTGTGATTCAAGGCAAGACGCACAATGGCAGAATGACATCTATTATTTCACTATTAAGCTCCGAAAGATCTTTGCCGAGATCAGTCTTGAGATTCTGAAACCCGACCTTGTTATCATGGACGAGTTCCAGAAGTTCAGCTCTCTGATTGACACTGACAGGTCAACTGAAACAGAGGAAAACATGATAGCCAGAAAATTCTTTGCCAACAAGAATACTTATATTCTGCTATTATCAGCAACCCCATACAAGCCATACACAACGCTCGAAGAACTCAACGACTCCAATAATGACGAACAATATAAGGATTTCCATCGTCTGATGGATTTCCTGCATATCAACGATGTCAATAAAATTGATTTCAAGGCCATATGGAGAGACTACTCTTCTGCCTTGAAGCATATTGAAAAAGAAACAGAAGAAACAATCGGACTGAAGCATCAGTCAGCAGAAAATATGCTCTATAATGTCATGGGACGTACCGAACGGTCCAACGAGGGCATTATTCATGAAATCTTACCTCCTGTTTATGATTTCCTGTCAGCCGGCGACATCACATCATTTATTCAGATGCAACACCTGATAGACAACTGCCGAAAGTTTGGCAAGAAGGTATATTCCGCTCCTGTTGACTATACAAAATCATCAGCATTCCAGCTCTCGTTTATGGACAACTATAAACTGAAAGATACGATAGCAGAAGCCTGGAAAGCCGGAGCCGGCAAGGGTATCAGGAAAGACTGTCTGTTACTTGACCGGGATAAGATCGAAAACTACTCCCTTGAAGACTATCGGAATGCAAGGCTCGGTTTCATTATGGCTACCATATTCGGCAAAGGCAAAAAATCGACGGGTGCAGAATCATTATTATGGATTCCTGCCTCTCATCCTTACTATACACAGCAACCGAATGTGTTTACACGGAATGAATCCTTCTCAAAATATCTGATATTTTCTTCCTGGGGCATGGTCCCGAAAATGCTTGCATGCATGATATCATACGAGGCCGAAAGACGTCTGCTACGCAGAACCAACGAATCCTACCGCAAAGAAGATTTCCAGATCCTTAAGGATAGCACAAAAACAAAAACATTAACCATCATGCATACTGTTTCAACTTCTCTGGCAGATATGTATGATCCTGAAGACAGCTTTGGAAAACCTTTAAGCGATATCAGACAGCAAATAAAAAAGAAAATCAGAAGCAAACTGAATGAATTTGACGGCAAAACCGTCAGCCGTGTAAGTTCGTTGGACATTTATCACCTTCTGACAGCTCTCGACAATTCCGACGCGGAAGTCAGAAACATACCCAAAGAAGCTGATGAGATATTGGCCTCAATGGCAATCGGAGCTCCGGCAATGTGTCTGTACCGTACATTCAAACGGATTGGCGATCTGAATGCCAGGCAACATGCTGAAGAAGTAGCCAAAGAACTGACGGGCATCTTCAACAACCGCCAAGGCATTGCCGCAGTCCGAAGCAATTGCAGAGCTCATAGCAACTACTTCCGGAATGTGGTTGACTATTGTATCCAGGGAAATCTCCAGGCCGTTCTTGACGAGTTCGTACACATGATTGGCGAGAATAAATCACCTGAAACCATTGTTACAAGAATGAAGGAGTCATTTGCACCGGCATATCCACAGCCGATAAATACAATACAGACATTCGGCACAGACGATAAGTACTCTATGCGCAAACACTTTGCTGTTGATTTCGGAAGTGGCAAGCAGACAGAAAAAGATGTCAACCACGCAACAAACGTGCGCTCAGCCTTCAACAGTCCTTTCCGCCCCTTTGTCTTAGCCTCGACATCCGTGGGTCAGGAAGGCCTTGATTTTCATTGGTACTGCCGGAAAATAGTCCACTGGAACCTGCCGTCCAATCCACAGAATATGGAACAACGCGAAGGACGTATCAATCGTTATAAATGTCTATCCGTCAGAAGGAACATTTCCAGACTTTATCCTGACATCTTCCGGTGGAATGAAATGTTTTACAAAGCTTCAGCAGAACTGAAAGGAAATAATTCAGAGATGGTGCCATTCTGGTACCTGCCGTTGAACGATATCCACTTCAAAGACATCAAAGCAGAAAAGATCGAACGCATTGTACCGATGTATCCAATGAGTGAAGACGAATCGCGTTATGGAAGGCTCATAAAAGTTCTTTCTCTTTATCGTCTCACTATGGGACAACCGCGTCAAGAGGAATTATTACAGATACTTGACGGCAAAATTTCGCCGGAACAGATTAAACGGCTTTTGTTTGACTTGTGTCCATTCAGCAGAAAGCACCACTGATGCAAGTCGGCGTGTGTTTCATCCTTTTCCAATAGCCCTGTTGATTTTTAGCGATTTTATATCTACTTTTGCAGACACAAAACATATTTTTAATCACACGTCGACATGTATCACAATAATAACATCAACCTTACGCCCGGAATCCTGAAAGGTATCATCTGGAGTGTGGCAGGCATAATACTGATTATTGTAGCAATGGCTTTCATCCGCCCTTGGTACAACGTCTGGTCACAGGAGATGGAGGGCAAGGCTGAGTTTGCCAAGGCCGAACAGAACCGTAAAATCAAAATCGAAGAGGCCAAAGCGAATCTTGAAGCTGAAAAACTCAACGCGCAGGCTGAGATCGAACGCGCCAAAGGTGCAGCCGAAGCCATCCGCATCGAAAACGGAAGCATTACCTCAACCTATATCCAGTATCTGTGGGTACGCCAACAGTCAGACCTCAGCAACAAGACTGTCATCTATATCCCGACCGAAACTAATCTTCCTATCCTGGAATCCACCCGCGCCCTGATGACGCCAAAAGAATAACACACTCTTCCGGCGGCCTAATTAGGCGCTTCTGAATTAGCACATACGCCGGACAGCTATCTAAAAATCATACTGCATATGTCTCAATCACATCATTACACTGGGCTGACTGACGCTGAAGTTTCGGCCAGCCGGCTAAATAATGGTATCAACATCCTGACTCCCCCTGCAAAGAAACCTTTGTGGAAAAGGTTTCTTGAGAAGTTCAGAGACCCGCTGATCATCATCCTCATGATAGCGGGAGTGTTGTCAATCTGTATCTCATGCTACGAATTCTGGGGCATCGGTGAGGGCTCCGGCGTATTTTTCGAACCCTGCGGCATCTTCATAGCCATACTGCTTGCCACCGGGCTCGCATTTTTCTTCGAACAGAAAGCCGACAAGGAATTCGCCCTGCTCAATCAGATCAACGATGACGAGCCGGTGCAGGTGATCCGAAACGGCTGCGTTACGCAGATCACAAGGCAAGATGTCGTTGTGGGCGATATCGTCATTCTCAACACTGGCGAAGAAGTCCCGGCCGACGGCGAACTGCTTGAAACCGTCTCGCTCAACATCGATGAATCGACTCTGACCGGAGAACCGATATGCCACAAGACCACCGATCCGGCCCGATTTGACAAGGATGCCACATTTCCCGGCAACCACGCTATGCGCGGCACCAAAATAATGGAAGGCCACGGAGTGATGCGTGTGTTCGCCGTCGGTGACAAAACCGAGAACGGAAAAGTCTTCGAAGCAGCGCAGATCGACGACAGCGTCAAGACCCCCCTCAACGAACAGCTTGACCGGCTCGGCAAACTCATCTCCAGAGTCTCCTACGCTTTTGCATCCGCTATTATCGCCGGACGTATCGCCATGTATTTTATAAATGTGTCCGACTTCGACTGGGTGGCATTTCTCGCATTCTTCCTGCAGACCCTGATGGTTGCCGTCACCTTGATCGTAGTAGCAGTGCCAGAAGGTCTGCCAATGGCAGTGACACTATCGCTGGCCTACTCCATGCGCCGTATGCTCAAAACCAACAATCTCGTGCGCAAAATGCATGCATGCGAGACAATGGGTGCCACAACCGTTATCTGTACCGACAAGACCGGAACACTCACCCGAAACCAGATGCAGGTCTACAAAGCCGACTTCTTCGGAGAACCGTCTGACGAAATTCTCTACGAAGGAATAGCCGTCAACTCTACAGCCCAGCTTGACATGTCAGGCGACCGCATCCAGGTGCTCGGCAACCCTACCGAAGGAGCACTTCTGCTCTGGCTCAGAAAGAGAGGCGTCAGCTACCTCGATCTGAAAGACAAAGCGGTCACGGTCGAAGAACTTCCGTTCACAACCGAGCGCAAATACATGGCCACCACAGTCCGGTCATCGACCGGGAAGACCATACTCTACGTCAAAGGCGCCCCGGAAATTATATTCGGGATGTGTAAAGACACCGCCGGAGTCACAGCTGATGAGATCAATGCCAGACTTCTCGAATATCAGAACCAGGCCATGCGCACACTCGGTTTTGCGTATCAGGAAATCAATGACGGCGACAAGACAATAGCCGACGGCAAAGTCGTGGCCACCGGTCTTACATTCCTCGGCATTGTAGCCATCTCCGACCCTGTCCGCACCGATGTCCCTGACGCTGTGAAGGAAGTTATCGAAGCAGGCATAAAAGTGAAGATCGTCACCGGCGACACTCCCGGCACAGCCAAAGAAATCGGACGCCAGATCGGACTGTGGAACGACAGCACTGACAGCGACCGCAACATTATCACCGGACCGGAATTTGCCGAACTCTCCGACACTCAGCTGAAAGAGCGTGTCAGAGATCTGAAAATCATAGCCCGCGCCCGCCCGATGGACAAAAAGCGTCTCGTAGAAGCCCTTCAGGCCAATAATGAGGTAGTCGCAGTCACCGGCGACGGCACAAACGACGCTCCGGCACTCAAGACAGCCCACGTCGGGCTCTCGATGGGCGACGGCACATCAGTAGCCAAAGAAGCCTCAGACATAACCATCATTGACAACTCCTTTTCATCAATCGGACGGGCTGTCATGTGGGGCCGTTCACTCTATCAGAACATCCAGCGCTTCATCCTTTTCCAGATGACCGTCAACGTCGTGGCCTGCTTCATAGTTCTCTTCGGATCATTCATGGGCATGCAGTCGCCACTGACAGTCACACAGATGCTGTGGGTCAACCTTATCATGGACACATTCGCAGCGATGGCGCTTGCCTCTCTCCCACCCTCCGCATCTGTGATGAAAGACAAACCACGCCCGCGCGAGGCATTCATCATCAACAATGCGATGAAGAGATTCATCATCTGCATAGGAGGCATATTCTTCCTGGTGCTCCTCGCCATACTCTACTATTTCGAGCACACCGACATCACATGTCTTACCGAAATAGGCTCTGTAACGATGGGCGGAAACACCGGGCTGAGCGGCTACGAACTTTCGCTCTTCTTCACCATCTTCGTATTCCTCCAGTTCTGGAACATGTTCAACGCCCGCGCCTTTGAGACCGGACGCTCGGCATTCCACTTCAAAGGCTGCGAAGGCTTCAGCCTAATAGCCCTCTCGATCCTGTTCGGCCAGATACTGATTGTAAGCATCGGCGGAGAATTTTTCAACGTCGAACCGCTTCGACTCATTGACTGGCTAATCATCATAGCCGGCACATCACTCGTGCTCTGGATTGGCGAAATCATCCGCCTTTTCAATAAACAACCTCTTTGAAACAGGCACCATCATTTAATAACATATCTCTCTGAAATAGACACTCCCACCGCAAAGCGACACGGCTGCCATCACGCAACCGTGTCGTTTTTTTTCATCCCATCCCCCGAAAAATCAAGGGGTTGTGTCGATGAAATTAATACCTGTACATTTTCCCAGCAGACATTTCTTTACGGATATCACGAACTGAGAGACCACGGATTTCTCCGGCTCCGTGAATCTGTTGTATAATTCAATTCTTGGATTCCAATAATTGAACAATCAACTCACGGGGTATTCCCCAATTGAACCGTACAGCTGAAGTGTTATGAGGGATTTCGTCTAACTGAGTATGAGTGATAATTCCTTTTATATCCAAGAGTTTCTGGTCTGAAAATTCAGCCGAAAACTTCGCAGGAATGACCAGTGTTGTGTTTACTATTTTCCCGTCTTTTAGAACAGTCAACTCGCTCATAATCAGGGTTAGTATTTTGCCATATATTCACTGATATTCAAATACATTCATTGCCATTCATTTTCAAATAGTTATATCGCAAAGTATTTCTATGCTTTTGCCTTAATTTGCCCTTATTTTCGCATTTAGTACACAATTAGTACGATTAGATTGTTAATATCTGTTGTGAGCCGTTTTCACGTTTGATTACGCCTCATTACCTTTGCATCAAACAAAGATAATCACCTATGGCTAAAGTAGAAAGCAAGAACAAACAGAACCCGAAACTCGTGCAGTCCGAATTGCAGGACGGTCGGGCAAGCCTTGCGTTGGAGTATTATCTCGGACGCAACGAAACCCCGGTGCTTGATGAAAACGGCAACCATGTCCTCTATACCGAGGGGGCGATGAAAGGAAAACCGAAATATAGAATCAAGCATATCCGCAAACGAGAGGTGCTGAACCTCTATATATGGCTACACCCTCGCAACCAGCAGGAACGCACCCAAAACAAGAATACTCTCGCACTCGCCGAGAAGATACGGTTTGAGCGTGAGCAGGAATTTCTCGAAGACCGTGAGGGATACCGACTGAAAAAGGACGGTGAGAACGACTTTATCAAATACTTCCGCAAACATTGGGAGAACGAGTTGTATTCAAAGCCAGTGAGAACTACCTACAAGACCTCTTACAACCGCTTTATGAGATTCCTTGAGGCTACACCACGCTTCCAACGTTACACATCGTTTCTGCGCATGGAATTGATTACACCCGAAATGGTGACGAGTTTCACAGACTATCTGAAGAAAGTCGCCAAAGGAGAGGGAGCGCATAAGTCATACTATATGTTCCGAACCGTAATTCTCCATGCGATAGAAGAAGGACTGATGAAAAAGAATCCGTGCAAAGGAATCGTAATCCACCGTGACGTGAACACGCTGAAAAAAGAGATACTGACAATGGATGAAATCAAACGCCTTGCCGCCACTCATTACGAGGGAGAGGACACGGCACTGCAACGAGCATTTCTCTTTTGCTGTTTCACCGGCATACGCTGGTGTGACACCGTGAGCCTCACACACGCCAATGTCGATTTCTCGGCAAAGATACTCCGATTCAACCAACAAAAGACCGAGGGGCGTAGCGCACACAGCGGTGTCACAATCCCATTAAGTCCAACGTTGCTGAAACTCATCGGGAATCCTATACAACACACTTCCGAAAAAATATTCAATATCACCTGCTACCGCACAACCGCAATCACACGCTTGCAGAAATGGGTAAAGGCAGCAGGAATCAACAAGACTATCACATGGCATTGCGCCCGCCACAGTTTCGCTGTAAATGTGCTTGGTGCAGGAGCGAACATCAAGACCGTTGCCTCTCTAATGGGACATTCAAGTATCAAGATGACCGAGAAATATCTCCACGTCATTGACCAGCAGAAGCAGGACGCAATCAACAGCCTCGGCGACCTTGACTATGACTGCGAGGCGGTCAGCATGTAGATTTTACACCGTGGCATTTTTGACACTTTGGCACTTTTGGAACTCTCCGACCGACATCGGAGGGTTCTTCTTTTTCGGCGGTCATCATCCTCGGATTTTGGTTTGGTTCAGTATGGGGTGTATATATTGGGCTGATCCAAACCAAGACTATATGGGGCAGCGAAAAGAAAAAACGATGAAATACGCTTGCATTTTCTACATTATCCGCATTTTGGAACTTGAAAATGCAGGAAATGCAGATAGTATGGCGGTGTCAGTCAACATTTTTTTAGGAATTATTCCATTGCACACCTTGCATTCTTGCACACTTTGAAAATGCCAAAGTGTCAAAAATGCCACGGGGTAATATTGAAATAACACAGATACCACACACCCTTATTCCTTGATGAAGCTGACCCTTGATTGTGCAAAAGTGCAAAGAATGCAAGGGGGACAATGAGAAAAATCGGATTTTCGTAATCGGCAAGATACCGTCTAACTACCTCAAAAGGCTCTCTCCCGACGGTCGGATATAATCACTAAATTGCTACAGTCATTGCAGTGGATGTGTTGACTTAAACGAATACTGTCATTACACTGACTATCGTCATTATGACGATGAGAAAAAAGGAGTGCAAGGATATGTTTCGGGATTCCTTTTTCTCCGAAAAGCCACTGCCGAAACCGCAGTCACTGCCGTGACCGCTCTTTGTTTTTCTCATTGCCATAGGAGGTCGTTTTAGGGTGGAGCGAGTTTATGTTTAGGTATTACCTGTAATCCCAAAACGCTCCACAACCTCATCGCCCAATAATGCCCTCTAACATCAATGATGAAATGACTGAATGACAAAGTGACCAATCATCCGGATGATTAAATGATTCGATGAATTGATGACTGAATGATTAATCATTTAGATGACAAAATGACTGAGTGACTAATCATCTAATCATTCAGTCATTTAATCATTCCGTAAATCAATATCAAAACCAATGCAAAATACAACCACAACACCGTCGTGGAAATTACACCGACAGGAAATTCCTTAGCTCATTAGGGAATTTTCCGAGCCGCATTGACAAGTCAACGCTGAAAATATCCCGAATGAGCCAAAGGTTAACCTTTGGAAACCGTTGGCATGATTATTAGAAGGTGTATGCCAAGTTAATTGAGAAAGAATGCTCGGCAGGATTATAGACTGGTGATATGACCATGATATCTGAACATGGACTGTCCCATTTAAACCATCTTTGATATAACGGAAGCATCCAATAGCCTATCCTTGCAGATAGGATGCCTACACCTGCTCCCGCAATAACATCGTTTAGCCAATGGCGACCGTTATAAAGGCGCAGGAAAGCAACACCAACAGCAACGCTATAAGCCCCTATTCCCATACCAAGCCCATATTCTTCTCTCATTAATTCTGCTCCGGTAAACACGGTGGCAGTATGTCCTGAGGGAAACGAATTCCTTGCATTGGAATCCGGTCTTTTTTCTTTGAATGAATATTTACCGATATTTGTAAACGCCGTCATGGTTAAGTAGGCGGTAGCTTCCACCACGACACGCTCTTTAAAACTATGTTTTGATTTGATACCGATTGATCCAAATGTCAGATACGTTATGGCAGGAAGATATTGGACATAATCATCGGCACGGAAGAAATGATTTCCACGCAGATTATCCATTCCATTTTTGATGTTTGTGTCTAACTTTTTGAATGCTCCATTGTATACTCCAAAAGTACCAACAGCTATAAGAACTCCTGGTAAAATTAGTTGTTTAGCATTGAATTTAGAACATTCAGGTTTGTACTGATTGAAAACTAATGTACTGTCAATCGACAAGGTGTTGACAGTCCGCTGTGTATCTTGAAAAATCATATCTGATGATTCTTCAAAATTGGATGTTTGGGCGTACCCAGAGACTTGTGAGGTAAGAAGCCCCAATGTTATCAGACCTCCTACCAATCCATTTTTGTTCATTGGCATATCGTTTGTGCGAATGCCAATGCTCATAAATCAAATTCGACGAATGCAAAAGCATGGGCAATGACTGCCCAGAATGCACCCGTCGGATTGGTGTTATGAACGGCAAGTCACGCCCATGCAATGCACGGACGTTCGCGACTTGTTCCTCATTCATAACACAATGAAATTTCCGACGTTTCATTCTGATTGGAACAAATAGCAAACGCTATTAATTATGTTATCAGAAGCCTCTGCCTCCGTTATTTTCAACTGCAAAGTTACAACTTTTTATGGCTCGTGTCAATAGCTTATGAGAAAATAGGTTTGGTTTAGCCTTAGATATATACATCTATACCGAACCAAACCTATATATGTGCTGGGCAAAAGAGAAATGTCCGTATCAGTTTTTCTTTTCACCAGCCCATATCCCGACACCAACCTTACCACCGAAAGAAGAAAAATAAGGCAAATAAATAAAGTTAACTACCGCAAATTATCTATAAATCGTTTCTATTTGTTTTCAGCCAACTGTCTAAATAGTACAAATTTAGTACAATGGCACATAGTTATGGCATTGATAATCAACACAAATATACCCAAAGCTAAAATTGATGTTAGTCTTTCTATTATTAAAATCCACGAGTTCTTCCTCTGAAAAGACCTTTAATATCTCAAGAGACATTTGATTAAGCTTTTTCGTTTGGCTTTTCATGTACTCTGACAACTCAAAATGTCTAATTCCTTTATTAACGATGTATGTTGCGTCGCATGAATCATCTAAAAAAGTAATTCTAACAAATTTCGAATGTGAAACTTGTTCACGGACTATCGATGTGTTGGAATTTTTTGCCTCATGCGAAACAGTATCTTGCTGATACGAATTATTTGCAGTTGAATCACATTCTAATGTTTCCAATCGAATGCCGGAATCAGCTTCTTGTGCCGGAATATTCAGACACAAGAGCAACATTGATACGATTATTAATAGTTTTTTCATAACGGGATTGATTAATCTTTTGATTGATTAATCTTTTCAAATTAACGTCCAAATTCGCCTCATAGTATTCTTTAAAACACAAAGCAAAGAGGTTGTGCAGGCCGACGATATCCAGTTAACTCATACAGACAAAACTCCCTGCCACAGAATTCTGCAGCAAGGAGTTGATTTTGTCCGGACAGACAATCTGATTTCAAAACCGGTTCTTACTCCGGAAGAATTTCATAAGAAATTGCCTGGAGGCAATAGAATGACAGATAAGGCTTGCCTTCCTTTTCCTGACGGGCTGCGATTTTGGCACGATAGTCAGCGATACGGTCATCAAAGGCAGTCAGATTTTTCTGTCCCTGGGCCGCGCGTTCTGTAGCGCAACCGCTTTCAACTTCAGCCTGAGACTCTTCGCCTGCTTCAGCAGCCGCTTTCTGAGCCTCTTCATACTGACGGATCATATTCTGAATAGCAGCTTCGTCGATGCGCTCCTCACAAACCACACCCTTGACACGGATGGGCTGATGGATTGTAGACTTCGGAAACGGTTCGCCCATAAGAGGAAAGGCCTCGCAGCGGATAAGCACACTGTCAGCCGATCCTACCACGAATGCCTTACGACCGCCGTGACGGCAAAGATGTGAGCACACGCCTTCGATCTCGATTGTGTCACCTACAAGGTTTTCAGCATCGGCAAGAAGCTGATCTACACTGATTGCTCCGGCTGCGTCATCGGTTGAAGCGGAATTAGACGCTCCTCCGCAAGAAACCATTGCAAGGCATAAGACTGCCAGAAGCGTAAAGATTGATGTTTTCTTCATTTTCTTTCTGTTTTTATTTTTGATTAATGATTGATATTTTTCAATTTCTTATAATGATGAACGGAATGAAAGCAAAAATTCCGAATACGAGAGTGACAAGCGATGCTAACGCAGGACGGCATATGGCATCTGCCGTCCGTCTGCGGTAAACTATGAAAATCACAAGCGCAAACATAGCATTCAGAACAAATGCCGCCCAGGAGAAAGATTCAATGCGCGGAGTGGCATAGCAGTCTGACGTCGATGTAAATGACAGAGTGTAAGGGAAGATATAGGATCCGATTTTTGCCACCGTGCTCTTCTCGCTTGTCTTGGCATAGCTTGCCAGCAGAGAATAGTCATCGGCATCAAGCGCACTCCAGCGGGTTCCATCTTGGTTCGAGACTCTCACTATGATATTGAATAGGTTTTTGACCACGGAAAACCGGTCTTTCTCAGGATCGACCTTCCCGACGGGCAGCTGACACAGACGATAGCCATCGCGCTCTATGAGATAGAGATTATGGGTTTCATCTGACATCAGTCCGATAGCTTCCTTGTCAATATTTTCCATTATAAACACATGGGCAGCTCTGATCGAGTCAGGTTTGCGCACTTTCGACATATAAGGTCTGCCGGCCTGCATCTTCATATGGAATATATCACCGTTGTCATCGACCATAAGATAGCCTTCGTCATAAGCTTTTCGGCTTGTGATATTGGCCGAGAAACTTCTCATTGGCAAAGTGAACCCGCGGTCATTGAATATTTCGGTAAATCTTTTGCTTCTTGCCTGATTGATCTGATTGGTCTCCATCTCGATGAATTCCACCCGGCCGTCACGAAACCTGAACACTTCAGTGGGATCTTCAAGGTCAATGCGCGCCGGCATGGATTCCATTATAAGATAGACATCGGCAAAACGCTTGTTGATGTCGCGAGGCGACGATGTAAAAACCCAGGAGTTATGTTTAAGCAGCGGAATGGAGATCTCAATGCCGTTGATCGAATCAGGCATCTGCTCGCGGGCCACAAGCTGAGTGAAATAGAGCTGGGGCAGAAGCGAATCGCGCTGCTCTTTCGTATAGACCACTCCTTCCTCGCGAACTCCATCGGCATCAAGCGGATAGATCACGGATTCCTTCTCGCCGGTTCTTTCTGACACGATCATCCGGTCGCTTATCGGTGAGTATGCGATAAACGGATCAGAGGCCCCCACCGGAAACAGAAGTGAATAGAGCCAGGGAAGAAACCACGAGAGGACAATGACGCTCAGCGTCACGAGTAATATTGTATATGCTTTTTTCATGATTTTTCAGTGTCGGTTAATCCTGACGGCCCTCCTTAAACCTTATGATCGAGCCGAAAGAAAGAACGGTCAGAAGAACAACTGTTATGATTATAAGGATGAGCATTCCGTTGTAGGCCTCAGGTGCAGGCTGAAGAAAATACATCATCAGCACCGCGATGGCCAGAAGAGAGAGAACTATACGACGCTTCCAGGTGCCTTCGAGACAGACAGCCGTAACAAACAGATAGGCTGTGAAACCGGCAAAATACCAGGGGAGAGTGGTCAGCATCACACGCCCTACAAGTTCTGACGGGAGTATTCTGAAATCATAGACCATGATGATCAGTGCCTGCACAAAATAGATTGTCAGCAATTCCGCCAGACCGGTCAGAAGCATCAGCCCAACAAGCCTGCGCTGAGGGTAAGGCAGGTGCAGAGTAAGTTTCAGGCGTTTCTGCGCCATCTCCGGAGCCATCTGCGCTACTCCAACGGCCAGACCTACAAGCAGAGGCACGTATTTGATCATGTCAATGAACGTATTGTCTTTGAGCAGCATTATGAGCCACAGATGCTCTACTCCTTTGAGTTCGATCAGCCGGTTCATCATCGCGACCGTATAAAGGCCTATGCACACAGCCAGCCCAAGAGATATGAAGAAGACCATCCGGGTCTTTACCCATTCTTTGAATATCAGAGCTCTTTCCATTTTTTCAGTATCAATATTTTCCGGTGAGTCCGATGAAGGCGTCTTCGAGCGACATGTCCTGACGGACAAGGCTTCCGGAATCGACTCCGAGAGAGCCAAGGGCCGCTCTGACTTCATCAATCGGTTTGAATGTATAGAATTCGAGTTCATCCTTGATCTTGCCAGGATTGACAAACAGACTGTCAGCCAAGAATTTCTCAACAGACATGTCTGTCTGAAGAGTGTAGCGGCAAAAGTCACGCAGAAGCTCATCGACCGGCATCTGGGTAAGGATCTTGCCATAGTCAAGTATGATGCAGTCATCAATCAGTCGTTCAAGGTCCTGGATGATATGTGATGTCATGAATACGGTCTTCTCCTCAGCTTTGGCAAATTCACGCAGATAGTCTGTAAACAATCTGCGGTAGCCGGGATCAAGGCCAAGAGAAAAGTCATCAAGCACAAGCAGATCGGCATTCTGTGCGAGAATCAGACCGAGTGCCACCTGCGAGCGCTGTCCGCATGACATGGATGAAATCTTCTGGCCTGGCGACACATGGAGCTTGTTCATGAGTTCATAATAGGCATCCCTGTTCCATTTCGGATAGAACCGTGAATAGAAACGCTCTATCTGCTCGATTGTCATGAACGCATACTGCACATGGCCTTCGATCAGCAATGCGATCCCTGCACGGGTCGCCGGTGACATTTCTGTGATTTTTTCACCGAATATCCTGCACTCGCCTTTCTGCGGGCGCAGGTAGCCCATAAGTATATTTATTGTGGTGGTCTTTCCTGTGCCGTTTTTACCCAGCAGGCCGAGAATACGACCTTTAGGTACTTCGAAGCTCAGGTCACTGTAGATGATCCGCCCTGTGCCGTAGCGCTGAGTCAGATTTTTTACAGATATCACCGATTCAGAATCGTGGTTCATTATCAAGTTTTCTTAAATTACATTTAGAGGTCGTTTTTAATAACATCCTCTTACTTACTATTTGTCAGAATTCAGCTGCGAGTGTGACTGCGGCACCGTGGCGGAGTCCTTCACCTATATAGTCAGTCAGCCGGTATGCCACCCTGAGAGAAACAATGAAATTCATTACAGGCCGCGATATCCCCGCCGAGACATTGAATGCGGTGCGGTCGGCTTTGAGCATCGAATAGTTTGACAGCACACACTGCCCAAGCGGAGTGTCCGGTTCAAGATCTGTCAGAATTTCTTCTTTCGGATCTGCTTTGGCATAGGAGACTCCGGCTGAAAGATTCCAGAGCCAGCTTTTGCCTGAAATGGCTGAAAAATCAGCATCAAACCCTGATATGACATGGCTTGCCCCCAGACGGCGCAACGGATCGGCATAGCTCTCCTTCTCTGATTCATAGGCTATGTCAGGGGTGAGCGTCATGCTTGAGTTTCCTTTCTCAAACCGCACTGGAAAAGAAAGCCCAAAGTGGGAGCTTTCGAATCTATACGGCGAACTGCTGCCTATGCGGTCATAGCTTGATCCGGCTGAAGATCCGAATATATTTTCAGTGCCCTTGCGCCGAAACATATTGCCGTCAATTGTGGGCTGGATCATGATTCCTCCGCCGAACTGAAGACGGTATGAAATGCCAAGATCAATAATATCATTGCCGGTATAGCCGAGGGTCAGATTATTATAGTTACGCAACTGCTGCTCCATCCGGTAACCGGTATAGCCAATGGTCGCTGCAAAGCCTTGGCCGGAAACAGGCAGCCACTGAAACCCAATATTATAGCCGAACGATGAATAACCGCTGTTTTTGTTGGCATTGCCCATAAAGCGCCGGTAATAAGTGCCCATACCGGTCAGGGTGTAGGTGTTTATTTCATTCAGCGGATTATAAAAATCGAGATCACAGTTCTGATTATAGATATTCACTCCGGCATTCAGCCCGATGACACTGTGATCATTCACCGTATAGCCGCCACCCAGAGCGATGTCAATGTCAGAGACAACGGTCTTGACTCTCGGATCACGGTTACGGTAGGCAATCTCAGCTCTGTACGCAGCGTGAACGCCGACTGTCCATCTGGAAAAACCGCAGGCATAGCCTCCGGAAAATCTATAGCTGCGGGTGCTCAGGTCACCACCGGCTTCATCACCCAGCACATAAGGAGCCACGCGGTTATAGTCTATGCAGTCAGTCCATCTGACCGAACGATAGGTTCCGGTCACAAACGAAGCATTGCCCCAGACCACCCTTTCGGCTCCCAGACGGGTATATGATCCGGCCGAAACTCCTAACAGATCGGATCCATCGCCAAGTTGTTCCATCACCGGCTTGTCCTGACGGTCATACTCTCCGCTTATGGCAAATGACGAAAGCGAAACGCTGTCACGAAACAGCATTGCAGCCGGATTGCTCTCATATCTCTGCATCAGCGCGGCATTTACCGGCTGAGAGAGCCGTTGAAGCTCAGACAGAGACAAAGGCTGCGCCATGACCCCGAATGAAGGGATCATGGCTACAGCTATTATAGCCAGGCTGTATTGAAATCCAGAGACTTCCGACATCGATCTGTTTTTACTTCGTTAATCTGTTATTTCGCTGAAACAATTTCAAAATCCCTGGCAGAATCGTTGGTGTCCATCAGCACGGTATTGCCGGCGGCTGACACTCCGGCCGCTTTGCGGACAAACTTCTTACCGAAACGGTTCTTGTCAGTCTTAGCCTCAGAGATAGCGGCATAGCTTGCGTCAACAGATGTGCTCAAAGCTCCCTGTATCCAGCTTTCAACCGGACAGAGGTTAACACCGTCGATGATCCAGTCATATTTGACAAGATAACATTTTGTTCCGGTCATTTCCTTCTGAGTCACACTGCTGATATATTTATATGTTCCGTCATACTCGGCGAGATACTGCTCGGCTGTCATGCCTTCGGGAAAACGGACAAGCGCATAGGAACGGTTGCACTGGTTGCTTGCAATCCAGATTGTCGGCGAGTAGGAATACCATTTGTCAAGGTTGGGAACATCAGGATTGTCGGTATCCTTCACCGAGGCGGAAGTCGATTCATCATACCATTCAAAATCAGCATCGGTGTGATTGAGAGCTCCGGGCACCTGGGCTGTCCAGTCAATAGCCTGATCGACGATCTTGATTGACTCGCCGGGGGCAATGGCTACATCCTGACCGCTGCCGGGAATAACATACACGGTCTGCGCTGTGAAATTGGCTTCACGCTGATTGGCTGGGGTAATGATCACATTGGCATCAGTGTTCAGCAGCTTGCTTTCAACAATCGCAATGCCGTCGGCATACTGCACCTCGTCGGTATTGTTATAGATAGTGAAATATGTGTCATAGAGACCATTAGTTCCTGCCGCGTTGAGCGAGCCGGCAAAGTAGATTTCACCGAATACGAGTGTATTGGATGGATTATAGAAGAACCATTTGAGACTTGCTGACTGGGCTGAAGAGCTGATGACCTGCTGAGATGCCACGGCACGAAGTGTGCGTGTCACGCTGGCGCCCTCGTCATTGACGAAACTTACCTCCATCTGTCCGTCGATGTCATAGGTTCCGGCAGGAATCACATCTGAGTCGGTCAGAGGGAGTTCAAATGTATATGAGCGACCGGAATTCAGTTCTTTGTAAGTTATAGTCCCGGATTCTACCGTGTAGGATGACGGAAGTTCTGCGGGATAAGTAGGAGCAATGACAACCGGATAAGTCACCACGGTGTTGTCATCATCTGAACATGAAGCCACACTCAGTCCCATTGCGGCACACAGAGCCACACTCAGAAACAGATTCTTGATCTGAATTTTGTTTGATGTCATGATAATTGGTTATTTTGATGATTTTGATTGATTCCTATATTTTGAGATTGAGCTCCATCCCGAAATATGGAGTGGAGTAACGGCGGATGGTGATTCCGTAGCGTTCATAGTCAGGCGCTATGTACACCAGACGGTTGACGTAGACCGCCAGCCCTACCCGCTTCTGCCAGAATGTCTTTGTGGCTTTGAAATTGACGCTTGTCTCTGCCGGCACATTCTGTCTGACAAATGAACTTTCGGTGAAATTGCGCACCAGCTGTTTCAGGTATGGATCCGACAGACATTCATCGGTATAAGGATGGATGGCACCGTTTACATCCATGTACTGCACCGGAATTCCATCGCGTCGCAAAGTCTTACGCGAGGTCAGCCAAAGATTCTGCACACCGATCGAAAAATTCAGTCCGAGCCGCGGGAGATCGGTGTCAAAAAGTATATTGGTGTTGACGCTGCGGTAGTTGTTGCCGTCAAGGTCATCATAAAGTCCTACATACTGCAGCTCCCGGCCGTTGGCTATGATGCTTGGCTTGTACCACAGCGACTGACTGTTACTGTTGGTGGTGCTGAAGAATGCGCCGGAAACTGTCAGACGTGTATTGATGACGGGCAGACGGCGCGACTGCAGAGTGTATTCCACCCCCTCTTTCAATGTGCGGCTGCCGTTGGTTGTCTTGCTTCTCACTGCAAGGTAGGTCTCGGTCTGATAAGGCAGATCCTCGATCAGCGGAGCGCGTCCGGCGGCGTATGGGTCGAAGCCGGAAGCATCGTAGCGGTTATATGTATAAGTATGAACAAATCCGGAACTGCGGAAACCATCTGTCATATTCTCGCGGAAATATGTCACGGAAAGTCTGTTGCCACGATAACTGATGTCGGCGCGGACTTCCCATTTGAAGTTCCGGGCAGCCTTCAGACAGTAGTTGGTCATGTCCTCTATATAGGTCCTCACATTCATCACCCGATAGTCTTCCACATTGTGGTAATAGTTGAGCTGCTCGAAATCCGAATAGAGTTTTTCAGGATAAAGATATGCTGCTACCGGCATCTTTGTATGCCATCCGGCTCCGGCTGCGAGTTCGAATCCGAGCGGATAGTTTCTGACATAGGCCGGCGGCAGACTCCAGACAAGGTTGAAGCGAGGGTCAAAATAAGGCTTACCGCTCAGTTCATATCTGCTGTCGAGATGCAGAAGCTGAGTCTCTCGCAGACCGGCCGTCAGTGAAAGGGTGTGCTTCCCTGCATAGAATCTGGTCTCGCTTTCTAGGTATGCCGAGAGCTGGTGCATGGCCGGTACATCACGGAAGGCGCGCGGACGAGTGTTGTTGCCTGCTATCAGCGGGCGCGTGATGTCATAAACGGCTCCACGGCCATAGTTTTTGCTCATGTTCCACTCAACTCCGAATTTCAGAGCCGATGACAGTGAACTCCCGCCGAAACGCAAGCGGCCGCTGCTTTTGAGCGAGGCGGTAAACGGACGGCCATCCACACGGTAGTCGGCAAGATAGAGCATGGGGAGATAGCCGATGTAATTGTCACCTTCAACCAGCGAGACAGGCATCGGCATAACTCGTGACGAAGCTACGTGTTTCTGCTGCTCAAGCTGCTCATGTCCGTAGCTAAGTCCGGAAACCAGATTTAATTCCTGAAGCACGGAGGCAACAGACGGTACATAGCGCAAAGTGTTGTCCCAGCGCATGGTGTGCTTGCTGTTCTGATAGAAGTCAATTGTATTGTTGACGGCAAGATCCGGATCGTTGTCATCTTTCTCAAACATGCCGCTGTAGCTGAAATTGGAATTCCAGGCAATGCGGGCCACCGGGCCGGTCCAACGCTTTGTGCTTCGCAACGAACCGGTCACGCGCTTGAAATTCTCGCGATTGTTGCGCGGGTCAATCTTCGAATCGAGATAGTCGACTCCGGCATTTATGATCCATGTGTTGTCGCCACTGAGATCAAAGCCTTTGCCAACATAGAAAAGCTGGCTCTGAGTGTCGGCTTTAAAACGGGCTTCGAGACGTCCGGCTCCGCTTTTGCGCTTGATGCTTACAAGTCCGGAGGTCAGCTCGCCGTATTCCACTGACGGAATACCACGCACAATCTCCACACTCTCTATATCATCTGTCGAAAGCGAGCGCATGTCAACTCCTTTACCTGTCGATATCCTTGAAGTTCGGTTGGCATCCGGTGTGATCTGCATGTCGGCATCAGTGTTAAGTCTCACACCGTCGACCACGAAAGCCGTGCCGAGGGCCGCTGTGGCATAATCGTCATTCTGAGTCATGCCCGAAGCCGAGCGCAGATCAATCCTGTTGACCGACCCCATTTCAGGATCTTTGGTCACTCCGCCAGGAAGCAGGCTCATGAGATCCGTGAAACTCGACGGCTGAAGATGCCTCATAGCCGTAGTGTCAATAAGTGATGCGGATGTGGCATTATAGCCCTCGCGGGCGGTGACAACAACTTCATTCAGGGAGGTGGACGGTTCAAGCCTGAAATTCAACGTCAGACTTTCACGGTCTTTAAGCGAAAGATTGCGACGTTGCGCTTTATAGCCTACAAGATTCAGCTCTATCACAGCCTGGCCGGGCTGGACCGTAAGCGTTATCGAGCCTTCCGCATCAGTATGGCCACCGGAAACTCCGGCCACCGCAGGCTGGCGGAATGTCACCGCCGCAAATTCCAACGGTTCGAGTGTAGCCGCATCCTTTACGTTCACAACCAGCCTGACTGCAGCCGATACATGACAGGCCGCACCGACCATTGTCGATACAGCCATCACAAATATGAATAGGGCTGACTGATATTTTGATTTGAAGATCATTTGTTGACCGGCTTGTTTTACACTCTTTTTTCAGTGTGCAAAATTACGCCGGTCTTCACAGCCGGGAAATACCTATTTTTTGGTAATTTCAGATCTCATTACAAGCTTCAGATACCCAATATCCATTATGAGACATTCAGATCATCGGCCACGGCGGCAGCAGAACGGTCTCCGTCAATTGCAGCCGACACAATTCCGCCAGCATAACCGGCGCCCTCGCCACAGGGATACAGACCTTTCAGGGTGATATGGCGCAACGACTCATTGTCACGCGGTATGCGCAAGGGCGACGAGGTGCGCGTCTCTGCCCCTATCAGAACTGCGTCATTTGTAAGGAAGCCGCGGTTCTTACGGTCAAAATCCTTGAATCCGAGCTGCAGACGGCGGGCAATTCCCTTTGGCAAAAGCTTGTCAATGCGCGCCGGATGCGCTCCGGGAGCATATGAAACCTGTGGCAATGAAGAAGACGGCCGGCCGTTGACAAAATCAGCCATCCGCTGTGCGGGAGCGTTCTGAGTCTGTCCGGCCTCCTGCCAAAAGGCCTTCTCAATGCTCTCCTGGAAACGCAGCATCTTCAGAATGCCTTCCGGATCATCATCTGTCCCTACTGTCGGAATATCTTCAGGCAAAACCTCGACAACCATTGCGGCATTGGCCCACCTTGATGAACGCGCTGATCCCGACATACCGTTGACGGCAAGCTGCTCAGGACCACTGGCAGACGGGATAACAACGCCACCAGGACACATGCAGAACGAGTAGACTCCACGGTCATCGACCCTTGTCAGCATTGTGTATTCGGCTGCCGGCAGATAGCGCCCGCGGCCGTCTTTGGAATGATAGCGCAGACAGTCTATCAGATGCTGCGGGTGTTCGAGACGTACCCCGACGGCGAGTCCCTTCGGTTCCATCGTCACTCCGGCTGACAGCAGGAAGCGATATACATCACGGGCCGAATGGCCTGTTGCAAGAATCACAGGACCGAAATATTTTTCACCGCCGGCTGTGACCACTCCTCTTACCTCATCACGCTCTATTATCAATTCTGTCACACGGGTTGAAAATCGGACTTCACCTCCGCAGCGGCAGATGGTCTCGCGCATGGCCTTTATGACTCCTGGGAGTTTGTCGGTACCGATATGCGGGTGGGCATCCACCAGAATGTTTTCCGAAGCGCCATGCTGGGCAAAAATATTCAGAATCTTGTCTACCGAGCCGCGTTTTTTTGATCGGGTGTAAAGTTTCCCGTCAGAAAATGCCCCGGCACCGCCTTCACCAAAGCAATAGTTTGAATCAGGATCAACTACTCCCTTGCGAGCTATATCGGCCATATCGGGTCTGCGCGAGTCCACATCCTTGCCGCGCTCGAGCACAATCGGGCGCACACCCTCCTCTATCAGCCGCAAGGCTGCAAACAGTCCTGCCGGACCGGCACCAACCACTATGGCCTGCGGAGCGTCTGAAGCCACCGAGCGGTAATCCACCGCACGGACAAGCGACAGAGACGAAGGCTCTTCGTCGATATAGGCTCTGACCGAAAGGTTGACCATCACCTGACGCTGACGCGCATCAATGGAGCGGCGGGTCACGAGTACATGACGGACAGAGTCTTTACTGACGCCTGCCAGACGCGCCACCTCCAGGCAGAGCAAATGAGGTTCGGCTGCCACACGCGGCGTTACACGGAGATCAAGAGTTTCTTGCATTGAGTTCCATTTTTTTCATTGTGTGTCCCATCCACCACCAGAGGGTGACCACGGCGACAACAAAAGCTATAATATCAGATCCTGCCATCGAAGCCCAGACTCCCGGCACTCCCCACAGACGCGGGAAGATGATAAGGAACGGGATAAGGAACAGAAGCTGGCGGGTCAGAGAGAGGAAGATCGACATCTGCGGCTTGCCTACACTCTGGAAGAAGTTCTGAATGACGATCTGGCATCCGACCACCGGATAGCAGATGAAGTAGATTCTGAAGCCGTCACGGGCTATGCCGACAAGAGTCTCATCTGTGGTGAACAAGGCGGAGACCACATCCGGGAAACCTTCACTTACAATCCAGCCGACAAACGTGATCGCGACTCCGATCCATATGCCGAGCCGAAGCACTCGCTTGACTCTGTCAAAATTGTTGGCACCTATATTATATCCGAGAATAGGTTGCATGCCCTGGGTGACTCCGAACACGATCATCACAAAAAACATTGTGGTGCGGTTGAGAATTCCATAAGCACCTACAGCAAGATTGCCGTCGGCACCTCCATAATCAAGAAGCGCCCTGTTGATAAAGATCACTACCACACATGCGCAGACGTTCATCAGAAACGGCGAAAGGCCGATAGCATAGATACGTTTTATTATAGACCACGTAAGCCACTTGTTATGCCGCTTGAAGTGAATCGAACTTTTGCGCGAAAGGAAATGTGACAGCACCCAAACGAATGCCGAAAACTGGCCTACCACAGTAGCACACGCCGCTCCTCTGATGCCCCAGTCCAATACAAATATGAAAATCGGCGCGCATATAAGATTGACAATCACCGATATCAGGGCGGAAATCATGGCCTTGCGCGGATAGCCGGTGGCGCGCATGAGGTTGTTGAGGCCAATGAACACAAAGCCCAATGGAGTTCCCAGCAGAATTACCTGCATGAATTCACGCGCATAGTCAATGGTCTCTTCCGTCGCTCCGAAAAACAGCAGGATTGGATCAAGGAAGATCAGTGTGAGCCCACCGAACACGATCGAATGGATCAGACAGAGCGAAAAGACATTGTTGACCACATCTGTAGCCCGACTGTAGTTCTTCTGCCCGAGGAAAATAGAACTGATAGTGGCACCGCCGGCGGCGATGAGCATACAGAATGCCGCGACGAGGTTCATCAGCGGAAATGTGATGGCCAGACCGGCAATGGCCATAGGACCGACACCACGACCGATAAAAATACTGTCTATGATATTGTATAACGAAGTAGCGACGCTCGCAATAATGGCCGGAATCGAATACTGGGCCAATAATTTCCCGACCGAACTTTTGCCGAGATCCTCTGTTGATGTGCTTGCTGTCACTGCCATATCCTGTAACCTTATATAAATGTATTATTGAAACGCGAGTGCAAAATTACTCAATTTTGCACCACTCTCTTATATGATAAAAATATTTTAACTAAAAAGTTCTGATCAGCAGACCTAAAGGCCATGTTTTCTGAATTTTCTCATACCGTTCAGGCATGCAGACGACGTCTGGTAAAAAATGATCGGGTAAAGAAAAGCAAGAGCAAAGTGCCTGCGATCTGAGAGACGGAAGTAACCCAGAAGGCAGCCGAATAGCCGGCATATTCCACAAAGAAGCCACCGAGGAGTATGCCGAGCCCCATGCCACAGTCCCAGGAGGTCAGGATTGAAGAGTTGGCCGTTCCTCTCTGGTCATGACGGGCTACACAGATAAACATATTCAGAAAAGCCGGGAACATGCGGCCGTTGCCAAGTCCGATCAGCACGGCCGACAGATAGTAGGCCCACACTCCCGGAGCGAGAGCGAACAGAGTGAAACCCACAGAGCTTATGGCGGCTCCCTGAAGGGCATTTTCAGTCAGATGTCCCTCTCGGAGAGACTTGACTCCATAGAGGCGCGAAACAAAAAGTCCGCCTGAAAGAAGTGCGAAGAACAAGCCTGTGCCATCGGTGATGCCAAGTTCTTCCTTTCCATAGATAGCCACATAATTGCTCATGATGCCCCAACAGAGACCGAAAAGCAGAATGTTTATTGCCATCAGCCATGCACGGCTCAGAAAAAAGTGATCCATGCTCAGTTTCGGTTTTCCTTCAACCGGCGGACGGTGAGGCAGCCTGATGGTGCTTACAAAATAGAATCCCACAAAAGCAACCACCAGAGAGATCCAGAAGAGCAACCGAAAATTCCCGCTGAGAGAGTAGATATAGATTCCTGCCGAGGGAGCAATAGCCATTGCAAGGTTGTTGCTCAGGCCATAGAACCCCACTCCTTCGTTACGCCGTGAGGATGGGAGCACATCAATGGCAACTGTACTGTTGGCAACTGTGGTCGCACCGAAGGGCAAACCGTGAAGAGTACGCACCACGGCAAACATCAGAATGGTTCCGGCTCCGATATACCCCGTAAAACATATGAAAAACGCAAAGAAACAGAGCATCAACACCTTCTTGCGGTTGAAACTGTCGACAATAAAGCCACTGAAAGGCCTTACGATAAGTGCTGCGACGACATAACCGGACAATACAAGGCCTATGAGATCCTTGTCGGCCTTGAATTCCGCATCGAGATAGATGGGCAGCAGCGGTGTCAGCAGATAAAATGAAAAAAACATCATGAAATTGCCAACCATCGCCTTGCAGTAATTACTGTTCCAGAGTCTTTCCTTTGCTGCAGCAGTGGTGCCCTGGACTGCTTTTGTCTGTGAATTTAGATTCGTATCTTCCATAAATCACCTTAATCGCCCTCAATCTCTGGGGGCCCTATTGAAAAAACAGTGCAAAGATACGCAGAATTTGGTCAGGTCCAGTAACCGGCTCTTCAAAATTTGTAGGCTCCGCCGATAAATCCTGAGTGTGTTATGAACTTGCCATGATCTGACGGAGACCTATAATCGTGTCGACAACCGGAGTATAGGCTGTAGTCGGATATACCATATCCTATGAAGAAAATGAGGCGATCAACCTGGAGATTTATGCCGGTCTTCAGATCCCAGGAAACCCATTCAGCCCGATGGCTTCCTGAAGCTCCCGGTGAAAGTATTATACCCGGTTCGGCAAAAAGATAAAATCCGCCACCCTGATTTTTCCAATTGATAAGCTTCGGACTACGGACCACCAGCGAGGATGTGGATTTAAAACGGGCGGCATAATCGAGGCGCGAATCATATTCATCATCACCCCAGTATTCCACAGGCACAATCTCTCCGGCTGATCCCAGCTGAGTCTTTATGCCAAGATATTGAAGCGGGAAGTAAGCTATGCCAAGGTCAAACTGATATCCGTCGGTATTAAGGCCGGCTGTGAAATTAGCTTCCCAGTGCATATTGCCGTCATCACATTTCAACGCCTGCGAAGATGCGCCGACCACACAAGCAGCAAAAACCAGCAACACATATAATCTTTTCATAATTGCAATCTTTAAAATAAAAATTAGAATTTCAGACTGAGTAGTTTTCATTTATCTCTATCATCAAACGCAGATTTCAAAATTTCAAATTCTTTGGTTGTCATCGTCAGTGGCTAATGTGTTCTTTTTCCAAAACAGAGTGCAAAAATAGCGATTATTTCCCAAATAGTCTTCTTTTAAGGTATAAACAGCAACATTTACCGGACCGACAATGTTATTATTATTGATAATACATAAACCTCAAACCAATAAAACTCATAAATCATGGATTTTTTGACTACTGAGAAACTGACCATTGTCGGAGCTGCCGGCATGATCGGATCAAACATGGCCCAGACCGCAATCATGATGCGTCTGACTCCTAACATCTGTCTCTACGATCCTTTCGCACCGGCTCTTGAAGGCGTTGCCGAGGAACTCTATCACTGCGGATTCGAAGGATTGAACCTGACATACACTTCTGACATCAAGGAAGCTCTCACTGGAGCAGCCTATATAGTATCGTCAGGCGGTGCAGCCCGCAAAGCCGGCATGACCCGTGAAGATCTTCTCAAAGGAAATGCACAGATCGCAGAGCAGTTCGGTAAAGATGTCAGACAATATTGTCCGGATGTAAAACATATCGTTGTCATCTTCAATCCTGCCGACATCACCGGTCTTGTAACTCTTCTCTATTCCGGCGTTGAGCCTTCACGCGTGACCACTCTTGCCGCTCTTGACAGCACCCGTCTGCGCAGCGAACTGTCGAAATATCTCAAGATTCCAGCTGATGAAATTGTCAACAGCCGTACCTACGGCGGTCACGGAGAACAGATGGCAGTATTTGCCTCGACCACAACCGTTGACGGCAAACCGCTTGTAGACATCATCGGAACACCGAGTCTGCCTCTCGAAGAATGGATCAACATCAAGCAGCGCGTTATCCAGGGCGGTAAAAACATCATCGACCTTCGTGGCCGTTCTTCATTTCAGAGCCCGGCCTATCTGTCGATCGAGATGATAGCCGCAGCAATGGGCGGACAGCCTTTCCGCTGGCCGGCCGGAGCCTATGTCAACAATGACCGCTTCAAACACATCATGATGGCTATGGAAACCACCATCAGCAAAAACGGCGTGGAATGCAAGCCCGTCAACGGAACTCCCGAAGAAGAAAAAGAGCTTGAAAAGAGCTATGAGCATCTTTGCAAGCTGCGCGACGAAGTAATCGAAATGGGCGTCATGCCTCCTATTGCCGACTGGCACCGTCTGAATCCTTATATGGATCAGAAGACCTGCTGATAGTTACTTCTGACATGACGACAAAAAAAATTACTCGTCATCACGACGAATAACTTTTTTACCTTAAATCTAATACCATGAAAAACTTATTCGCAAATATAAGTCATGAAACGAGCCTTGTCAGGGTCAAGCCGAAAGCACGGTGCATGAATTTTGAGAAAAGTGTTAAATTTGTGGC
>ERZ778516.456-NODE-456-length-34014-cov-7.192232_pt1 | contig 34014 bp, 31 predicted proteins | sample MGYA00510342_ERZ778516 | MGnify/ENA primary metagenome ERZ778516 (study PRJEB29527, sample SAMN07138961) | mouse gut metagenome | material: feces | host: mouse | place: China:Nanjing | collected 2016-01-25 ... | reverse complement strand
AAAGAATAAGTCTATAACCTGTTCTGACTGGCTATAAACTTATTATACGAGGGGGGGGTATTTTTGAAATCGAGGATAAATGCGTTTAGCTATGTTGCTGCGACTGAAAATTCTTATAATTTGTACGTGCCTCTATTAGTTTTGATGGCAATGCTTATTTATAGCATGATAAAGAAACAAAAACCATTATCGATATTATTAGTAGGTATTTTGTGCCATACAATACTTACTGCGGCATTCATGCCATGTTCATGGTTCAAATATTTTTATGCAATATATTTGACAGCATATGTATTTGGAATAATTGTTTTAATAGATGAATATGGCAAGCAAAGATGATAGGAGGGTGTATGAAGAAAACATCAATTATCATACCTTGCTATAACGAAGAAAAAAATATCAAGCAGTTGGTAAGGCGTTTTTTGCCAATTAAAAATAACTTCAACATAGAGTTAATTCTTGTTGATAATGGATCGAATGACAGGACTAGAGAGAAAATTTTAGCTTATGCAAATCGGTTTGATTTTATTAAACTTGCTGAAGTAAAGAAAAACAAAGGGTATGGGTATGGTATTTTAAAAGGGCTGCAAAAGGCAACAGGAGAATATTTAGGCTGGATGCACGCAGATTTGCAATCGAACCCCAATATTTTTTGTTCCATGATGAATTGTGCTGTTTTGGAAAGTGAATCATTTTTATTTAAAGGGAGAAGAAAAAAGAGGCCTGCTGCGGATACTTTCTTTACGGTTGGTATGAGCCTTTTTGAAACATTATTTTTACATAGAATATTATGGGATATCAATGCTCAGCCGACACTGTTTGACAGAAAATTTTATATGCAGTGGGAAAATGCGCCTTATGATTTTTCATTGGATCTATATGCATATTATTTGGCAAAAATAAATGGTATTAAGATAGTACGGTTTCCGTCAGTACATTACAAGCGCCAGAATGGAGAGTCAACATGGAATACTGGAATATGGGCACGGATAAGACTGATTAAAAGGGTTTTGGCATATAGCCGGAATTTAAAGAAATCGGTTCCGAATAAATAGAGAAAGGAAGCAGAGAACATGTTCTTGTCAAAATATGAACCACCAGAAAAGCATATGGAAAACAGTGTAAATATGCAAAAAGCAAGAAATGATATTCTTTCTGGAAAAAATATGGTTCTATATGAATTAGTCAGAAGCCGCTATATGTGGATGAATCAGTATATAAAGGATACAGATGCAAATATATATGAGATTGGCTGCGGAGCTGGGGTTTCAAAAAAGTTTTTGGAAAATCCAAATGTTGTTTTGACAGATGTATTGGACAATCCTTGGATTGATCGATATCTTGATGCAATGAAGCTGGATATGGAAGATGGAAGTGTAGATGTATTTATTTGTTGCAATGTTATACATCATTTCGCGAGTCCCTATCAATTTTTTAAGGAGGCTGAAAGAAAACTTCGAAAGGGTGGGAGAATTATTTTATTTGAACCTTATACAAGCCTTATTATGAGGATGGCACAGAAAATATTACGATTAGAAGGCTGGAATGAATATTCAGATGTTTTTTCACCAGATGAGATATGCAATATAGAGGGTGAACCGTGGTCTGCAAATGAATCCATTCCAAAATTGTTGTTTCGAGATAAAGAAAAATTTGAGCATGTGTTTACAGGATTGAAACTTGTGAAGTATGAATTAACTGAATGTTTATTGTTTCTTTGTTCAGGAGGAGTAAATTTTAAGTGTTGGCACCCTAATTTTTCCGGGGGGGGGTGTAAACGTTTGAAAGCAGTAGATCGGTTTTTAGTTACAGTCTGCCCAGAAGTGTTTGCTTTGGGTTGTCGGATTGTTGTAAAAAAATAGAATGTAGATGAGCAGAATTGTGAATGTATACAGATTAATTATAAGGATAATAAAAGGAAGCGTTAAGCAGTTTTTATCAACGCCGGTTTTTCGTTTTTTGTTTGTTGGCGGCTGTTGTACATGTATGGATTTTATTTTGTACATATTGTTGTCAGTAAAATATTCGATTACATTTGCAAAGATCATCTCCACAGTGACAGTATCTTTAGTTTCTTATGTGTGTAATAAAAATTGGACGTTTCGAAGAGAAGATAAAACAAGTGCAGTTTATTTGTTCAGATATTATATGGTTTATATAATAAATGTGAGCATTAATGTTGGAGTCAATGATTTCGTTTATAGCAGAACAGGTTATAAAATTTTTGCTTATGGTATTGCAGTTCTTTTTGCAACGGTTATCCACTTTTTGTTGCAAAAATATTATGTCTTTAAACGATGAAATATAAATAGTTGCGAATGGAGTGCAAGGAGAAATATGGAAAAAATAAATATAATTATTACTATGGCGGGTTTAGGTTCTCGCTTTCGTGAAACAGGGTATGAGGCTCCTAAATATATGATTCAGGCGAGAGGAAAAACATTATTTGAATGGTCTATGGATAGCTTGCTTGATTATAATAAACAAGTTGAAAAGTATGTTTTCATTGTTCGAAAAGAAGACCATGCGGTTTCATTTATAAAAAACAAATGCAGTAAATATCAGCTTGGAGTAATAGAAATTGTAGAATTGGATTATCTGACAGATGGACAGGCAACAACAGCGTTGCTGGGAATTCAACGATGTGATTTGAATAAAGCAGTTATAATATATAATATTGATACTTTTGTTGAACCATATGAAATGCAGTTTAAAGATATTAGAGGTGATGGGCATATTCCATGTTTTCATGCAAGTGGAGAACACTGGAGTTTTGTAAAAGCTGACTCGTCTGGAAGAGCACTAGAAGTCCGAGAAAAAAAGCGAATTTCTGATAACTGTACGCTTGGAGCTTATTATTTTTCATCTGGAGCATTGTACAAACAGATATATGAGGAATATTATTCGGATAAAGACAATGTTGAAAGCGATGAAAAGTATGTTGCACCATTATATAATTATATGATAAAGCAGGGGTTGGAAGTTACAATCAGTTGTATTTCTTGTGAAAAGGTACATGTGCTTGGAACGCCAGAAGAATTAGAACGATTTATCCATCAATAATTTCTTTCAGAAACGGAGGTGTGGATCATTGAAAAAAACTGAGCTGGAACAAAAAATAAGTGAAAATACATACCGTATTTCTAAATTGGAGCAGAGACTGAACAGCAGCGCGGAGATGGCGTCTGGAATGAGTCTTCGAATTTCTATTCTGGAAAAGCAGAATGAGTACTTGAAAAGCCAACTGTTTCGGATAGACTCCCTGCGTGATGAACTATATGGGCATATCACAAACCAGGTCAGACAATTAGTGGATTATATCGACGAATACAGGGATTTTAATGACAGACGTTATCAGGCGTTCAGTGACGAAATCTATCAGCATGTGGCAAATCAAAACAGTATGAGGGATAAGTCGCTTGAGGAATATAAAATTGCACTGAATAAGGAAATTTGGATGCGTACGTTTGGATTTGATACAATGATCGCTGATTTGCAGCTTTCTCAAATGGAGAGTATTGTGCCAGGGAACCGTAATAGGCTGTTGTCTTTGAAGGATACACACATAGGGGAAACTTGTTTTGTAATTGGAAATGGACCTTCCCTTACTGCCGCGGATTTGGATACGTTAAAACAAAGACGAATGTTTTGCTTTGCTTCTAAGGGGATTTATAAGATCTTTGATCAGACTGAATGGAGACCAGATCTTTGGGGTGTGTCAGACCTGGATTATATTGAAATGAAAAAGGATGATATAAATGAATTAAAAGGGTTTCCTAAATTGGTTTGCGCACAGTCTTACCTTAAAAAAGGAATCCTTATCCGTGATGCGATTTACTATCCGTTTATTCAGGCGGAGCGAACACCACGTTTTTTTAATCAGAATATGGAAAGAGGAATTCATTTTTATGGACTTATTACTGCAAAACTAATAAATATTGCTGTTTATATGGGTTTTCAAGAAATATATATACTTGGATGTGATCATTCGCTTCCGCTAAAAATAGATAAAGATGGAAAGAAAATAATTGATACAAGTAAAAATTTTCATTTTGCAAGTGATTATTATGACTCGCAAAGTGAACAGCAGAATGCGTATAGAAATATACTGAACGCAGAAAAGGAAATGCAGTATGCTACGGATTCATACAAAGAACTACAGTATTTTTGCAGTGAAATTGGTGTAAATATCTATAATGCAACAAGAGGAGGAGAGTTGGAAGTATTTCCGAGAATTGAATTTGAGAAAATTTTTAAAATTTGAAAAGAGAATGAAAAATGAAAAATAAGAGGAAACAAATTGTTATTTTTGGAGCTGGAACTACAGGGCAGAGAATTTATTATGCGTTAAAAGATGTATCAGAAATAGTGGGTTTTTTAGACAATGACGAAACAAAATGGGGAAAGAAAATCGATAATATTTCGATTCTTGGAAATGCAGATGTGATTCATGAACTATCATTTGATGAAATCGTGATATGTTCTTTAACAGGGCTGCAAATTATAAGAGAAGAATTACTTCTAGCAGGTGTTCCAGCCGAGAAAATAAGAGTTGATTATATAGAAACACAGGTAAAAGCAAGAAATTATTTTTTATATGATTTTGCGAAAATGTATTATAAATTTTGGCGTGGGGGGGGGTATGCGGCTGCGGAAGGAGGTGTTTTTCAGGGAGAGTTCTCAAAGGAAATCAATCGTTGTTTTCCAGACAACTTTTTATATTTGTTTGATACTTTTGAAGGATTTGATAAACGCGACCTGGATATTGAATGGAAAAATGGTTATTCTCATTCGCAAGCAGGGCATTTGGGTATAACGAGTGAAAAGATGGTTCTTGAAAAGATGCCTTTTAAAGATAAGGTTAGGATTAAGAAGGGATATTTTCCTGAAACAGTAAATGGTTTGGAAGAAACAAGGTATTTTTTTGTGAGCTTGGATTTTGATTTGTATCAGCCAACATTAGATGGATTAAAGTTTTTTTATCCAAGATTGGTAGTTGGAGGATGTATCTTAGTTCATGATTATTTTAATACGGGATATTTTGGTGTTGAAAAAGCAGTAAAAGACTTCGAGGACAATTTGAAGGTAAAATTATATAAATTTCCAATTGGAGATCTTTGCAGTATAGGAATTATGAAATAATTCGGTAAACAGTTTATTGTAATTTGCAAGAAAGAGGACAGAATGAAATGAAAATCATAGGAATGATACCTGCTAGATACCAGTCTACAAGGTTTCCAGGTAAGCCATTAGCAGATGTGTGCGGAAAACCGATGATTTGGCGGGTATATGAGCAATGTATGAAAGTCAGGGATTTTAGTAGCGTGTATGTTGTAACAGATGACGAGAGAATCATGTCTGTATGCCAGGAGCTAAATATGCGGGCAGTCAGGACATCTGATCAGCATAAAACAGGGACGGACAGAATCGGGGAGGCAGCCAGAGACATGTCTGCGGATCTGATTGTAAATATTCAGGGAGATGAGCCTTTGCTTGAACCAGATACGATCCGTGCTGCCATCGTACCATTTTATGAAAATCCAGATTTACAGGTTTCTAATCTTATGGCACGTATAAAAAATCCAGCAGACGTTGTAAATGTAAATATTCCAAAGGTAATTACAAATAAAGAAGGAATAGGCGTGTATTTAACACGGGCGACCGCACCATATCCAAAAGGAAATGCAGACTACAGTTTTTATAAGCAGGTCTGTGTATATGGATTTCGGCCTGAAGCATTGCGGTTTTACTGTGATTATGGCATACGTTTTGGAAAGGCAAAGGTGGAGGCAGCAGAAGATATAGAGATTTTGCGGTTGATTGAAAACGGATATAAAGTTCAATATGTAGAAGTAGATACAGATACGATAGCCGTAGATACACAAGAAGATCTCTACAGAGTGAGAAAATGTTTTCTGCAAAAAAAACTGAGGGGGGGGGTAAACAGATTTTATAAAAGAAAACTGGATTTTACGTATAGTTTTCATAGATCTGTTTATAACAATAAGACTTTGACAGGCGGTGCAGCATGAAAAAAATCGTTGCTGTTGTACCAATGAAGCTGAACAGCCAGCGCCTGCCGCAGAAAAACGTAAAACGCTTTACAAATGGAAAACACTTATGTAGTTATATTTTAAGAACACTGCAAAAGGTACCAGGTATCCAAGAGATCTATGTCTATTGCAGCCAGGATCATATCAGAAGCTGTTTGCCGGATGGAATCAAGTATTTGCAGCGTCCGGTATCTCTGGATCAGGACGATACACAGATGAATGAGGTACTGCGGTGTTTTGCGGAGGAAATATTTGCAGACGTCTATATAATGACTCATGCAACATCTCCTTTTATAAAGCCTGGAACAATTCAAAAAGGCTTAGAAGCTGTATTATCGGGAGTGTATGATTCAGCGTTTGCGGCCGAAAAAGTACAGGGATTTCTTTGGATGAATGGAATTCCATTTAACTATGAGTTGGATGCAATACCAAGGACACAGGATATGCAGCCAGTATATAAAGAGACAAGCGGTTTTTACATTTATGAGAGAAACGTAATGATCCAGAAAAGACAAAGAATCGGGGAACGTCCGTATATGGTAGAAACAGGAAAAATAGAAGCAGTTGATATTGATGGACCAGAAGATTTTTTGATAGCGGACGCTATTTATAATTTTGTGAGTGGCAGACTGATACAATGAAACAGAAACCGAATGGATGGCACAGGAAAGAGGAATCATGGACAGAGTCAATGTTCTTGATTGCACACTAAGAGATGGTGGATACTGCAATCAGTGGAGATTTGGAAAAAAGAATATTGAAAAAATGATTAATGGTTTAGTATGCAGCAATGTTGAGATCATTGAATGTGGAATTTTGACCGATCAACCAGAGCATCAGGAAGATATTACATTATTTAATAATGTAGAGCAGACAGCAAAATATATTTGGCACGAAAAGGACGGAAACATGTTTGTATGTCTGGCAAATTATGGTGCATATACGTTTGAACGGTTGCCGCAATATGATGGGACTTCTGTGGATGGTATTCGTGTTGCGTTTCATAAAAAGGATGCGGCAGAGGCATTAAAAGCATGTGAACAAATTAAAAAAAAGGGCTATCAGGTATTTGTTCAGCCAATGGTATCATTAAATTATTCTGATGAAGAATTTTTGCATATGATACATTTAATTAACAGAATAGAACCATTTGCATTTTATATAGTCGATAGTTTTGGAGCTATGACAAAAAAACAGCTTCAGAGATTGTTTTTTCTGACGGACCATAATTTGAAGCCTGATATTTATATTGGATTTCATTCGCATAATAATATGCAGATGGCATATGCCAATGCCCAGACACTTCAAATGATACAGACAGAACGAAGGCTTATTATTGACGGCAGCATAATGGGGATGGGACGTGGTGCAGGAAATTTGAATACAGAGCTTTTTGTTGAATATCTGAATCAGATTTACGGAAAAAAATATCAAATAGAGCCATTGTTGGTAATTATTGATCAGATTTTACAAAAATTTTATAGAGAAAATTATTGGGGATATTCTTTATCAAATTATTTATCTGCAAAGTATAACGTACATCCAGATTATGCGAAATATTTAACAGATAAACAGACACTAAATGTCGAAGATATGGATCACATTTTTTTAATGATGAAGAGTAGTGAAAAAGTAGTTTTTAACAGTGAATATATTGAAAAACTCTATATAAGTTATATGGGAAAAACAGATGATGAAACACTGGATAAAAAAGACTATGGAAAAGATTTTTACAAACAGGAAGTCTTGCTTATAGCGCCTGGGGCAAGCAGCAGAACAGAAAAAGATAAAATTATAAATTATGCTGCAAGACATAGGGTCATTTCGATTAGCGTTAATTTTGATTATTCATTTTGTAAAACGGATTTTATTTTTTTGAGCAATCTTCGTAGATACGAGGCTTTGGACGAAGTGGAGAAAGAAAGGTGTATCGTTACATCGAATATACCAGTGACACAAGTATTTGCCAAGATTAAATATAAGGATTTACTGAATAGAAATGAATTTGTAAGAGACAATGCAGGGCTTATGTTAATAAAGTATATGATTCATTCAGGAGCACGTAAGGTTGTGCTGGCAGGAATGGATGGATATGGAAAAGAGTGGGCAGAAACTTATTTGGATGAAGAAATGTCTTTTCCGATCAAGGTAACTGGTGCTGCTAAAAAAAATGAGGGAATGACTGAAATTTTGAGGGAATTTTCAGAAAGTATTGAAATCGAATTTTTAACAGAACAGAGATATATTTATTTAGGTAAAAGATCAAGTATTTTAAATATGAAGGGGGATACGTGCTATTGAAAGACAGAATCATATTTTTTTGTTTCAAATTGATACCGATGCTGTATTGGATTTCGTCCTTGATTCGTGCGGATTCTTATTATCTGCCTTACCTGGTCGTAGCAATCCTTTCTTTCGTTAGTTTATACATAAATACACGAGAACAAATAAAGCCAGAAGTTTTATCTGAACAGAAAAGACTATTGTTTGCCACAGCCGGAGGATTTTCTCTATTAACAGCAGAAGCAAATTATGCGATGTTGTTTCAGGGATTTTCGGGTGGAATATGTAATCGTGTATATCAGGTTGGGATGATTGTATGCTTTGTTCTTGGAAGCTATTTTTCTGCATGGAATCTGCTGGCATGTTTGGCAGTAAAGTTTGAAAAATTCAGTTGGAAACGATGCTTGTATCATTTACCTACGATTGTTGTATTTGGTATGTCTTTTATAACCATTGCTGCTGTGGATTTATTTTTTCTATTTACCTGCAAGTATCCGGGAAATTTGACAACTGACAGCCTGGTTCAGATTTCGCAGATTTTATCTGGAACTTATTCAAACCATCACCCATTTTACCATACCATGATAATCAAGATATGTCTTGTAATTGGATTAAACATCTTTCATGATATCAATGCGGCAGTAGCTACTTATCATGTGTTTCAAATTTTATTTATAGCAGGTTGTTTTTCTGCTGTAACAGTGACTTTGTATGAGATGAGAATGAAAATGTGCACAGTAACAGTCGTTTTTTTGTGGTATTTATGTATGCCATTTCACATTATGTACAGTTTTACGATGTGGAAAGATGTTATTTTTGGTGGATTTACAGTGGTTTTCGTTGTTTTTTCATATCGGAAATTGAAAAAGATTGGCAAAAATCAATTTTTGAATCTGATTATACTTGGCATTTCAGGTATGGGATTATGTCTTTGCAGAAGCAACGGATTATTTGCATTTATAATTATTTTTCTTTGCTTTTGTTTGTTTTTTCGGAAGAAAGAAAAGAAATTATGTATGTTGTTTGCAGGTATTATATTGACAAGCCTATTTATGAAACACGTTGCATTGGAAGAACTTGGGATATCACAGCCAGATGTGGTTGAGGCGCTGTCTATTCCGTTGCAGCAGATTGCTAGAGTGATTGTGGAGCATGATGATTTGAGCAGAACACAAAAGGATTTGCTTCATCAGGTAATAGATATGGAAAACGTGTCGGATATTTATGTGCCATATATATCTGACCCTGTAAAAGAACTTGTGCGCGAAAAAGGGAATCAACAGGCGATTAGCAGTCAGAAGTTAGAATATTTCAAATTATATATAGAATTGGGTATTCGACATCCGCTTTCTTATATAAAAGCATGGATTGACCAGACAAGAGGATTTTGGAATGCCGGATATGATTATTGGAGATGGTCAGATGGGATTGGTGAAAATGTGTTTGGTATTGAACGGACAGTGTATTGTACACGAATTAATAAGTATTTGAATGGATATTTGCAGATTTTTTCAGAAAATAATTTATTGCAGTTATTTTTATGTATTGGATTCTATACTTGGATGAATTTGATTTTATGCTTTATGAATGTAATACGAAAAGATAAAATTGGTTTTTTCATTTCTGTCCCTATTTTAGCGATTATTTTTTCTTTATTAATATCTTCTCCGGTTTATGCAGAGTTTAGATATGCCTATGCGTTGTTTTGCTGTTTGCCATTTTTGACTGTGGCGGCTTTTTATGGGAGTGATTGACGGGAGGAAGGAATAGATGGATAAAATTGCAGTATTGATTCCCTGCTATAACGAAGAGAGTACAATCGAGAAAGTTGTAAGAGACTTTAAAAAGGCTTTGCCAGAAGCGGTTGTATATGTTTTTGACAACAATTCATCAGATGGTACGATGGAAGCAGCAAAAAGGGCAGGAGCAGTGATTGATTGGGAATGTATGCAGGGAAAAGGAAATGTAATCCGTCGAATGTTTCGCTGTATTGATGCGGCTTGTTATATTATGGTTGATGGAGACGATACGTATCCGGCAGAATATGCCGGGGCTATGGTAGAGCTGGTGCTTGATAAGCATATGGATATGGTAATTGGAGACAGGCTTTCTTCGACATATTTTACAGAAAATAAAAGACCGTTTCACAATTTTGGAAACTCCCTTGTCAAAAAAAGCATCAATATTCTTTTTCAGAGTGATATACAGGATATTATGACTGGGTATCGGGCATTCAGTTATGAATTTGTCAAAACATTTCCAGTTTTATCAAAAGGATTTGAAATCGAAACAGAAATGAGCATACATGCGATAGATAAAAATATGGCTGTTGCGAATGTAATTGTAGATTACAGAAATCGTCCAAATAACAGTGTTTCCAAGCTTCATACATTTTCGGATGGTATCAGGGTGTTAAAGACAATTTTAAAGCTATACCGTACATATAGGCCAATGAGGTTTTTTGGTGCGATAGCGATGATGATGTCCCTGCTTTCTGCCGGATTTTTTATCCCAGTTTTTCTGGAATATTTAGACACAGGTATGGTTCCGGGATTTCCAACGTTAATTGTATGTGGATTTACAATGCTTGCTGCGGTACAGTCATTCTTTACCGGAATGATATTGCAGACAATTTTGCAAAAAAACAGGCAGGATTTTGAGATGGTATTGCAGCAGGCAACGAAAGATAAACGGAACATTTGGTCTGTGAAATAAGATAAGCGGAATCCCCTGACGGTGGTAGAATATCGTTTGGGGATTCTGTTTTTTATATAGGCAGGCTTACTATGGTTTTCTGAGGGCTTACGGTATGGAGGCGCGGTATTGCCACACTGCGCATTGGGTTGTGCCTGCTGGCACAGAATTCTATATTGGAACTTTGCATTTTTAGTTGACAACGTTGAAAAAAAAGGTTAACATTGATAAAAAGGAATATTACGATTACAGGGAGAAATCGCGAGGCAGAAATATATGGAAGAACAACAGATTTTGATTGTAGACGACGAAGCAGTCAACCGGGAGATACTCAAATCCATGTTTGAAGAGTACGACAGGCTGGAAGCTGAAAATGGGAGGGAGGCGATTGCGAAGATTGCGGCGAGCCGCAATCTGGTGCTTATCTTATTGGACGTTTCGATGCCTGTGATGACGGGGTTTGATGTATTGGAGTATATGAAAGGACGCGGCTTGTTAGAAAAGATTCCGGTGATTTTAATTACCGGGGAGACCGTGATCGACAGCGAGGATAAAGCATACTCCTATGGAGCTGCGGATGTGATACATAAACCTTTTTATCCGCATATCGTAAAAAAAAGAAGCCAGAACATTATCGAGCTGTACCAGCATAAGCTGGAGATGGAGCTGCGGTTAAAGCAGCAGGAAATAGAGATCAAGGAGCAGGAGCAGCAGATTCGGGAAAATAATGACATGCTGCTGGATACGCTTAGCTCGCTCATTGAGTTCCGCAGCATAGAGACCGGGGAACATACGCAGCGCATCAAATATTTTACAAAGCTGATGCTGGAATATGTGCAGGAATATTTTCCAAAATATGGGCTGGATAACAGCCAGATTGACCAGATTGTCCATGCGTCCGTGCTCCATGACATTGGCAAGATCGGTATTCCAGATGCGATTTTATTAAAGCCAGGCATCCTGGATGAAAAAGAATTTGAAATTATGAAGACGCATACGATCATCGGCTGTGAAATACTGGAAAAGTCTTTTCGCAAAAAGGACAGTGATTTTTACCGTTACAGCTATGATATCTGCCGCCATCATCACGAGCGTTGGGATGGGAGAGGTTATCCAGATCACCTGAAAGGGGATGAGATCTCGATTGGCGTGCAGGTTGTGTCGATTGTAGATGTGTATGACGCTTTAATCCGCCCAAGAATCTACAGTCAGCCAGTTTCCAAGGAACAGGCGTATCAGATGATTGCAGACGGCGAGTGCGGCCAGTTTTCGCCGGATGTGCTGAAATGCCTTGAACTTGCAAAGGAAGATGTCTTTCATTGCGAAGTAATTAAAATGTTAAAATTTGTATGACATGGTAAAATGCAGGCGGCAAAGAGGTCATATTTTGCTGCCTTTGTTTCGTGTTCGGATCAGGAGGCAGATAAATCAATGGAACAAGTAAAAGAGGCAGATCAGACATCGGCTTTGTTCCCAATGGAAAAAGCGCTGGAGATGGTACTGATTTTTGATCAGGCGGGAAAGGTAGCCTATGCGAACGGCGCGGCGAAAAAAAAGCTCGGATATGAAAAGGAAGGCTTAAAGGGCAGGCATATCGGGGAAATATTTCCAAATACGTTTAAAGCAGCGGACGATGGATTTGAAACGGACTATGTGTTTGGCGATGAGCCGCACAACCTCGTTGCATACCGCAAAAACCTGACCTGTTTTCCGGTAGAGGCAAGGATTACAAGCCATGAGGATGGTGCGAATGTCTATCTGTGCATGGCAAATGATATTTTGGAAAAGGAATTTTTAGGGCGCGAGGTCGAGCAGGTGCGCCAGGAAGCGCAGCAGGCGATGAAAGTAAAGTCCGAGTTTGTGGCAAACGTGACGCATGAGCTGCGTACGCCGGTAAACGGGATCTTGGGCAACGTCCGCGAAATGTTTGATTTTGTAACCGATGAAAAAACATTAAAGTCGCTGCGGCTGATTGAACGCTGCTGTGGGGATATGAATAAGATTATTAATAATATCCTGGATTTTTCCAAGCTGGAGGCAGGCAAGTTTACGTTAGAGCCAAGGCGGTTCCATTTTCGGAACATGCTTGATTACGTCCGGTCGCAGCATATTAATAAAATTACAGAAAAAGGGCTTGGATTTTTTATGACGGTGTCTCCGCAGGTGCCGGAATATTTAATCGGCGATGAGCTGCGTATCGGACAGATTTTAAACAACCTGCTCTCAAACGCGCTTAAGTTTACATCGGTCGGAAAGATTACAGTCGAGGTAGTACGCACGGCACGGGTCAATGATAAAATCGAGCTGTTTTTTATCGTAAAGGATACGGGCATCGGCATTGATGATGCGGATAAAGAAAAGCTGTTCCAGAGCTTTTCTCAGGCGGATGCCTCGATTTCCAGAAAATACGGCGGCACGGGCCTTGGACTAAATATCTGCAAGCAGCTTGCGGAGCTTATGGGAGGCAGGGTCGAGGTAGAAGGGGAAAAAGGCAAAGGGAGTACGTTTTCTTTTTCTATCTGGCTGGGCATCAGCGAAGAGGATGACCTGCCTTCTCAGGCGGAAGAAGCGCCGGATACGCCGTATATGCAGAGCGCGGAACTGTCTGGGGAAGAGGAGGATACATTTGGCAGCGTCAAGGAATTTGGGACGCCGGAAAATATCGAGAACCTGAAACGAAACCTGTCAAAGCTGATCCTGTGCGTGGAGATGGAGAACTGGGAAAAAGCAGAAATGTTTATGGAAACGATACGCCAGCTTACCGAAGGGGCGCCGCGGGAAGTAAGCCGTGGGATTTTAAGGCTTAAAATGGCAGTGCAGAAAGCGAATTATGAAAAGACTGCCGCACAGTATAAGGAGCTGGAAGCGCTGTTGGAAGACGATGCAGTCACAGGAAAGTAGGTGTGAGCATGATTTATGATAAAAAAGATACCGAAGCGGCAAAAATTTTGATTGTGGACGATGTCGAGATCAACCGGCTTGTCCTGGAAGAGATTATCCGCAATATGGGCTGCGAGCCGCTTCTTGCAGAAAATGGCGAAAAGGCGCTGGAGCTTGCCGTCAAATGCCTGCCAAAGTTGATTTTAAGCGATATTTCCATGCCGGGCATGGATGGATTTGAATTGTGCAAGAGCTTAAAGGCAAATGTAAAGACAAAAGAGATCCCGGTTATTTTTATTTCCGCGTTTGACGAGGCGGAAGACATTGTAAAAGGGCTAAAACTAGGAGGCGAGGACTATATTACAAAGCCGTTTATTACCGAGGTCGTACAGGCGCGCGTTGCGGTGCATCTGCATCTGTATACGGTCAAGCACGAGCTGATGGAGACAAACCGCAAGCTCCAGATCTCGGTAGCGGCACAGCTTCGCCAGATGGAAGAGGAAAAGAAAAATATATTATATGCGCTCGCTAATATTGCGGCAAAAAATTCCGGGTTTGAGCAGGGGCATATGCAGAGGCTGCGCCGCAACTGCCGGATTTTGGCACAGGGAATGCAGCTTTCACCAAAGTTTGAGGATCAGATCTCGGATGACTATATCGATACGATCGAGCTTGCGGCATGTCTTTGCGATATTGGAAATATTGGAATACCAAAAGATCTGCTGCGCAAGGAATCGAATTTTACACAGGAAGAAACGGAGATTTTACACAGCCATACAGAGATTGGCGCACAGCTTTTAAGAGATTTGCATGTAAACAGCGATTACAATGATTTTTTGAAAATCTCGATCGATATTTCGCGTTCCCATCATGAAAACTGGGACGGCAGCGGCTATCCGCAGGGCCTTAAGGGAGAAGAAATCCCCGTGGCGGCACAGATTGTTGCGATGATGGAAGCGTACGGTGTTTTGACCGGAGAGAAAAAGCACAGCAGGGAAGAGGCGCTGGAGATTATGAAAGCGGACGCGGGCAGGCGATTTCATCCAGATATTTACCAGATTTGCTGCCGGATTTCCAGGCAGTTTTGCTAAAACTAGTATACAACGGGGTGATAGGGTTGATAACCGAGGAAGAGTTTACAAGGATATCTACTTACATGAAAAGGCAGTACGGCATTGACTTAAGCCAAAAGAAGGTGATTGTCAATGGACGGCTGGAAAATTATATCAGGTCAGGCGGTTTTCATACGTTTGACGCATTTATGAACGCGGTGGAACAGGATAAGACCGGCAAGCAGGAAAAGATGCTTGTCAACCTTCTGACGACAAACCATACATATTTTATGAGAGAATTTGAGCAGTTTGATTTTTTCCGCAAGGAAATACTGCCGTGGGTAAAGAAAAAGGAAATGGGCACAAAGGACGTGCGGATCTGGTGCGGCGCTGCGTCTTCAGGAGAAGAGCCGTATATGATCGCGATGGTGCTTGCAGAATTTTTTGGTATGGAACGTAAACAGTGGGATTTAAGGGTACTGGCAACGGATGTGTCTACCGGGATTTTAAAACAGGCGGTGGCGGGCGTCTATAGCGAACAGCAGTTGGAAAATGTGCCGCAGCAATGGAAAAGGCAGTTTTTTAAACGTACGGCAGACGGAAAATATGCCGCTGTGGAAGATTTAAAAAAAGGGGTGATCTTTCGCCAGTTTAACCTGATGTCGCCGTTCCCGTTCCGCAGGAAAATGCATACTGTTTTTTTGCGCAATGTCATGATTTATTTTGATGAAAATACAAAAAAGCAACTAGTACAGAAAGTATATGATTTTTTGGAACCGGGAGGATATCTGCTGATCGGGACGACGGAGACACTTGACAGGAGCGCTACGCCGTTTGAGATTGTTCAGCCGTCAATATTTCGAAAAAAGGAAGGATGAAAAGCAAATGCGGTCAATTAAAGTGTTAATCGTAGATGATTCCCTTGTATTCCGGGAGCTTTTAGTCCAGAATCTGAGCAGGGACCCCGCGATTACGGTAGTGGCTACTGCGAAAGATCCGTATGAGGCACGGGATGCGATTATCAGGCATAAACCGGATGTGATGACGCTCGATGTAGAACTGCCGCGCATGAGCGGGATTGAGTTTCTGCGCAAACTGATGCCGCAGTATCCGCTTCCGGTTGTTGTGATCAGTGCGCTAAGCGACCGGGTGTTTGACGCCATGAATGCGGGAGCAGTGGATTTCGTAGGAAAGCCGACAGTTACAAACCGGGCGCAGTTAGAAGAGTTTATACGCAACGAGCTGCTTGTAAAGATTAAAATCGCTTCTACAGCGAAGATCGGAAATATTAAAAAGAAAATACAGGGGCAAAATTACAACGGCCCGCAGGTGTTTAAAAACAACCTGTTAGTGGCAATCGGCGCTTCTACGGGCGGTACCGAGGCGATTTTTGAAGTCGTAAAGGGATTTGGGCCGGATATCCCGGGCGTTGTGATTGTACAGCACATGCCGCCGGGATTTACGGGCATGTATGCAAAGCGCCTCAATGACCAGTGCCGCGTGCGTGTAAAGGAAGCGCAGACAGGCGACCGGGTGCTGCCGGGCCATGTGCTGATTGCCCCCGGCGGCGACCAGCACATGCGCCTTGTAAAGGTAAACGGCGCCTACCAGGTGGAGTGCCGCAGCGGGCCTAGGGTCAACGGGCACTGTCCGTCCGTGGATGTTTTGTTTGAATCTGTGGCAAAGACCGCGAAAAAGGATGCGGTAGGCATTATTTTAACCGGAATGGGCGGAGACGGCGCCAAAGGGCTTTTGGCAATGCGAAGTGCCGGAGCAAAGACGATCGGGCAGGACGAATCAAGCTGTGTTGTATATGGAATGCCGAAGGTTGCATATGATATCGGTGCGGTGGAGCAGCAGGTAAAGCTGGCGGATATCGCGGCGAGGACTTATATGTTACTCAATAAAATGTAAAAAGGAGATAAAAGGATGAAAATTTTGTTGGCTGAGGATGATTTTGTTACGAGAAAATTTATGGTCAATTTTCTCTCGAAATACGGGGAGTGTGATGTAACAGTAGACGGGATGGAAGCAGTGGACGCGTTTATGATGGCATTAGAGGATGAAGAGCCGTATGACCTGGTCTGCCTGGATATTATGATGCCGGTGATGGACGGCTATCAGGCGCTGGTGGCAATCCGCAAGCTGGAAAAGGATAAGAATATACCGGAAGAGAAAGCAGTAAAGGTTATTATGACGACTGCGTTAAACGAAGAGCGAAATGTCAAGATGGCATTTGAGTTAGGCTGCACGATTTATTCTGGAAAGCCGATTAATCAGGACCGGTTCGAACAGGCGTTAAAAAAGCTGGAGCTGATTTAAGTATGAAAGCCCCGGAACGTGTTTTCATATTGTGAGGAAACAAATAAATACTGAAAAGGAGAAGAATATGGCTGAAGGATTTAATACGGAAGACATGCTGGATATGTACCTGTTTGAGAATGGGCAGCTTCTGGAACAGCTTCAGGACACGGTTTTGGAGCAAAAAGATGCGGACTGTTTTGATGAAGACAGTATCAACGAAATATTTCGGACGATGCATACGATCAAAGGCTCATCAGGAATTATGATGTTTGACAATATCACAGCAGTGTCGCATAAGCTGGAGGATGTCTTCTTTTATCTGAGAGAATCCCATCCCGACAACGTTCCGCATCTGGAACTGGTGGAGCATGTGCTGCATGTCGAAGATTTTATCTCAAATGAAATGGAGAAGATCCGTAACGGCGACCCGGTAGATGGGGATTCGAGCGATATTATCGCGGAGCTTGATAAATTCTTAAGTAAAATCAAAGGAGAAGAAAGCGGCGAAGCATCCGGCGGTGCCGCACAGCCAGCCAACAAGAGCGAGGAGCCAAAGCAGTTTTATATCGCGCCGGTAGCTACGAGTGACAGCCACTTTTACCGGATCAATATCGGCTTTTATTCCGATACGGAAATGGCGAATATCCACGCGTATAAGACCGTATATGCGTTAAAGGAAATTGCCGAGGATCTTTTGTATACACCGGAAAATATTATCTCGGATGAAAGCAGTGCGGAAGTCGTTGTAAAAGAAGGATTTAAAATCCTTTTACAGACGCAGGCAGACCCGGCGGAGATCCGTGCAATCGTCTCAGAAGGCTATTCGGTTGAAAAAGTAGATGTCGCAGAATGCAGCCCGGAAGAGTATCTGCGCGGATTCAGCGGATCAGACGCAGACGTTCAGATCGATCTGGATTCGAGTGTCGAGGCGATTGAAGCACGTACGCAGGGCGGTGCAAAGCAGGGTGAAAAGGCAAAGATCGCGCCTGGTGACTTCGTTATCAAGTCCAAAGAGCCAGGCAAGCAGCGCAAGCTGGCAAAGGATAAGCCAAAAGCGGAGAAGGCTGCGTTTATCAGTGTCAATGTCAGCAAGATGAACCAGTTGATGGAGCTGATCGGGGAGCTTGTGATCTCAGAGTCCGTCGTACTGCAAAGCTCTGATTTAAAAGTGCCTGGGCTAAATCTGGACAATTTTAACAAAGCTGCGGCACAGCTTGCAAAAATATCGACCGATTTGCAGAATGTAATTATGTCGATGCGTATGGTGCCGCTGACAAATACCTTTCAGAAGATGAACCGTATCGTATTTGACGTCTCGCGCAAGCTCGGCAAGGATATCGAGTTTGAGATGGTCGGGGATACGACGGAAGTGGATAAAAATATTATTGAACATATTTCCGACCCGCTGATGCACCTTGTCAGAAATGCCGTTGACCACGGGATCGAGACGAACGAGGAGCGCGAGGCAAGCGGAAAGACCGAAAAAGGAAAAGTAACGCTGTCTGCAAAGACCGAGGCAGGCAAAGTATGGATTACGGTGCAGGATAACGGGACGGGGCTTGACCGCGAAAAGATCCTGGCAAAAGCAAGAAAGCAGGGCATTTTAGACGATGCAAGGCCGGACAGCTCGTATTCCGATAAGGAAGTATACCAGTTTATTACGCTGCCGGGCTTTTCTACCAATGAGCAGGTTACCGAGTATTCCGGGCGCGGCGTGGGCATGGACGTCGTTGTCCGCAATATCCAGGAGATCGGCGGGATGCTGGATATCGAAAGCGATCCGGGTAACGGCAGTACGATGAGCCTTAAGATTCCTCTGACACTTGCGATTATCGACGGTATTGTAATGGAGACAGGCGGTTCTTCGTTTGTGATGGAATCCGGCGTCATCAAGGAATTTGTACGTGTCAGAGAAGATATGATGATCCATGAGCCGAACGGGGACGAATATATTATGATCCGCGGCGAGTGCTTTTCTGTGATCCGCCTTGGCGAATGGTACGGCCTAAGCGGTTACCAGGAGGCGGTAGAGGATGGTATGATGGTCATTATCGAGGTCGATGACAAGCGTATCGGGCTGTTTGTCGATACACTGGTAGGCAAACAGGAAATCGTTGTAAAACCGATTCCTTCCTATATTAAGAAGGTCAGGGGACTGACAGGCTGCACACAGCTTGGAGACGGCAGTATTGCCTTGATTTTGGACCCAGGCGGATTAATTGTATAAAATAAACAGAAAGGAATGCAGACCATATGAGTGAGATAGGCAGTTTGAATGATTCAACAGATCTTTTAGATCTCGGATACACTGAGGTGGAAGAGCATAAGTGTAAATATATGACCTTTAAGTCCGGCAATGAATATTTTGGGCTAAAGATTCAGTATGTAAATGAAATTATTCAGATCCAGGCAATCACATCCGTTCCAGAGACGGAGGATTATATCAAAGGGCTGATTAACCTGCGCGGCAAAATTATTCCGGTCATCGATGTACGCCTGCGGTTTGGCCAGGAAGCATTTACTTATAATGACCGTACCTGTATTATTGTGATACAGTATCAGGAGATGATGGTCGGGCTGATTGTGGAAAAGATTGCGGACGTAGTAGAGATTAAGGACAGCGATATCCTGCCGCCGCCGACCATTTCACGCGCTGACCAGGGCAACCGCAAATATATTTATGGAATCGGCAAAATCGGAGAGTCCGTAAAGCTTTTGTTAGACCCTGATAAGCTGCTGCGCGACGTGGATCTTTCATCGGTAGAGCAGTCGAATAAGTTAAGTGAAGAAGAATGAGAGGTAGTGGAAGAATGAAAAACTGGACGATAAGGGCAAAATTAATGCTGGGTTTTTTTATCAGTATTGTAATGACAGTACTCAACATTATATTCAGCGAGCTTACTACAAGAATGGCGGCAAATTATGATGGTGAGGAATTAATCAAATACAACCGCAATGCGTCTATTTTTACGTACACAGTTGGAATCGTATCGATCATTATTATCTTATGGGTAGCGACAATGCTGATCCGCCAGATTCGCTTGTCTGTAGAAGAGCTGTCCAACGCTGCAAAGCAGATTGCTATGGGGCGTGTGGATATTCAGATCAAAAAATACAGCAACGATGAACTTGGACAGTTGGTCGATGAATATGAAAAAGTCATCCAGAACATTAAAAACCAGGCGCATATCGCAGAAGAAGTCGCGAACGGAAACTTAACGATTTCAGTAGTTCCTGCGTCTTCTGAGGATCTTCTTGGCAATTCACTGAAAAAGCTCGTAGAGGACAATTACCATGCCCTGTCCAATATCAGCGAATCAGGCACACAGGTAACGATCAGCTCTTCCCAGGTGGCAAGCGCCAGCCAGGCACTGGCACAGGGGTCTACGCAGCAGGCAAGCGCGATCCAGCAGATTACAGCCTCTATCGATGAGATTGCAGAAAAGACAAGGGAAAACGCAGAGCAGGCAAATTCTGCGGCAAACTTGATTGAACAGGCGATCGAAGATGTCAAACACGGCAATATGCGGATGAAAGATATGACGGATGCGATGCAGGCAATCAACCAGTCTTCGGAAAGCATTTCCAAGATTATCAAAACGATTGACGACATTGCGTTCCAGACGAACATCCTTGCGTTAAATGCCGCGGTAGAGGCAGCACGTGCCGGCGAAGCAGGCAAGGGCTTCGCAGTCGTGGCAGAAGAAGTCAGAAGCCTTGCCGCAAAGAGTGCAGCCGCCGCCGCCGAGACCGCGGAGCTGATTGAAGATTCTATTACAAAGGTAAGCTCTGGTTCTCAGATTGCAGAAGAGACGGCGAGCGCGCTGGAAACAATTACAAATGTTGTACAAAAAAGTGAAGGAATTATTAACGGCATTGCAGATTCGTCCAATTACCAGGCAACTGCGGTTGCACAGATCGAGCAGGCAATTACGCAGGTATCTCAGGTCGTACAGACGAACTCGGCAACCAGCCAGCAATGTGCCGCAGCAAGTGAGGAATTATCCAACCAGGCGGCAAAGATGCGAGATATGCTTTCCATATACAATTTGGGGGCGGGCAGACAAAGTACGAGTCAGGGATTTGATTATCGAAGCGCTGAAACAGACAGCAGTGAGGACAGAAATGAGCCGGTAATTTCTCTGGAAGACGATTTTGGGAAATACTAGGAGGTAAAATATGAAAAATCTGAAAATAGGAACAAAACTGCTGCTGACCTTTATGATTATTATTGCATTGTTTTGCGGTACGGTCTATGTGGCAACATCTGGGCTTCGGCAATGTTCGGATAAGTACTCGGAGTTCTACAACGAGGAATACCAGATTACGCAGCGGGTTATGAGTATGCGCCGCGGGCTGCAAATTATCGTAAAAGACTTGACTTTTATGACCATTGACGATGACGAGGAAAGATTTGCGTCTTACCAAAGCGATATGACGATGGAAATGGAGCTGCTTGAAGAAAATGCGAGATGGGTAGTGGAAAACTTAAAAACCAACTCAGAAGTATTTCAAACATTTGCAGAAGATATCCAAAAAGCAGTCGATATGCAGGGAAACGTCGTTTCATTATCCAAAACCGATAAAGTAAAGGCACAGCAGATCTTAATCGAAGAGTACCAGCCGCTTGTTGTAGGGGCAGTCAGCGCTCTGACACAGATCAGCGACGAAGTGGAAGCAGGCGTAGATAAAAACTTTAAGGATTCACTGTCGATGCAGAAGTCGATTACGTATTCCCTGCTTGGGCTGGCTGCGGCAGCATTGTTTATTACAATCGTGCTTTGCCTGTACCTGACGGGAATGATTACAAAGCCAATCCATGAGCTGGTTGCATCCGCAGGCAAGATTGTATCTGGTAATTTCGATTTTCAGATTGCATATCATTCGAAGGATGAATTGGGAGGGCTTGCTAATGCGTTCCGCGATATGGCGTCGATCCTGGGTGACATTATTGCAGATGCGTCCAGACTGTTAAGCGAAATGGCAAACGGCAATTTTGACGTCCGTACAAGAGCAGAAGAGCGCTATGTCGGAGATTTCCAGGGGCTGCTGTCTTCGATCAGAAAGCAGAACCGCGACCTGAGCTCTACGCTTTCACAGATTAATTCCAGTGCAGACCAGGTATCTTCCGGCGCAAACCAGGTATCCTACGGTGCGCAGGCGCTTTCGCAGGGTGCAACCGAACAGGCTGCTTCTGTAGAAGAGCTTGCAGCGACAATCGCCGGCATTTCCCAGCAGGTAAAAGAAACAGCAGAAAATGCCGCGACTGCGAGAAGCCAGTCAAATTCCGCAGGCAACCGTGTGGAAGAATGCAACCGCCAGATGAAAGATATGACAAAAGCGATGGAAGAGATCACGCGTACGTCAAACGAAATCGGAAAAATTATTAAGACGATTGAGGACATTGCGTTCCAGACGAATATCTTAGCGCTCAACGCGGCAGTGGAAGCATCCCGTGCCGGCACCGCGGGCAAAGGCTTTGCCGTCGTTGCGGACGAAGTGCGCAACCTTGCCAGCAAGAGCGCGGAAGCTTCCAAGGATACGTCGGATCTGATCGAGAGCGTAATCGGGGCAGTATCACAGGGGACACAGATTACAAACGCGACTGCAAAATCGCTCTTGCAGGTTGTTGACGAGGTGCGGGAAGCTACCACGACCGTAGAAAAGATTGCAAATGCTGCGGAAGGCCAGGCAGGCGCGGTAGAGCAGGTTTCCGTAGGCGTAGACCAGATTTCCAGCGTCGTACAGACGAATTCGTCCACAGCGGTGCAAAGCGCGGCAGCCAGCGAAGAGCTTTCCAGCCAGGCTGAAGTATTGAAAAACCTTGTGGCAAAATTTCAGCTTCGGGATGACTTTGAGATGAACGCGATCCATTTGGACGCAGACTTTTAACAAGCAAAAACAGAAAATGAGGTGATTACTATGGGATTATTTGAAGATTTAAAAGCGTTGGGAGTAGATGTGGACGGCGGATTAAAACGGCTTGGGGGCAATGAAGCGCTTTATAAAAGGCTGCTCAATACATTTGTAAAATCGATACGGGGGCAGGAAATCCCGCTGGATTTTGATACGTCTGATTACGAAGAAATCAAGGAAAAGGCACATGCGATTAAAGGCACGTCTGGAAATCTCTCGATCACGCCTGTTTTTGAGGCGTATTCACAGATTATGGATCTTCTGCGTGCAGGAAATCCTAAGGAGGCAAAGGTGCTTCTTGAAAAGATTGTTCCGGTGCAGGAGGAGATTATCCGCTGTATAGAGAACTATGCATAACAGTTCCTGACTTACTGTTTGGACGATGCACAACAACATCTGATGAAAGATGAAACGCGTGTTTGGAAATTGCGGGAGCAGTTTCCAGACACGTTTTCGTATGTATAGTTATTGGTTGACATCAGCAGCGGTAAGCTGTAAACTTGTAACAAAGCTTGTTTCAAAAATTGTCAGGTGGAGAGGAATTATGGATAAAAAGACAAAAAGATTTTTTATGCGCAGTGTTATCAGTATTTTCCTTTTATGTATCGCGGTATTTATCTGGTTAACGATCTATATGGGACGCAAGACGGAACATGCGATTAGAAATACGACCAGTATTTATATGTCGGAAATGAGCCAGCAGATCCAGGAAAAATTTACGGCTGTGATCGACCTGCGGTTGCAGCAGGTGGAGGAGATGATTCAGTTTAATCCGCCGCAGTCTGCGGTATATGGGGAAAAGATGCGCAATACGCTGGCTGAGAATGCAAGGATGCGCAATTTTACCTATGCAGGGCTGTATGCGCCGGACGGAGAGATGGAAGATTTGTATGGAAGCAATGTAGACTTGTTAAATCGAAGCGGGACAGCACAGATGATGCAGCCGGATGTTTTTGCGATCGCGGAAGGGCAGGATAAATTCGGCAATAAGCTGCTTTTGCTTGGAAAGAACGCGGCGTATCCGATGGCGGATGGGAGGCGCAGCGAGGCGCTGTTTGTAGGGATGCCGATGGAATACTTAAGCGAAGCGTTGTTTTTAGACGATAACCCGTCGCTTTTGTATTATCATCTGATCAATGCCGATGGAAATTTTGTCGTCCGCAGCGGGGATGCGTATCGGGAAAATTATTTTGAGCGGATCCGGGAACGGTTTGATAAATACAACAATAAATCCCCAGATACATATGCGAACGAGCTGGCTGCCGCAATGGAAGAGCAGGAAGTGTATTCGGCTACGATCTCTATGGACGGACAGGAGATGTATTTGCTTTGCAAGCCGTTAATGGAAAACAGCAACTGGTACCTGGTAGCCGGGATGCCGAACAATATGCTGATGGAATCCATCGAAAAGCTGGACCATACAAGAAATCTCGTTATGGTTGCATCCGCAGGTACGATCCTGCTTGCGATGTCTGTGATTTTTGTATTGTACTACCGCCTTTCCCAGCAGCAGATGAAAGAGCTTGTAAAGGCGCGCAACGAAGCAGACCATTCCAATGCCGCGAAGAGCAACTTTCTCTCCAGCATGAGCCATGAGATCCGTACGCCGATGAATGCGATTATCGGAATGACGGAGATCGCACAGCGCAACTTAAACGATCCGCAGCGTGTGGACAACTGTCTGAATAAAGTGCGCCTTTCCAGCAAGCATCTGCTTGGGCTGATTAACGACGTGCTGGATATGTCAAAGATTGAGAGCCGGAAAATGTCTTTAAATATGGCGCCGATTTCTTTGCGTGATACGATGGACGATATCGTAAATATTATCCAGCCGCAGGTGAAGGCGAAAAAGCAGCATTTTGATATCTTTATCCAGAATATTACGTCTGAAGGCGTATACTGTGACGATGTGCGTTTAAACCAGGCGCTGCTTAATATTTTGTCCAATGCGGTCAAATATACGCCGGAAGGCGGCAACGTCTATATCCGGCTGAACCAGGAGCCGTCCCCGATGGGAGAGTCGTATGTGCGTACGCATTTTTATGTGTCGGATACCGGAATGGGGATGTCTTCGAAGTTTTTGGAACGGATCTGGGATACGTTTGCCAGGGAAGAGACCGACCAGGTACGCCATATTCTGGGCACCGGCCTTGGCATGTCGATTACAAAAAGCCTTGTCGACCTGATGGGCGGACAAATCGACGTGCAGAGTGAAATTGGAAAAGGAAGTACGTTTCATATTATACTTGACCTGATGGTTGCAGAGTCTGTGGATGAGGCTCATATGAAGATTCCGAAATGGCAGATCCTTGTCGTGGACGATGACGAGCAGCTTTGTTCCAGTACGGTATCAAACCTGAAGCTGCTAGGAGCAGAGTGTGAATGGGCGTTGGACGGCAGGCGTGCGCTTGCAATGGTAAAGGAGCGCCATGATCAGGGAAAGGATTATGATTTTATACTGATGGACTGGCAGATGCGGGAGCTTGATGGCATTGAGACGATCCGCATGATCCAGGATGAGGTCAGCAGGGAGCTTAAGATCTTTTTGATCTCTGCGGACGACTGGAGCGAGGTGGAGGACGAGGCAAAAAAAGCACAGGTTCAAATCGAAGGATTTATTACAAAACCGCTGTTTGCGTCCAGGCTGTATGAGCGCCTGCGCAAGTATGCCGACGGGGATAGTGCCAAAGAACCGGAACTCCATCAAGGAAACGAGGAAACGACATTTGACAGCAAGCGGGTGCTGCTTGCAGAAGATATGGAAATCAACTGGGAAGTGGCAAACGAGATCCTCTCCAGTATGGGGTTAACGTTAGAACATGCGGTAGACGGCAGGGAATGCCTGGAAATGTTTGATAAGTCTGAGATTGGGTATTACGATGCGGTCCTTATGGATATCAGGATGCCGGGAATGGACGGGTACGAAGCTACGCGCGCGATCCGTGCACTGCAGCGGGCGGATAAGGATCTCCCGATTATTGCAATGACAGCGGACGCGTTTGAGGGCGATGTGCAAAAATGCCTGGACAGCGGTATGAACGACCATATTGCCAAGCCGCTGGATATCGGACAGTGCCTGCATATCCTGCACCAATATCTGTAACTCACTTTTTTTGCGTTCTGTCATATGATAATAAAAAATGCAGGATTGCGTGTATATGGACAGGGTTCGAAATTTAACAGGCTGTGACCAGGTGCACAGGCTTGGATACACAGGGCGTGGAGTCGGCGTTGCGATTTTGGATACGGGTATTGCCATGCATCCAGATTATGCAGAGCGTATTCGGGTATTTCAGGATTTTTGCAGCCACAAAAGCCAGCCATATGATGACAACGGGCATGGATCACATATTGCGGGAATTATCGCGGGAAACGGGAGGATGAGCAGGGGGCGTTTTCGGGGTGTTGCGCCTTTGGCTTCCCTGATTGTGCTAAAGGTGTTAGACCGCACCGGAAACGGCAGTACAAAGGATGTGATAGAAGCGATGAAGTGGATTATAGAAAACCGGGAGAAGTACTGCATCCGCATTGCCAATATTTCCGTCGGGATGCTGCCGCAGTCAAAGCACAAGGAGCGCGACCAGATGTTAGAGTGGGTAGACCGCATGTGGGACAGCGGAGTATTTACCGTAGCCGCGGCTGGAAACGGCGGGCCGGGAGACAACAGCGTCACGATTCCTGGTGCAAGCAGCACGGTGCTTACGGTAGGAAGCAGCGACGACAGGGAGCTTTTGGTGCGGCGCAGAGGGCTGTATCCGGGCTACAGCGGCATGGGGCCGACGGAGAGCTGCGTATGCAAGCCAGAGATTTTAGCGCCTGGTACGGAAATTAGAAGCTGTCATTTTTCAAATTTTGGGTATACTGTAAAGAGCGGGACTTCGATGGCGACCGCTGTCGTATCCGGCGCATGTGCGCTGGCGTTTGACCGTTACCCGATGCTGTCCCCTGCGGGGCTAAAGCTGCGGTTTTACGAAAAGCTGGCTTCTGACCCCGACGCATCCTGCTGGGGGACGCTGGATGTAAGAAAGCTGCTGGAACGCTGATTATCCTGCGGCAGGCTTGCGCAAGAGGTATGTGTACAGTAAAGGAGTAAAAAGTTTGGTTTGGATTTTAAAGGCACTTCGTATTATCAGGAAAACGGTTCAAAAGCTGTTTAGCAGGATGGTTGTCGTGGCTCTGGGCATTCTTTTGCAGCTTGTATGGCTGTTTGCCGTATTGTATCAGTTCAGCGAACAGTACAGGTTTGCAAATATTGTTGTTACGATTGTAGGGATACTTACGGCTTTTTATGTAATCAGCAGGCCGTTTAACCCGGCGGCAAAGCTTGCCTGGACGGTTGTGCTGCTGACCGTACCGCTGCTTGGCATCCTGATTTATTTTGTCTTTGGCAGGCCGGGGCTGACAAAACATACGCAGGAGGGGATGGAAGCGGTCAACCTCAGAATCGAGACGCAGCTAAAGCAGGATGTGCAGGTGCAAAAGCACATCAAAGAAACGGACGCCCAGATCCTGCGCCAGTCCGAATATATTTTGCGCCAGGCAAAATTTCCGGTTTATGAGCATACCGAGACAAAATATTATCCGTGCGGGGAAGTGATGTTTGAAGATATGCTTTCTGCCATCCGTAAGGCAGAGCATTTTGTTTTTCTGGAATATTTTATTATCAGCCCCGGCGTCATGTTTGACCGCCTGTTAGAAGTGCTTGAGCAAAAAGTGCGCCAGGGCGTGGACGTGCGGCTTATTTACGACGATATCGGCTGTGTGGCGACGCTTCCGGTAGATTTTGTACGGTATATGGAAAACATCGGCATCCGGTGTGCGGTATTTAACCGTTTCTGGCCGGTGTTAAGTATTGTGATGAACAACCGCGACCATCGGAAAATCCTTGTTGTAGACGGGATCTGGGGATTTACGGGCGGGATTAACATTGCGGATGAATATATCAATGAAAAAGTGCGCTTTGGCTATTGGAAAGATACCGGTATCCGTATCAGGGGAGAAGCCGTGTGGAATTTTACGGCGATGTTTTTGGAAATGTGGGATTATATCCGCAAGGAAAAAGACAATCTGCAAGCCTTCCGCCCAAAGCTGCCGCAGTATGCTACACAGGAGCACGGCTTTGTCCAGCCTTATGGCGACACGCCGCTGGACCAGGAAAATGTCGGGGAAAATGTCTATTTGAATATGATCAGCAAAGCGAAGGAATACCTGTATATTTATACGCCGTACCTGATTATTGACCAGGAGATGCAGACGGCGCTGTGCAATGCGGCAAAAAGCGGTGTGGACGTACGGCTTGTTACGCCTGGAATCCCGGATAAAAAGATAATTTTTTTAATGACGCGCTCCAATTATAAAGTGCTGCTTGAAAGCGGCATTAAAATCTATGAATATACGCCCGGATTTATCCACGCCAAATGTTTTCTCTGCGATGACGAGACGGCTGCCGTAGGCAGCATTAACCTGGATTACAGAAGCCTTTACCTGCATTTTGAGTGCGGCGTCTGGATGTACCGAAGCGAAGCGGTGATGCAGCTTAAGGACGATATGGAGCAGACATTTGCCTGCTCCCGCCAGATAAAAAAAGAAGAGTGGAAGGAGCCCGGGTTTTTCCTGTGGGTCGTACAGACCGTATTAAAGCTGTTTGCGCCGCTGCTGTAAGCTGGCTATGTAAGCAGGAACAGTTTTTGCAGCAGGCTTAGAAAGTAATCGGAAAAAGCCGCGTGTGCTACGCTTTCGGCAAACAGGATATTGATATGCCCAAGCTCCTTGTCACCGAGGAAATAAACGACCTTTCCGGCAGCTTCCCCCTGCTTTACCGGTGCGGCAACCGATTTTGGAAGGCGGATTTTTTTCGTGACCTTGCTTAAATCCTCGCCGCTTGTGCTGACATAGCTCATGTCGGATTCGTAAGTAAGTGAAACGTGGTCTGCTTCTCCTTTTTTTACCGTGATCTCAGGCAGTGGCATCTGGTTTTGGTCTTTGTAGACGCGGCAGACAGAAAAGCCGTAGTTTAGCAGTGTCTGGGCGTCCGCGGTCCGGGATTTGATGTCCGGCGCCGCCATAAGGACAGCGATCAGCTTTACGCCGTCTTTTTCCGCGGTAGCGGCAAGGCAGTATTTTGCGGCGGCGGTGTAGCCGGTTTTCAGCCCGGTCGCATAAGGATACTGTTTGAGCAGCTTGTTTGTATTGGCAAGGCCGAATTCGGAATCGCCCCGTTTCGTACGGTGGATGATATTTTCCATCCAGATCGTGCAGTAATCATGGATCTTTGGATGGCGCACGCTTAGTTCCCTTGCCATCAGCCCGATATCATAGGCGCTCGTCACATGCCCGTTCGCAGACAGTCCGCAGCAATTTACAAAATGGGTGTCCTCCATCCCAAGCGCGGCAGCTTTTTTATTCATCTGCGCGACAAATTCTTCCTCGCTGCCGCTTAGAAACTCTGCCATAGCGACGCAGGCGTCATTGGCGCTTGCGATGCTGATGCATTTAATCAGTGTCTCGACCGTCTGTACTTCTCCGGCTTCTAAAAAAACCTGTGAGCCGCCCATATTGGCGGCGTGCTCTGAGACAGTCACCTCGTCGGTTAAGGAGATCTGTTTTTTTTCAATCGCGTCAAAGATCAGGCACAGCGTCATAACTTTTGTAACGCTGGCAGGCGGGCGCGCTGTGTGCTCGTTTTTCTGATAAAGGATCGTTCCGGTTTCGGCTTCCATTAAAAGGGCGCTGGGCGCGGAAATGTCAAGGGACGGCTGCGCCGTCTTTGCCTTCTTTTTGGCGAGTACCGTGCAGGGGCAGGATGCGGCTGCAAACAGGACAAGCACCAGGACGGATGTGATAAAACGCTTCATATTGCAGTACCTGAATATGCTTTTTTATAATTTAGTCGGCGGGAACAGAAAATATGACTGGTTTGTGTTTTTTTAGAAAAAGGTTGGAAAAGGTTTGAATATGGATCTGTTAATTGGTATAATAAGCGTTATCGTAATCGTTTCCCTGTTCTGGCAGCGCCAGGAACTGAAAAAGTTCCGGGTCACGCAGTATGAGACGGCATCTTTAAAGGTCGGCAAAGAGATAAAAATCGTATTGATTTCAGACCTGCATTCTTTTACGTATGGAAAGGATAACGAGCCGCTCTTACAGGCAGTCAGGCGTGCCGCGCCGGATCTTATATTGATTCCGGGCGACTTGATTGTCACAAAGAAAACAGAAAAATACGAGACGGCGCTTCGCTTTTTAAGGGCGCTTAGCAAGCTGCAAGTCCCGGTTTTTTTCAGCAACGGCAACCATGAAAGCAAAGCGCAGCGGCAGGATGCAGACAGCTATGCGGCGTACCAGCGATACCGAAACGAAATGGAGCGCCTTGGCGTTACGGTTTTAAACAATCAAAGCCGCATCATCCAGGCAGGCGGTACGTCTGTCCGCATCAGCGGGCTGGAGCTTCCGCTTTCCTGTTATAAAAAAGGCAAAAAGCCGTATTTGAAAGAGGACGGGATCAAAAAGCTGCTTGGAAGCGCGTCAAAAGAGCATTTGCAGATTTTGCTTGCGCACCATCCGGCGTTTGCCGGACAGTATGCGGCATGGGGCGCGGACGTGACTGTCTGCGGACATAACCACGGGGGGCTGGTTTGTATTCCGGGGCTTGGAAGCGTGATTTCACCACAGTTTATCCCGTTTCCGAAATACGACGCGGGCGAATTTACGATCGGCGGCAGGAAGGTCTATATCAGCCGCGGGCTTGGCACGCATACGTTTCATATCCGGGTGTTTAACCGCGCGGAGCTGGTTGTGATTTCGATAAAGCCAGGGCAGGATGCCGGCATGGAAGTATCAAAATAAAGCATGGGGGAATGGTATGGAACTGACAGTAAAATTAGAGTCGTTTGAAGGACCGCTGGATTTGCTTTTGCATTTACTGGAGAAAAATAAAGTAAATATTTATGATATCCCGATTGTGGAGATCACAAACCAGTATATGGAATATATTCATGAGATGGAACGCCAGGATCTGGATATTATGAGCGAGTTTATGGTAATGGCGGCGACGTTAATCGATATCAAGGCAAAGATGCTGCTGCCAAAAAAAGCCGCGGAAGACGAAGAAGACGTCGACCCGCGCGCAGAGCTGGTACAGCAGCTTTTGGAGTACAAGCTGTACAAAAGCATCTCTTATGAATTAAAAGACCGCCAGCTCGATGCAGACCGCGTGATGTACAAGGAGCCGACGATTCCAAAAGAAGTATCCGCATACGTCCCGCCGCTGAATCTGGACGAGCTGTTAGACGGGCTGACGCTAAAAAAGCTGAATGCGGTTTTTGAAACGGTAATGAAGCGCCAGATCGACAAGCTCGACCCGGTGCGGTCGAAATTCGGGCGTATTGAAAAAGAAGAAGTATCCCTGGATGAAAAAATAAGCGTATTGGAACAGTACGCAGCCTTACATAAAACGTTCAGCTTCCGCGGCCTGTTAGAGCGCCAGTCCAGCCGTGTGCAGGTTATTGTAACGTTTCTTGCCATCCTGGAACTGATGAAGACCGGAAAGATCGAGATCTTCCAGGAGCAGGCGTTTGATGAGATCCATATTACATCCAGGATCGCTGCGGCTTAGGAAAAGAATAGTAAAAAAGGAATGGTGAAAATGGTGGAGCAAAACGAAGCCGGCAGTACGGCTGTATCAGACAAGGCAGCCATAGTAGAGGCAGTTTTGTTTACGATGGGAGAATCCGTACCGCTGCAAAAGCTCGCAGACGTATTAGGGCTGCATACTGAAGAAACGAAGCAGGTCATGCGCCAGATTATGTCCGAGTATGAAAACGAGCGCCGCGGCATTCAGATTATAGAATTAGACGGCGCGTACCAGATGTGTACAAAAAAGCAGATGTACGAATATCTGATCCAAATAGCCAGGCAGCCGAAAAAGCAGGTGCTTACGGATGTCCTGCTGGAAACACTGTCCATTATTGCTTACAAACAGCCGGTCACCAAGGTAGAGATCGAAAAGATCCGCGGCGTTTCCAGCGGGCACGCAGTCAATAAGCTTGTGGAATACAACCTCGTATGCGAAATCGGGCGCCTGGATGTACCAGGCAGGCCGCTGCTGTTTGGGACGACGGAGGAATTTTTAAGAAGATTCGGCGTCAATTCCATTGAGGAGCTGCCAAAGCCGCAGCCTGAGCAGGTAGAAGAGTTCCGCCAGGAGGCGGAGGAAGAGATTCGGCTGAAGGTGTAGGAATACAACCAAAACTCCCAGCATAAAATAAAGCAAATACCGTTACGGAGCATTTCAGCAATATGAAGCGAGCACTCTGTTATCTGACTGCGATTGTTTTTACTTTTTTAAGCATCTGTCCGTATCCCCGCCCGGTGCAGGCGAAGCCGAAGAAAGCGGCAGAATTTGACGAAAGCCAGCTCTATGCCCGCGCCGCGGTCTTGATGGATGCCGATTCCGGGCGTGTGCTAGTGCAAAAAGATGCCGGGCGCCCGATGCCGATGGCAAGTACGACGAAAATTATGACCTGTATCCTGACGCTGGAACATGCGCAGACAGAAGACCTCGTTGACGTATCGGCATACGCCGCGAAAATGCCGGAGGTAAAGCTTCATATTATGGAGGGCGAGCGCTATAAGCTGATTGACCTTCTGCATTCTTTAATGTTAGAGTCCCACAACGACGCGGCGGTTGCAATCGCCGAGCATGTCGGCGGGTCTGTGGAAGGGTTTGCACAGATGATGAATGAAAAGGCAAAATCGATCGGCTGTATGGATACGTATTTTATTACGCCAAACGGGCTGGATGCATCCGAACAGGTAACAGAGCCGGATGGTACAACGGGCACAAAGGTGCATTCCACAACAGCGCGTGATCTGGCAGCGATTATGAGCTACTGCATTACGAAATCGCCCAAAAAGGACGAATTTTTAAAAATCACACGGACGCAGAGCCATACCTTCCAAAACTATGAACAGGCAAATGACGGCAGCGCTACACCAGGCGGGCGCAGCTTTACGTGCGTAAACCACAATGCGTTTTTGCATATGATGGACGGGGCGCTTTCTGGAAAGACCGGGTTTACCGGCAATGCCGGATACTGCTATGTCGGAGCGCTCAAAAGTAAGGGGCGTACATTTGTCATCGCGCTGTTAGCGTGCGGATGGCCAAACAATAAGACCTATAAATGGAAGGATGCCAGAAAGCTGTTTACGTACGGCATGGAGCATTATGAGCAAAAAGACATTACAAACTATGACTATACGCCGAATCCGGTTCCGGTTGAAAACGGGGCAGGAAAAGACCGCTTGTTAAAAACAAAAATGCAGCTTCCCCTTACCGTGGAGCAGCACGAACAAAAACTCCTTTTGTCAGATGCCGATTCTGTACAGGTACGTGCCGAGCTGCCAAAGCTTTTGCAGGCACCAGTGAAAAAAGGAGCGAAGGTCGGCTCTTTAAACTATTACATAAACGGGGAGCTTGCCGCGCAGATGCCGGTACGGGCGGCGCGGAATATTGAAAAACGTTCGCTGCGGTGGTATTTTATGCTCGTGCTGTCCCGGTATTTTTATCCGTATTTTTAAAGAAACGCAGATCGCAGACACCCAGGCTGTGCCAAAACAGGACAGCACGGGTGTTTTTTCATCCAAAGAAAAATTTTAACAAAATTCTATTGAATATTCTTTTGAAAAGCGTTACTATTATACTGACGAAATTTTTGAAAAGTTTCAAAATAGATGGAGGGCTAAAGAATGAGTAATAGTAATGATAACTCTGCAATGCAGCGGATTGCAAAGTTAGTCGATGAAAACAGCTTTATGGAAATTGGTTCGCTTGTTAC
>ERZ778516.453-NODE-453-length-34086-cov-10.199113_pt1 | contig 34086 bp, 30 predicted proteins | sample MGYA00510342_ERZ778516 | MGnify/ENA primary metagenome ERZ778516 (study PRJEB29527, sample SAMN07138961) | mouse gut metagenome | material: feces | host: mouse | place: China:Nanjing | collected 2016-01-25 ... | reverse complement strand
GTAACTATAAATTCCTTGATTTTTTAAGGAAAATCACTTGACAATATAGGGAGGAGATATAACAAAGAGAAGATATACGCTGAAAAATTTTTGTATTAAGTTACCTATTGCGCGAAATGTGGAGAAAAGTTATTTTTTCCTAGAACAAAAAAACTTATTGCAAAAAATATTGTTTCAATTATCTAAAAATAAACTTTGGCCATACGTTTTTTACAAGGAACAAGACATTTTATATAAGCCGTACTTAAAAGCAATTAACCGCAATTGTTATTTGATGGGATGGTTTCAAAATGATAGATACTTTAAAGAATATAGAAGCATATTATTGAAGGAATTAAAACTAAAGAAACCAATTAAAGTGTCAGATCGGTTGAGAGAAGTTTTAAAAAATGAAGAAACAATTTCTGTTCATATTAGAAGAGGGGATTTTATTAAATATAATAACACACTGCCTGCTTCGTATTACAGGAAGGCAAAATTGTATATAGAACAATATGTGCACAATCCTTTTTATCTTATTTTTTCTGATGATACAGAATGGGTTAAAAAAGTTCTAAACTTTGGCGAACATGCAATATTTGTAAAAGATGAAGGATTACAAGATTTTGAAGAGTTGATGATAATGAGTTATTGCAAGCATAATATTATTGCAAATAGTACATTTAGCTGGTGGGGAGCATGGCTAAATCAAAATGAAAACAAGAAAGTAATTGGACCAAAACAGTGGTATAAAAAGGTATGGTTTCATACTACTGAGGAATATTCAGATTGTAATATTATGCCTATTGAGTGGAAAAGGATATAAGGAATGGAGTATATTATCGTACAGGCTGGAGGAATTGGGTCCAGACTAAAATATTTAACAGAAAATAAACCCAAGGCGTTAGTGCCAATTAATAATTTGCCAATGTTGTTTCATTTGTTTCAAAAATATCCAGATAAACGTTTTGTCATTATTGCTGATTATAAAAAAGAGGTAATGAGGGAATACTTGAGCGCGTTTGCAGATGTAAAATATCTAGTTGTAGATGCGAAGGGATCTGGAACTTGCTCAGGTGTGAGACAAGCTATAGAATTAATTCCTGTGGGTGAACCATTTATGCTAATATGGTCAGATTTGATTTTGCCAGAACAGTTTGAATTACCAGATGAATATTTAAAAACGCAGGAAAAACCATCTTCAAATTATATAGGTATTTCACAAACATTTACATGTAGGTGGAAGTTTGAGAATGGAAAATTTATGGAAGAACCCTCTGTGGAGCATGGAGTTGCGGGATTGTTTTTGTTTGCAGATAAGTCAAAAATAGAAGATGTTCCTGTAACTGGGGAGTTTGTTCGTTGGATACAGGATAAGCAAATGAAATACAAGGAACTAGGGCTTTCAGGCACAAAGGAATTTGGAGTGCTAGAAGAGTACGAAAAAATAGATAAAGCTAAATGTAGGCCGTTTAATCAGATTATTATAGAGGGTAATCAGCTAATTAAGAAGCCAGTAGATGAACAGGGAGAAGCATTAGCAATAAAGGAATGCGCATGGTATTCAAAAGCAAGAGAGAACGGAATTGAAGCATTACCTATAATATATGATATGAGTCCGCTACGAATGGAGTATATCCAAGGAAAGACCATTTATGAATGTGATTTTACATATGAGGATAAGCGGGAAATTTTAAAAAAATTAGTATTGTCTATACGAAAACTTCATGACTCGGAATCTGTTGTGGCAGATGCATTTAGTATAAAAGAAGCATACTTTAATAAAACATTTGATCGGTTAGCAAAAATTCAGAATCTAGTACCTTTTGGGAGAGAAAAATACATAGTTGTTAACGGAAAAAAGTGTCGGAATGTGTACTTTTATAAACATGAGTTGGAACAGGCGATTGAACAAATACGATGTGATAAGTTTGTATTTATACATGGGGATTGTACATTTTCTAATATGTTGATTCGCAAGGATGGTGAGCCTGTTTTGATAGATCCCAGAGGCTACTTTGGTTATACAAAGTTTTATGGTGATGCAAGATATGATTGGGTAAAGTTGTATTATTCTATTATAGGGAATTATGATAGGTTTAATCTAAGGCAATTTCAGTTACATTTCGGAGAAAATGCAGAGACAGGGGTACAGTTGGAAATACAGTCAAATCATTGGGAAGATATGGAGAATGATTTCTTTGAATTGACAGGTATGGATAAATATGAGATTAAGCTATTACATGCGGTAATATGGCTATCATTAACAACATATGTGTGGCAGGACTATGATTCTATCTGTGGCGCTTTTTATAATGGATTGTACTATTTAGAAGAGGTTTTATAGAGTTTATGATAAGTTATTTTGAGAAACAGTTATCAGAATTTCAGCACTCAATTAGGTCATTAAATGAGAGGGAATTTAATAGATTGGTGGATGAAACTGTACATACACTTCAAGCTGGGCATAAGATAATTGTTACTGGTTTAGGTAAGAATGTTCCAATTTGCGATAAGTTTGTTGGATCTATGATATCTATGGGATTAGATGCTTCTTTTTTACATACAAATTCAGCAGTACATGGAGATATGGGACTTGTTAAAAATGGAGATACTGTAATTATGTTGACCAAAAGTGGAGAGACATCAGAGTCAATTTATCTTGCAGAATTATTAAATAAGAGAGAGGTGAATATTTGGCTTATAACGTTTTCTAAAGAAAGTACACTTACAAAAATGATTTCCAATTCTATTATTTTAGATATACGACATGAGGGGGATTTATGGAATCTTATGCCTAACAATTCAACAACAATTAATTTGATTATACTTCAGGGTTTGGCGATGATGACGGCAGATCGTTTAAATTTAGAAGTAGGGCATTTTACACGAAATCATCCTGGTGGTGCAATCGGAAAATACAGAAGATAGATTGTTCGGAGAAAAAGGTATTTTGGATTTAAGATAGGGAGATACGATTATGAAGTACGCGCCAGTAGTAGTGTTTGCATACAATAGATATGAGGAAATTGTCAGGGCGATGTATGCACTCAGTAGAAATATTGGAGCGCAATATACAGATGTATATATTTTTTCAAATGCGGCGCTCTCAACGATTATAAATGATGAGTATAATGTAACAAGAATTAGACAAACTTTACAGCAATTTGCAGGATATTTTCATTCTTATCAAATTATATGTCGTGAGGTTAATGAGGGTGCTAATGCCAATATGCTTAATGGGATAGATTATATAATTAAAAAATATGGAAGCGTTATTGTCTTGGAAGACGATATATTGACATGCCCTGCATTTTTATCCTTTATGAATCAAGCATTACAAAAATATGAACTAAATACTGAAATATTTAGTATTTGTGGTTATAATCCAGTTGTGAAAGAATTGAATATGTCTTGTGATAGTTTTAGTTATAGTGCGTTTCGTAGCTGGGGATGGGCAATATGGAAGGATCGATGGGAAACATTTTCTTGGAATGAAGATTTATTGGATAAAATTGATTTGACTTATATGCATTCGCAGGCACCAATATATCTTACTACACTACATGAAGATATAGTTTTTCCGACAGGAGAAAACATATATATGGATTATAAATTGGCTTGTAAACAATTTTCAAAGCGACAGCGTGTAATATATTCCGTTAGGTCGTTGTGTGACAATATTGGTTTGAATATTGCTGGTGAGCATTTAAATTATTTTGAATCTTACCATAACAATAATTTTGATCCTGATTATAGTTGTACAAGATTTAATCTTTCTGATCAGGAGTTGACACCAGAAATTGATACAAAATATTTTTTTAAGTTTCGTTGGCTTGGTTTGGAATTATCTAAATTAAAAGGATGGACGTTAGATAGAGAACATGTATATTTTAGGATGTATTATGCATTAGCAAATATATTGTTGGATGGAAAAAATATCGAGAAATGGTTTCAAAAAAGATTTATTCATAGTGTTGCCATCTATGGATGGGGAGATGCTGGTAAAACACTATTTAAACTTCTTGCAAGAACATCTATTGAGGTAAGGTACATTATAGATAAAAGACAAATATATGCAGATATACCAGTTTATAAGGAAGTTTCTAAAACGTATAATGTTGATGCAATTGTTGTTAGTGCATTAAAAGATTTTTGTGTGATTGAGGAAAGTTTATATTATCAGACAAAAGCAAAAATCATTTCTATGGAAGATGTTATTTTTGAATGTTTTTTGTGGAAAGAAAATGTTTAAACCGGAGGTTCTTATATGAAAGTAGTTATTTTGGCAGGAGGTTTTGGAACTAGAATCTCAGAAGAAAGTCAATATAAACCTAAACCAATGCTAGAGATTGGAGAAATGCCAATTCTTTGGCATATTATGAAAGAATATTCCCATTATGGATTCAATGAATTTGTAATTTGTGCAGGGTATAAACAACATGTCATTAAAGAATGGTTTGCGGATTATTTTCTTCATACATCAGATATAACATTTGATTTTACCAATGGAAATGAGATGATTGTACATAATAAACATACTGAAGCGTGGAAAGTCACAATTGTCGATACAGGATTGAATACGATGACAGGAGGGCGGATTAAGCGTGTAAAAAAGTATATTGGATGTCAGCCATTTATGCTTACATATGGTGATGCAGTTGGTGATATCAATATTACTGAGTTGTTGAGATTTCATCAGTCACATGGAAGAATTGGTACAGTATCAGTTTATAATTTTGGACAGAATAAAGGAGTATTAGATATTGCATCAAATGGAATTGTAAATGCATTTCGTGAGAAATCGGATTTGGACGGTGATTTAATTAATATTGGGTTTATGGTGATGAACCCAGAAATTTTTGATCTGATTGAAGGCGATAGTGTCGTTTTTGAACAGCAACCCTTAAATACATTGGTGAAACAAGGGGAATTGGTATCTTATGTGCATCGAGGATTTTGGCAGTGTATGGATACGTTGCGTGAGAAACAGCAGTTGGAGAAACTATGGTCATCAGGGAGAGCTCCTTGGAAAGTGTGGGTAGGCGAATGAGTTTTGATATTTCATTTTATAAGAATAAGAAAGTGTTTATTACAGGTCATACTGGATTTAAAGGTTCATGGTTGTGCAAGTTACTAAGTAATATTGGTGCAGATGTAACAGGATATAGTTTGCAGCCTCCCACAAATCCGTCATTATTTGAAATTGCAGACATAAGTCGTGATATGTGTTCTATCATTGGAGATATTAGAGACTATCAAGCATTAAAAAAGGCATTCGACAGTGTGAAGCCAGAGATTGTTCTTCATTTAGCAGCACAGCCAATAGTTCGAGACGGCTATAGAAGTCCTTCTTATACATATGAGACAAATGTAATGGGAACTGTTAATATTTTAGAATGTATACGTAACAGTAATTGTGTTGTATCTTTTGTGAACATTACAACAGATAAGGTATATATGAATAAAGAATGGCCGTGGGGGTATAGGGAATATGAGGAATTAGACGGATATGATCCTTATTCCAATTCTAAGTCATGCTCTGAACTTGTTACGCATTGCTATAAAAATAGTTATTTTACAGATGGTAGGATAGCGGTTTCAACTGCACGCGCAGGAAACGTGATAGGCGGCGGCGACTTTGCAAATGATAGAATTATACCAGATTGTGTTAAAGCAGCATTGAAAAAAGAGGATATTCTAGTGAGAAATCCTTTTTCAATAAGACCATATCAGCATGTCTTAGAACCATTATATGCATATTTAATGATTGCGGCTGAGCAGTATAGAGATGGAAAGTTTGCAGATTATTATAACGTGGGTCCAGATGAGCAGGATTGTTTTCGGACAGGGGAGTTGGTTGACTTGTTTGTGAAATATTGGGGAGAAGGAATACATTGGGTGAATCAATATGATGGAGGTCCACATGAAGCCGGATATTTGAAATTAGATTGTGCGAAATTAAAAAGCACATTTGGTTGGAAACCACACTGGAATATAGAGAAAGCGATTGAAAAGGTTGTAGAGTGGACAAAATGTTGGATTGTCAATGATGATATCACAAAATGCATGAATTGTCAGATTGAAGAATTTATAAAAGCATGTTAAATTTAATGCCAATAAGATGAATTAGTTCTAAGAAAGGAAAAAAATGGAGAAAGCAATTGTAACAGGAGCAAATGGGTTTATAGGTTCAAATCTTGTAAGGGTAATGAGCCAAGCAGGAGTAAAAATTTTTGCTATTATAAAAGATATAGATGAAGAAGTAGATTCCATTAAAAATCTGCCTAATGTAGAAATCATTTATTGCTGTCTGGAAGAAATAGATAAATTACCGAATCTTATTACAGATCATCAGATTGATGCATGTATACATCTTGCATGGGCAGGGTCTTTCGGTGAAGCACGATCAGACTATGAACTGCAACTATTGAATGTCAAATATGCATCAAAAATCATAGATGTTATAGCAAGTATGGGGATAAAACGGTTTGTTGGTGCCGGAACGCTTGCAGAGATGGACGTGCTCAACTATCATCCTATAGATGGTTCAGTACCTAATGCAGTTAGTATTTATGGAATTGCTAAGATTGCAACACATTTTATGACCAAAGCAATATGCGCAAAGTATGGAATGGAACATATTTGGTGCTTTTTATCAAATACATATGGTATTGGGAATACAACAGATAATTTTGTAAATATGGCGAGTCGTAAAATGATAAAAAGAGAACATGCAGCTTTTACAGAAGGAAATCAAACTTATGATTTTGTTTATGTTACCGATACAGTCAGAGCAATTTATGCTGCTGCAAAGTATGGAAAGGTGAATACTGCTTATTATTTGGGAAGTGGGCAGCCAAGAAAATTAAAGGAATACATTGAAATTATCAGAGACACTATAGATCCCTCAATTGAATTGTTCTTTGGAGAAATCCCGTTTCGTGGTATTGCACTTAGCGCAGATGCATATGATGCATCAAAAATTATGGAACATACCGATTTTAAACCAGTTGTAACCTTTGAAGAGGGAATCAAAAAAACTGTGGAGTGGTTAATAGAACAACAGTAAAGAGAAAAGAGGGATACATATGATACAAAAATTCAATTTTCAAGAACTAGACTTGAAAGGTGCTTTTTTGATTCATCCATTTTATGCAACTGATGAAAGAGGCGGATTGATTAAGGATTATAATGTGGATACATTTCGGGCAATGGGGATTGAACATGATTTAAAGGAAGTGTTTTACACGATATCAAAACAGGGGGTTATTCGAGCGATTCATTTTCAGGAAAAAAGACAGCAGGCAAAACTTGTTCGTTGTATCAGTGGACATATTTATGATGTGATTGTTGATTTACGTCCAGAGTCCCCTACTTTTAAAAATTGGCTTGGATTTGATCTTACTGGGGAGAATGCTTTAGAGTTATTTATTCCAGAATATTTTGGACATGGATATTTGGTTTTGGAAGATTCTGTTGTTAGTTATAAATGTGGGGAAGTTTTTTTGGGAGAATATGATACAGGAATATTATGGAATGATACTACGTTGAACATTCAATGGCCATTAGAGAAAATTAATGGTATAGACAATTTGATTATATCCGAAAAAGATATTCATTTGAGGACGTTTAAAGAGTATTTTGCGAATTTATTATAAAAAGGGGAAAATGCATATGGTATCCGTATTGATAAATAATCATAATTATGGTGATTATGTTGGCGAAGCAATAGAGTCCGTATTGAATCAGACATATAAGGACTTTGAGATCATTGTAGTAGATGGTGATTCTTCCGATCATTCAAGAAGCGTTATTATGTCCTATGTTGAAAAATATCCCAAATTGATCACAGCAGTTTTTAAACCAACTAGTGGACAGGCAGCAGCATTTAATGTAGGGTTTAAACTGAGTAAAGGAGATATTATTGCTTTTTTAGATTCAGATGATTATTTTTATAATAATAAATTACAAAAAATAGTAGAATTACATGATCAATATGAATTTGTAGGTCATGCAAGAAAAGCATTAGATATCAATGGTATATTAAAAGACTGCATAGCTCCAATGGATGATATTTTTACAAAAGAAGCGTTATTTCATAAATATGGATATATTTATACATACAATTTGATTACGTCCTGTATTTCTGTTAAGAGAACTATTTTGGACAAAATATTACCAATGCCAGAAGATGATTACGTAACTTTTGCCGACTGTTATGTTAAAGTTATGGCAGAAAACTATTGTAATATCTTTTATTGTACTGAAGCATTATCCTTTTATAGAATTCATCCTGTACAGAGAAATAAGGAATTTAAAAATGAAGAGAGCGCAAATGATTTTGTAGTTGATTTGTATAATAGAGTTTTTCATGATATTAATAGAACTTTAGATATGCGGGGAGAGGAGAAAATTCCCACGCTTACATCTCAAAGACTCCATGATGCTTTTTTGGTGGCAAATCCCACGACCAATATTCAAAAAGATAAATGTTATGCGATATATGGTGCAGGAATTAATTCATATAAAATTAGAAATATTATAAATCTGATCGGTGGAAAAGTAATAATGGTTACGGATACAAATGAAAAGAAGTGGGGGAAATTATGGAATGGGCTTGAGATTTTGTCGCCAAAAGAGGTTATAGAAAGAAGAAATGAATATGAACAAATCGTAATTGGCACAACATGTTATTTTAACGAAGTTTCAGAGATATTACAATCTTATGGATTGCATTTGCAAAAAGATTTTTCTATTGTTACGAGTTTGCCAAATGATTGATATGAAAGGGGAGAAATTATGAAATCACCAAAAGACATGAGAATTATCCAAATTGATATTACCAATGCATGTATGTATCAGTGTTCGAATTGTACTCGATTTTGTGGACATCATAAAAAGAATTTTTTTATGGATTTTGATACGTTTAAAAGAGCAGTTGCTTCTATGAAGGGATATCATGGAACAATTGGTATTATGGGAGGAGAACCAACATTACACCCAGAATTTGAACGTTTTGTTAAGTATCTTGATTCCCAGTTGCCAAAAGGACACAAAAAAGAAAATACATCCTTAATACGTCCTCAAAAAGACTTTATAGAGTCTATATTGTTGGAAAATAAAGAAAATTCAGAGGTATATGAATATACAACTGGAAATAGAGAGACGGTGGTTGGAGCAGGATTATGGTCTGCTATGGTTCCTACATATAAAAAATATTATGAATTGATACAAGATGTATTCAAAATGCAGGCTGTAAATGACCATGGAAACATTATGTATCATTCACCGATTTTGATTAATCGAAAGGATTTAGGAATATCTGATCAGGATTGGTATAAAATTCGTGATTGCTGTTGGGCGCAAGATATTTGGAGCGCAACAATTACACCTAAGGGAGCATTTTTTTGTGAAATTGCAGGTGCTTTGGATATGTTGTTCGATGGACCTGGAGGATGGCCGATTGAAGAAGGATGGTGGAAACGAACACCAGACCAATTTGGAGAACAGCTTAAATGGTGTGAATACTGTGGGATAGCAATTGAAACATTCACAAGAGATGCAAATGATTGGATCGATGATGTATCAGAAAGTATGCTTAAAAAATTGGAGCAGATTGGCAGTCCTAAATTAAAAAAAGGAAAGATAAACCTAGTAAAAATAGAGGACGGAGTAATTGCAGAGGAAAGTAAATTAGGAGCACGAGAAGTTCGAAGAGATTTGTTCTATGAAAGTTTTGCTTCGAGATTTAATGGAGAAAAATCGATACTATATCCAAAGAGTATTGATGTAGTTATTGATTTAGTCGCTAATTATCAAATACATGATATTCAAACGTGGTTTAATGATTATAGAGGGCAGTTTAGACATATAACATTTATTACTTATTCAACAAATGAGTGTGGGGAACTATATGAGATATTTCAAAACGAATACCAAGTTAGTGTATGTTTAAATGAAGGTGTTTGGGGGCATTCTTTTTCGGCAGCTCTGAGTAAATGTTATGAATTACAGCCAATACTATATTGTAATAGATTATATTATTTAAAAGATATATTTTTTGCTGAGTTGATGGAAACAATCATAAATCCAGGTACGTTACATTTTGTTAATCTGGCAGAAAACTCATGTGATTATTTGCAAGTAGATTCCAATGATGGAGTATTGGCACTATTTCATAGAGAGGCAAGCTCTTTACGAGAAGTGGGATATGACTATATTACGAATGCAAAATGTTTTGATAATATTGTTGACATTTGGAAGCCTGAAAAAATAGTTCATTTTTCCACTGACATGATAGAAGACACTTCAGAGATGCGTATTCAATCACATATAAAGTATGCTGCTTATGGTGCTGGAAATACTGGAAAAGCGGCATTGAAACAAATTAGACAAAAAGATTCGGAAGTAGTATTATTTTCTGATTCGGATTCAGATAAGTGGGGAAATTCAATTGAAGGAATCGAAATTGTGTCGCCAGAGGAGCTATTTAAGCGCAAAGACGAATATCAAAAAGTGATTATCGCAAGTACATATTATAAAGAGATTCGGGAACTGCTCGAAGGTTTGGGCTTTCATAGAGACTGCATCGTTATATACGAATAGCATATTTTCTATGTTCAGACTTTTAGCTGATTAGTACTTTACATTGGGAAGGAAAATAATATCAATGGCTATTCTTTATTGTGAAGGTCATATTATAAACTGGTTGGAAGAAAAGTTATATCAGTTTGATAAGATTTTTTTGATTGATTCAGAATCATTTTTGTTGCAATCTTTTCTGAGAGAATTGGAGAATCAAATAAGTAAAAGCGAAAAAGTTTTAACGTTGTTTGTATACAAAGAAGAACTATGTGAAATATCGAAATTTACCTATTGTCAAATTACAGAGGAACAACAGAATCAACTGTTGAACATATATAATATGTATGAGTTTTCAGGAGCCTTTTACTATGTGACGAAAAAAAATAGATATGGCACAATATGGAATTATGTTGATACAGGGATACTGACTATGCAAGAAGCAATTAGAAGTCTATTAGTCTGATTGTGAGGAATAGGTATTATGGATAAATTACATTACTCAGAAATGGTTGAGAAATTTCGCGTTTTGCTCCAAAACGGTAAATTAGTGAATAGAACAATTTATGTTTTTGGACATTGTAATGCAACAGAATCGCTTATAGATCTATTTTTGAAAAATGATTTTTATGTTTCGGCTATTCTGGATAATAATTGTGAGAAACATGGAAAGATGTATCGAGGTATTCCTATTGTATGTCCTAAAGAGATATTATTGGAACATCAGCATAATGTGATTGTATGTATTGTCGCGAGAGCTTATGCAGCCATGGCGGATCAATTAAAACGCATGGGATATAAGGGGAAAATATATAAATTAGTTGATTATAACAGTTATGCGAATTATTCCCTTTCAGATGAAGTGATTAAAACCATGACAGATCGGGTTGAACGAGGGAAAGTTTTGTCTTGGTCTTTGAATAAGAAATATCAGGGATGTTTTAGGATTCTTTGTCCTTTTCAGGCATTAGGTGACATTTATTATATGATGTCGTATTTACCGTATTATCTGAAAAAAAAATCTATTCAGAAATGTATTATTGGTGTTATTGGATATGCGTGTTCTCAGGTGGTACGGTTATTTGGAGAATATAATGTAGAAGTGTTTTCACAGAAAGAAATGGATGAATTGATTCAGGCAGCTCTTTATACGCAGGATGATTGCACATTTATTCCTCACCAAGACCGTCCGTATGTTGTGAATGTACATAATGCATTATATATAAAGTGTTTACCATTAGACCAGATTTATTGCTGTGGTGTGTTTGGTTTGCCACAAGATACAAAACCGATTGAACCAGACAGATTTTGTGATTATCCTCAACTTGAAAATATTGATAAGGGAAATGCAGTAATTTTTTCACCGTATGCGAAGTCTGTCACGGCTTTGGATAATGCTGTATGGAAAACAATCGTTGAATATTTTCTACAACATGGGTTTCAGTGTTACACAAATGTGGTAGGAGATGAAGAGGCACTTTATGGAACAATTCCTATTAGTCCTAAGATTTGTGAAATGAAATCAGTAGTGGAAAGAGCAGGTATGTTTGTTGGTATTCGTAGTGGACTATGTGATATTTTGAGGACGGCAAATGCAGTAAAGATTGCATTGTATCCTGACTATAATTATTGTGATACAAGATGGAAGGCGATTGATATCTATTCTATAGAAGGATGGAATAATAAAATTGTAAAGGATGATTTTGTGTGGACGATGAAATGATATTATCTACATTACCTAAAACTTGGGTTTTTGATTTAGATGGAACATTATTGAAACATAATGGATATAAATTATATGGAGAGGATTCTATATTGCCAGGTGTTTTAGAATACTTTGAGTCAATTCCAAGTGAGGATGTAGTGATAATACTGACTTCAAGGACAGACGAATATCGAGAAATGACTATCAATTTTCTTAAAAAAAATAATATTCGCTTTGATAAAATAATATTTAATATTCCAATGGGAGAGAGAATTTTAGTTAATGATCGCAAACCTTCAGGTCTCGATATGGCAATAGCAGTAAATGTTAATAGAGATGATTTTTCGCTTAAAAAGATAAAAAGAGAAAAATAATCAATTATTAAACATTGTATAATTAAAGGTAAATAATATTAGTTAAGCAATATTATATCAGGAGAAACAAATGTATTTTGAATTGACGGCATCAATGATGTGTGCATATTATGGTAATTTGGAAAAGGAAGTTCGAGAACTGGAAGAGGGTGGTATTGATTCTTTTCATATAGATATTATGGATGGTCGTTATGTTCCTAACTATGCAATGTCTTTAAACGACATGCGTTATATCGCATCTGTGGCAAAAAAGCCTTTGGATGTGCATCTAATGGTAGAGCATCCAAATAATACAATAGAGTTATTTATCAATACCTTGCGAGTAGGAGATACTATTTACATACATCCTGAAGCAGAGTATCACCCTTCCACTACATTACAGAAGATTATTAATGCCAAACTAATCCCAGGAATTGCAATTAATCCAGGAACCAGTGTTGAGACGGTTATGGAGATGTTGCGTATTGTCAAGAAGGTTTTGGTAATGACTGTAAATCCTGGCAATGCAGGTCAGATGTTTATGCCTTATGTAGGCAAAAAAATAACTAAATTGTTGGCATTAAAGGATGAAATGCATTTTGAATTATACTGGGATGGTGCTTGTACCGCAGATAAGATTTTGGAGTTTGCGCCCAAAGGAGTTGATGGATTTGTATTAGGGTCATCGCTTCTTTTTGGAAAGAAAAAGCCTTATGGTGAGATTATAAAAGGAATACGGGACTTGCGGTTTTAGATAATAAATATACTATCAGGTTAAGAAAGGAAACGCACATGGCATCAGCACTAATCTTATCAGGAGGGACAGGTTCCCGACTCGGGGCGAGTGTACCTAAACAATACATTAAAGTAGATGAGAAACCAGTTATCTATTTCTGCATCGAACAATTGTCAAAACATGAAGGAATTGATTCGATACAAGTTGTGGCGGCAAAACAGTGGCATAATGTAATACTAGAGTGTTTTAAAGAAGTTGGATGCGCAAAGTTTTTTGGTTTTTCTGAGGTAGGGATAACACGTCAACTTTCTATATATAATGGGCTGACGGATATCAGGAAATACGCTAATGATACGAGTTGCGTATTGATACATGATGCGGCAAGACCATTAATTTCGGCAGAGATTATAACCAGGAGTCTAAAGGCTGTAGAGGGACACGATGGTGTCTTGCCCGTACTTTCCATGAAAGATACAATCTATGAGAGCATAGACGGGAAGCAGGTAAGTGCATTGCTCAATAGAGAGACACTCTATGCGGGACAAGCGCCGGAAACATTTCGGATAGGTCCATATTATAGGGCAAATGAGCGCCTCCTGCCAGATAAGATTCGGGAAATAAATGGTTCAACAGAGCCGGCTGTACTGGCAGGATTAGACATTATGATGATTCAGGGGGATGAGCAAAATTTTAAGATTACTACGAAAGAAGATCTGGATCATTTTTGTGATGTACTTAAACAAAGGCAGTGTGCGTATTTCCAACCTTTGCCCGCACCCGATACTCCGAAGGCGACACACCCTTCTGTTTCTTAAATATCCGGCTAAAATACAACGGATTGTCATACCCCACAATATTCCCAATCTCCGTCACATTATAATCAGTAGTTTCTAGGAGTACTTGTGCGTTGGCAATGCGTATGGATACGATATACTGCATCGGCGTCGTGCTGGCAAACTGCTTGAAACAGCGAATGAACCAGCTCACGCTCATGCCTCTCGACGCAGCGTACTCCTCGATATTGATTTCAGTATTGTAGTTGTCATTAAAGTACTGTATTGCCTTTTCCATCTCTGAATCCAGATAGACATTCTTAATCTTATTTTTCGTGGTTAACTGGCGGTGTATCAAGATCAAAAGCTGCCGCAGCAATAGAGCCAGCATCTCCGGGTAATCGGATTGGTGGCGTTGCAATTCTAAGATCATCTGTTTGAAAATACGCGTGTATTCCAGCGAAGTTCCAGTGTTGATGACGTGCATCTCATCTGTGATGCCGTAACCGCGCAGCATATTCTTGATATCACTTCCTGTAAAATGAACCCAGTAGACCTCTGTCTGGTCGATGCCAAAATATTCATATTTCTGAGGCTCTTTTGGGCGGTAGACCACCATATTTCCAGCATGTACCACAGTGTCCGTGCCATCATCATTAAAATAAAAATGTGCTTTCCCGGAGGCAACATATAAAATTTGAAAGTCGAGTCTGCCCTTGGGACGGTAGGTTGGCAGACGGGGATGCGTGTATAAATGGTATGTACCGCAGCTGCCCACGATGAGCGGTTTGCTCTTGTCCATAAAATCAACGAGTGAATTATTTAAATAGGCTGAGTTAATGTACATCTGGTGTGCTCCTTTCGTGGAAAGTGTATCAAAAATATCTTTTGTATGGTTTTCATGTCTGTTTTATTGTATCATTATGTGCATGTTTTGTCTAATGTAGTTTATGGAAGTTTGAATTTTTATACACTATAATAGAAGCAGTACAATAGCCTTCGTCATAACGGTGTCCGGAGAACGTGGTGGAATCGGGAGGGCAGATAGGGGAATTGATCATAGGAGGAAGCACAATGATGATACCAAGATATTACGAAGATTTAAAAATGCTGCACGAAAATACAATGCCGCCGCGGGCGTACTATATTCCGGCTTCGGGGCAGGTGGATACGTTTGCCGGCAAGCGCGAGGCGTCTGACCGTATGCAGTTGTTAAATGGCAGATGGCAATTTCATTATTACAGCAGTGTCAATACGCTCAAGGAGGCGTTTTATGCGCCAGATTATGACAGTTCTGGCGACAGCCTGATCAACGTTCCCAGTGCATGGCAGATGGAGGGATACGATAACCACCAGTACACGAATATCCGCTATCCGTTTCCGTTTGATCCGCCCTATGTACCGCAGGACAATCCCTGTGGCACCTATGTGTATAGTTTTGTGTATCATGGTGACTGGAAGGCGCCCAAGGTTTATTTAAATTTTGAGGGTGTGGATTCCTGTTTTTATGTGTGGCTGAACGGCAGTTATGTCGGCTACAGTCAGGTGTCCCATGCGACGAGTGAATTTGATGTGAGCAGTTTGATTTCAGAGGGAACAAACCGTCTGGCGGTGCTGGTGCTAAAGTGGTGCGACGGAAGTTATCTGGAAGATCAGGACAAATTCCGCATGAGCGGTATTTTCCGCGACGTATATTTGTTAAGACGCCCAAAGCAGGCGGTGCGGGATTATTTTGTCAAGACTGCGATTGGGACGGGAGCCAAGGAAGGCACAGTAGAGCTTTCAGTACAGCTTACATATTTTGACGAAGTCATTCCGACGCGGGCAGGTCTTTACAGCGCAGACGGCACACTTGTGTCTGAGACAACTGTGGAGGGGGCAGCGAATAAGAACACAGCAGAGTTCACGATGGAAATCGCAAATCCGATATTGTGGAATACAGAAGCGCCATATTTGTATAAGTTTGTGCTGGTGACGGAGGGGGAGACCATCACGGATACGGTGGGGATACGCGAGATTTATATCAAGGAGAAGTGTGTATTTCTGAATGGGAAGGCCATCAAATTCCGCGGCGTAAACAGGCATGATTCCGATCCGGTTACAGGTCCGGCAGTCAGCCTTGATCAGATGAAACTGGATTTGACGCTGATGAAGCAGCACAATTTCAATGCAGTCCGCACGAGTCATTATCCTAACGCGCCTGTTTTTTACGAGCTTTGTGACAAATATGGTTTTTTGGTGATTGACGAGGCGGACATTGAGAGTCATGGCCCCTCGGAGATTTTTTATAAGGATTGCAGTGATGCCAACAAATTCCATCACTGGAACGAACCGATCGCAGACCATCCGGCGTGGGAGGCAGCGATTTTAGACCGCGTGCAGCGCTGTGTGCACCGGGACAAGAACCGCCCCTGCGTGGTGATCTGGTCTATGGGAAATGAGAGTGCTTATGGCTGTAATTTCGAGTGGGCGCTGCGATGGACAAAGACGTTTGACAGCACGCGTCTGACGCATTATGAGAGCGCCAGATACCGCAGCAGGGACAAGCAGTATGATTATTCCAATCTGGATTTGTACAGCAGAATGTATCCCTCTTTGGAGGAGATTCGCACTTACTTGAAAAATGAGCCGCAGAAGCCGTTTCTTTTATGCGAATATTCTCATTCGATGGGCAATGGGCCGGGGGACTTTGAGGATTATTTTGAGCTGATAGACCAGAATGCGCTTTTGTGCGGCGGATTTGTCTGGGAGTGGTGTGATCATGCGATCGCCTACAGAGAGACTGAAAATGGCAAGGTGGTATACCGTTACGGCGGAGATCATGGGGAGACAATCCATGATGGAAATTTCTGTGTAGATGGCTTGGTGTATCCTGACCGCACACCGCATACCGGGCTTTTGGAGTACAAAAATGTGCACCGCCCAGCCAGAGTTGTGTCGTTTGAACAGCGGACACAGGAGTTGAAAGTACGAAATTATATGGAGTTTACAGACTTGGCGGTATATGTTGAGCTTCGGTACGAAGTCAACTGTGACGGTGTCTGCGTGGAGGCGGGCGTGCTCATGCCATTTTCTGTAAAACCCGGTGAGACGGGCAGTACTTGCATGGATATTGCAGTGCCGCGTCAGGGGCGTTCTTATCTGAAAGTGTACTACCATATGAGAAAGGGGACAGAACTGGTTCCGGCGGGAACTCTTTTGGGATTTGATGAGGTGCTCCTAAACACGGAGGATTGCAGGAACCAGACAGCACTGCGGCTGATGGAATACACCAGAGCTGATGCAGAGAAAATAACAGTGTGGGAGACCGATACAGAGGTCTGCTGCGCAGGCGGGAATTTTACATATATATTGGATAAATGCACAGGACTTTTCTCGCAGCTTCATTACGCGGGAAAGGCATATCTGGATCGTCCGATGGAGCTTAATATCTGGCGTGCACCGACAGACAATGACATGTATTTGAAAAAAGAATGGAAGCGGGCGCGCTATGACCATGCATATACAAGGGCGTATGAGACGGTGGTCTGTCAGGCGGGCGAAAGTGTGATTATCAGCAGTGCGGCGGCTGTTTTGGCAGATGCTTTACAGCGCATGATGGAGGTGCAGATGACGTGGCGGATTGATCATAACGGCGGAATCAGTGCAGACCTTGTGGTGAAGCGCAATATGGAATTTCCTGCCCTGCCGCGGTTTGGTATCCGTCTGTTTCTAAAGAAGGAGTTCGATGAAGTATCCTATTATGGCATGGGGCCTGTGGAGAGCTATTCAGACAAACACAGGGCAGCAAGCCACGGAATGTACCGCGCCAAGGTGACAGAGCTGCATGAGCCGTATATCCGCCCGCAGGAAAATGGAAGCCATATGGACTGCGATTATGTGCTGGTGTCAGATGGCAGGTATGTTCTCGGCGCAGTGTCTGGCCGTCCTTTCTCCTTTAATGCTTCGGTTTATACACAGGAGGAGTTAGAGCAGAAGGCGCATGACTATGAGCTGGAAGCATCTGGCAGCACGGTCTTGTGTCTCGATTATGCGCAGAATGGCATTGGTTCAAACAGTTGCGGGCCAGAGCTGCCAAAGCAGTACCAGTTTGACGAGGAAGAATTTTTGTTTACTGTAAAACTGGTGTGGTATGAAAAAAAGCTGGATGAGCAGCTATAAACGCTAACAGCGGCACAAAACAGCAGTAGAATTTTTGGAATAAAATGTAAACAAATATAAAAGAAAGTCATATATTAAAGAAAAATCTGATGTATCTTACACGGTGTGTAGCATATATCAGATTTTTTGTATTTTGAATTTTCTTGATAAAACGAGGTGGATATGGTATTCTTTAGGGTAGAGTTTCATAATAAGGAAAGAAATCAAAGGGGCGGGTGAGTGATATGGTTCAGTGCAGGGAGTTACTTAGAGGCTTTGAATATGAATGTATCAAAGGCAGTACAGATGTTGAGGTATCTGAGGTGATAAACGACTCCAGAAAGATTACGAAGGACTGTCTTTTTATATGCATACAGGGTGCAAATTTTGACGGACACACAGCGGCGGCAGAGGCAGTGGACAAAGGGGCTGCGGTGCTTGTGGTCAGTCAGGAGGTATCGCTTCCGGCAGGAACTGGCATCACGGTGGTCAAGGTGGAGGACACCCGCTATGCGATGGCGTTTATCGCGGCAAACTATTTTGGCAATCCAGCGGAAAGCATGAAGATTATCGGTGTGACAGGGACGAAGGGAAAGACGACGACAGCATATTTTGTGAAATATATTTTGGAAAAGGCTGGATATAAAGTTGGACTCGTGGGTACGATCGAGACGATTATCGGGGAGAAGGTGATTCCCTCGTCGCATACTACACCGGAGTCTTATGATTTGCAGCAGTATTTTAAAGAAATGAAAGAGGCGGGCTGTCAGGTGGTGGTGATGGAGGCGTCCTCTCAGGGCTTTAAGATGCACCGCACACAGGGATTTGTCTTTGATTATGGTATTTTTACCAACATTGAGCCAGATCATATCGCGCCGGGAGAACATGCGGATTTTGAGGAGTATCTGGCTTGCAAGGCGATGCTGTTTCGCCAGTGCCGTGTCGGGATTGTCAACTGCGACGATATGCATTGGCGCGAGATGACGGCAGGGCATACGTGTACATTGGAAACGTATGGATTTGACACAGCGGCGGATTTGCGCGGGAGTGATTTAAAGCTGGTGACAGGCGCGGGGTATCTGGGTATTGATTTCAAGGTCTCAGGACTTTTGAATATGGAGATCGAGACCGATATTCCCGGAAAATTCAGCGCTTACAATGCACTGACAGCGATTGCGATCTGCCGTCACTTTGGCGTGAAGGAGCAGGATATCAGGAATGCGCTTCTGCGGGCAAAAGTAAAGGGCAGGATTGAGATGGTCAAGGTGTCCGAGGATTTTACGCTGATGATTGATTATGCGCACAATGCGATGGCGCTTGAAAGCCTGCTTGCCACGCTGAGGGAGTATCATCCAAACCGTCTGGTGTGCCTGTTTGGCTGCGGCGGGAACCGCTCGAAACTCAGGCGCTATGAGATGGGGGAGGTCAGCGGCAGGCTGGCGGACTTTACGATCATCACGTCGGACAATCCGCGCTTTGAGGAGCCGCAGGACATTATCGAGGATATCAAGACCGGCATCGGTAAGACCGACGGCAGGTATATCGAGATCTGTGACCGCAGGGAGGCGATCGAGTACGCCATCACACACGGCGAAAAGGGGGATATCATCGTGCTTGCGGGAAAGGGGCACGAGGATTATCAAGAGATCAAGGGTGTAAAGTATCCGATGGATGAGCGGGTGATCATTCAGGAGATTCTGGACAGGAGATAAGAGATTCAATGACAGGCAGATTTGCGAATATTATCGTGGATATATCCCATGAGAAGGTTGACCGGCCTTTTCAGTACCGTATACCGGAAGCGCTCAAGGGGCAGTTGGAGGTCGGAATGGCGGTGATGATTCCGTTTGGGCTGGGAAATAAGCGGATAAAAGGGTATGTCATGGAGATTACAGACCGCGCCGAGTACGACGAGCACAAATTAAAAGCGGTGGAATCCATCGTGAAGGACGGCGTCAGCGCGCAGAGCGATTCAATGAAGCTGGCGGGGTGGATTCGTGAAAATTACGGCTCAACCATGATTGCCGCACTAAAGACGGTGCTTCCAGTCAAACGGAAACTAAAGCAGGTGGTTCGAAAGACCATTGTGTGTAAGGTGGACACAGACACCGCAGCGGCGAGCGCGGAGGAATTTGCCAAAAAGCATCAAAATGCCAAAGCGCGGCTGATGCACGAGCTTGCCAGACAGCCTGCGCTGCCGCATACGCTGGTCACGGGGAAGTTAAATGTCACAGCACAGACAATACAGGCTTTGGAAAAGGCAGGTTTCATCGAGGTGCAGGCGGAGGGCGCCTATCGGAAGGTGCTGCCGGAAAATATAGCGCCTATGAATAACTGGCAGAAAAAACAGCTCTCCGACCACCAGCGTGCGATTGTGGACAGTATTATGCAGGATTTTAAAGCAGATGTCCGCAGGACATATCTGATTCACGGCGTGACGGGAAGCGGTAAGACTGAAGTTTACATGGAACTGATTGAGCAGATGATGGACGAGGGCAGACAGGCGATTATGCTGATTCCCGAGATTGCGCTCACTTATCAAACGTTAGTTCGATTTTATAGACGTTTTGGCGACAGGGTATCTGTGATGAACTCGCGCCTCTCGGCGGGAGAGCGCTCAGACCAGTATGAGCGCGCCGCGCGCGGGGATATTGATATTATGATTGGACCGCGTTCTGCGCTGTTTACACCGTTTGAACGGCTTGGGCTTGTGATTATTGATGAGGAGCATGAGAGCAGCTACAAGAGCGAGAGTATGCCAAAGTATCATGCGCGCGAGGTGGCAGGAGAGCTGTGCCGCATGAAGAATGCCAGTTTGGTATTGGGTTCCGCGACGCCGTCCATTGAGTCTTATTACAGGGCGAAAATGGGCAGTATAAAGCTGTTTACGCTGAAGGAGAGGCTTGCGGGCGGGCAGCTCCCCCAAGTGTATGTGGAGGATTTGCGCAGCGAACTCAAAAGCGGGAATCGTTCTATATTTAGCAGGCGGCTTTACGGGCTGATCAATGACCGCTTAAAGAAGGGAGAGCAGACCATTCTTTTTATCAACCGCAGAGGGTATGCGGGATTTGTATCGTGCCGCGCCTGCGGGCATGTTATGAAGTGCCCGCACTGTGACGTGTCCCTGTCAGAACATACAGACCGCTATCGGAACATGAGCAGGCTCGTCTGTCATTATTGTGGGTTCAGTATGCAGGGGGTCACAAATTGTCCCCAGTGCGGATCAAAATATATTCTTGGTTTCCGCGCAGGCACGCAGCAGATCGAGGAGCTTCTGCACAGAGAGTTTCCGTCGGCGCGCGTGCTTCGGATGGACGCGGATACGACCAAGAGCAAGGACAGTTATGAGCAGATTTTGTCGCAGTTTGCAAATGAGGAGGCGGATATCCTTGTCGGCACACAGATGATTGTGAAGGGACACGATTTTGCGAAGGTGACACTGGTGGGGATTCTGGCGGCGGATATGTCGCTGCACGCCGGGGACTACAGGGCAGGAGAACGCACGTTTCAACTGCTGACACAGGCGGCGGGCAGAGCGGGCAGAAGTACGCTTCCGGGAGAGGTCGTGATACAGACTTATCAGCCAGGGCATTATGCGGTGGTACATGCTGCCAATCAGGACTATGAGCACTTTTTCGCGGAGGAAATCGCCTACCGTGAGCTGATGATGTATCCGCCAGTGGCGCATATGATGGCAGTGCTTGTGCTTTCCGATGATGAAAAGGCGGGCGCTGTGCAGGCACAAGCGCTTGCAGCGCGGGTGAAACAACAGTTTGATGACAAGAGACTGGTCATGATCGGCCCGACAGAAGCCTGTATAGGAAAGATCAATGATGTATACCGGTATATTTTTTATATCAAACACAGGGAATATCAGATATTGACAGCAGTCAAGGACGCGCTGGAACAGACGATTCATGCAATGCAGTGGAACACGGACAGCGTGCAGTTTGATTTTGACCCTATGAATACGTATTAGAATGAGCATAGAAAAGGAAGGAAAAAATTATGGCAATCAGAACAATCAGAGAGATGGGAGATCCCGTATTGAATAAGATTTCAAAGGAAGTGAAGGAGATCACGCCGAGAGTGCAGGATTTGATTGATGATATGTTTGAGACAATGTACGAAGCAAACGGTGTCGGGCTGGCAGCAGTGCAGGTCGGCGTGTTAAAGAGAATCGTTGTGATTGATACAGGAGATGACCCGATCGTGCTGATCAATCCCCGCATTTTGGAGGTCAGCGGAGAGCAGACGGGAAACGAGGCGTGCCTGAGCGTGCCGGGAAAGACCGGTTCTGTGACAAGACCCAATTATGTAAAAGCAGTCGCGCAGGACGAGGAATTGAACGAATTTGAGATTGAGGGAGAAGAGCTTTTGGCAAGGGCGCTGATTCATGAGGTCGAGCATCTTGACGGGCATCTTTTTGTGGAAAAAGTGGAAGGCCCGCTGATGGATGTGGAAATGGTGGAGGAAGAAGAGTAGATGAAGATTATTTTTATGGGGACGCCGGACTATGCGGCGGCGGCGCTGGAGGCACTGCTCGAAGCTGGTCATGAGGTGACGGCTGTCGTGACACAGCCAGACAGGGCAAAGGGGCGAAGCGGCCAAGTGCAGTGCACACCTGTCAAGGAATGTGCCGTCAGACACGGGATTGCGGTCTTACAGCCAGTCAGGCTCAAGGCGCCGGAGGCGGTTGAGGAATTAAAAAAATATGCGGCAGATGTCTATGTGGTGGCGGCTTTTGGCCAGATTTTGTCAAAAGAAATATTAGCGCTGCCGCGGTTTGGCTGCGTCAATATCCATGCATCGCTGCTGCCCAAATACAGAGGCGCAGCGCCGATTAACCAGTGTATTATTGACGGGGAACAAGAGACAGGCGTCACAATTATGCAGATGGATGCCGGAATTGATACGGGAGACATACTTACGCAGAAAAAGGTTATCATAGAAGATAAGGAGACGGCAGAGACGCTTTTTGACAAGCTCTCACAGGCGGGCGCAGCGCTGATTGTGGAGACACTGCCTATGATTGAGCGCGGGGAAATCACCCCTGTAAAGCAGGACGAAAGCCTTGCAGGCTATGTCAAAATGATGGATAAATCGCGGGGAAAGATAGACTGGGCCAGCGATGCAGTCTCGATCGAACGGCTTGTCAGGGGGCTGAACCCGTGGCCGAGCGCCTACACCTCCTGTCAGGGAAAAACAGTCAAAATCTGGCGCAGTGATGCGGTGGCGGCGGAAGCTGCACAGCAGCCCGGCACGATTGTTTCGGTGGGAAAAGACTTTTTTGATGTGGCTTGCGGAAGCGGAAATCTGAGAATCTATGAGCTACAGCTAGAAGGGAAAAAACGCATGGATACAAAGAGCTTTCTGCTGGGGAATCCATGGAGGGCAGGAATGCTTTTAGGGGAATAAGGTTTATGATATTATATATATAGAAGGGAGAAGTTATGCCATTTGGTTTTGGATATTATTTTGATCCTACGTATATTTTAGTATTAATCGGTGCAGTACTCAGTATACTCGCTTCGGCGCGGGTCAACTCGACATTTCACAAATATGCCAGCGTGCGGAGTATGTCAGGAATGACAGGCGCCCAGACTGCGGAGGCAATTCTGCGCAGCAAGGGCATTCATGATGTGCGGGTAGAGCATATCAGAGGAAATCTGACAGACCACTATGACCCGACAAGAAAAGTGGTGCGGCTGTCTGACAGTGTATATGGCTCAAGCTCTGTGGCGGCGATCGGGGTGGCGGCGCACGAGTGCGGGCATGTCATGCAGCATCATGAAGGGTATGCGCCGCTCAATATAAGAACGGCACTGGTGCCGGCGGCAAATATCGGGTCGAAGCTCGGTATTCCCATTATTCTTGTCGGAATACTTTTGGGCAGCAATCCCATACTGGTGAATATTGGCATCTGGGTGTTTTCCCTTGCAGTGCTTTTTCAGATAGCGACGCTTCCTGTGGAGTTTGACGCCTCGAGACGGGCGCTTGCCTGCATCGAGCAGTATGGCATTGTGACGAGTGATGAGCGCAAAAAGAGCGCCAGGGTATTGAAGGCGGCGGCATATACGTATGTTGCGGCGGCGGCAGCGGCAATCCTGCAGCTATTGCGGCTTTTGATGCTGTTTGGCAGGCGGGATGATTGAGATGGTACAGGGACAAAATAAAACGCAGGGCACCAATCAGCGCATGATCGTATTGGAAATGCTTTTGACAGAGCAGGTGTATTCCCATCTTCTTGTGCGGGAGGTGCTCTATAAATATAATTATCTGACGCAGCAGGAGAAAGCCTTCATCAAACGGCTCTATGAGGGGACTTTGGAGCGCCAGATTGAGCTGGATTACGTGATTGGCCAGTATTCCAGCGTAAAGACTGGCAAAATGAAGAAGGTGATCCGTGCACTTCTGCGCATGAGTGTGTATCAGATTTTGTACATGGATGCGGTGCCTGACGCGGCAGCCTGCAATGAGGCAGTAAAACTTGCACAAAAAAAGGGATTCTCCTCGCTGAAAGGCTTTGTGAATGGTGTTCTCAGAAACATTGCACGCAACAAGGGCAGTCTGGTATACACAAGCCTGTCTGTCAAGTATTCTATGCCAGAGTGGATTGTGGACATGTGGACAGCGCAGCTTGGGGCGGAGACGACAGAGGCTGTGCTGGCGGGGCTTTTAAAAGAGCATCCTGTGACAATTCGTTTCCGCGCAGTGCCGGATCTTCCTATGGAAACGGCAGTGCAGGCAGTGCAGCAGGCGCTTACTGCACAGGGCGGGACGATGGAACAGCATCCGTATCTCTCCTGTGTATACAACGTATCAGGGACAGATGACCTCACAAGGCTGCCTTATTATCACGAGGGCGCCTTTGTCGTGCAGGACGCCAGCTCTATCCTTGCAGTCATGGCGGCAGGCATAGCGCGCTATGCGGACAAGCAGACAGGCGAAAAGACCGTGCGGGTGCTTGACTTGTGTGCGGCGCCGGGCGGAAAATCCATGCTTGCAGCGGACATTTTAGAACAGTGTTCGGCGAAAAATACATTTCAGTATTCGGTGGTGTCAAGAGATCTCTCCGCAGACAAGGTGGCGCGAATGCTTGAGAATTTTGACAGGTGCGGTTTGAGGCACATGACCGCACAGACAGCGGACGCCACAGTGGAGGACAGCGCGCTTGTGGGAACATCAGATATCGTGATTGCCGATGTGCCCTGTTCGGGGCTTGGCGTCATCGGGAAAAAGCGCGATATCAAATACAATATTACGCAGCAGGCAATAGAGGATATCACGGTACTGCAAAGGCAGATTCTTGCGGTGGCAGTGCGGTATCTCAAGCCGGGTGGGCGGCTGCTGTTCAGCACTTGTACGATAAATCAGAAGGAGAATGAACAACAGTTTGCATGGCTGCGGGAGAAATTCGGACTGGCGCCGCTGTCTCTTGATGACGCGCTGCCCGCCAGTTTACATACCGAGACCACCAAGAACGGCTATCTGCAATTATTGCCGGGCGTACACGATACGGACGGATTTTTTATCAGTGTGTTGTGCAGGCAGGAAAATAGTGATGGAGAACAAAGCGATGGAGAACAAGGCATTTGATATCAAATCAATGACACTGGCAGAACTAAAACAGGCTGTTGAGGCGATGGGCGAGAAGCCGTTTCGCGCAAAACAGCTCTATGAGTGGATTCATGTGAAGCTCGCAAGGGGCTATGATGAAATGACCAGTCTGCCGAAAAATCTGCGGGAACAGCTCGAAGCGCAGTATCCATATATTGCACTGAGAGAAAAGACCGTACAGACCTCGAAGCTTGACGGCACGAAGAAATACCTCTTTGCGCTGGCAGACGGGAATTATGTCGAGAGTGTCTGGATGCAGTACCATCATGGAAATTCTGTGTGCATCTCCTCGCAGGTCGGGTGCCGTATGGGGTGCCGGTTCTGCGCCTCAACGCTCGGCGGCTTGGAGAGAAACCTGACGCCGTCGGAGATGCTTGACCAAATCTATGCAATCGCAAGAGACACCAAAGAGCGCGTATCGAATGTCGTCGTGATGGGCACGGGTGAGCCCCTCGACAATTATGACAATCTGCTGCGCTTTTTGCAGCTTATCTCGGACGAAAACGGACTTCATATCAGCCAGCGCAATATTACCGTCTCAACCTGTGGCATTGTGGAGAACATAAGACGGCTTGCGGATGAAAAATTACAGATTACGTTAGCGCTGTCCCTGCACGGGGCGACACAGGAGAAAAGACAGGAGCTGATGCCGGTCGCCAAGAAATATGCGCTGGAGGAGGTCATAGATGCCTGCCGCTATTATTTTGACCAGACAGGCAGGCGCATCACCTTTGAGTACAGCCTTGTGAACGGTGTCAACGACACCGAGGCTGACGCCGAAACGCTGTGCCGCCTTGTGAGTGGTTTGAACTGCCATGTCAATCTCATTCCCGTCAATCCGATCAAAGAGCGCGATTATACCGCATCAAAGCGCCGGGAGGTCTTTAATTTCCAGAGCCGTTTAGAAAAAAAGCATATTCATGCAACCGTCCGCAGGGAGATGGGCAGAGATATCGACGGGGCGTGCGGACAGCTTCGGAGACGGTTGGAGACTTGAATTAAGATTACACATGTGCTAATATAAGAAGAAGTGTGAAAAATGATGGAAGCATTTTCACTGATTGGAGGAGAAAAAGTGAAGTTATTTTCTATAACGGATATAGGCAGGAGAAGGGAAATAAACGAGGACTATCTATTTACTTCGGATAAGCCGGTGGGAAATCTTCCAAACCTTTTTATAGTGGCAGATGGTATGGGAGGACATAATGCGGGAGACTACGCGTCAAAACATGCTGTAGAGAAAGCAGTGTCAGCGATTGAACAGTATACAGATGAGTACGATGCAGAGAATATCCTGCAAAAAGCAATTGATGATGCCAACACGCACATCAATCAGATCTCCAGACACAGCAGCAAGTATAAAGGAATGGGGACGACTTTTGTCGCAGTCACGTTTGACGGCTGTCATGTGACCGTGGCGAATGTCGGAGACAGCAGAATGTACGTCGTCAACGACTTTATCACGCAGATCACCAAAGACCACTCCCTTGTCGAAGAAATGGTGGACATGGGAGGAATTGACAGGGAAGCAGCGAGAGTACATCCGGATAAGAATATTATCACAAGAGCAATTGGTGTAAAAGAGTATGTGCTTGTGGATTTTTTTGATGTGCACATCGGACTTGCGGAAAAGCTGCTGCTCTGCACAGACGGGCTTACCAATATGCTCAAGGATGACGAGATACACAGGATTATCATGGACAGCAGCAGCTTAGAGGAGGCCGGGAGGCGCTTGATTGAGGCTGCCAATGAAAATGGCGGACGTGACAATATAGCTGTGGTTCTTGTGGAACCGTTTGGAGGTCAGAATGATTAAGTTGGGAATGCTGATCGGCGGCCGCTATGAGGTGCTCGAGAAGATTGGCACTGGCGGAATGTCAGATGTATATAAGGCAAAAGATCAAAAGCTGAACCGTTTCGTGGCTGTGAAGGTGTTAAAACAGGAGTTTTCTGAAAACAGGAACTTTGTGTCGAAATTCCGCGTGGAGGCGCAGGCTGCCGCGGGACTCATGCATCCAAATATCGTGAATGTCTATGATGTCGGAGAGGAAAATGGCATTCATTATATCGTGATGGAGCTGGTGGAGGGTATCACACTCAAAAAATATATTGAGAAGAAGGTCCGGCTGACGACAAAGGAGGCCATCAGCATTGCAATACAGGTTGCAATGGGTATTGAGGCGGCGCACAACAACCATATCATACATAGGGATATAAAGCCTCAGAACATTATGATATCCAAAGAGGGGAAGGTGAAGGTGACTGATTTTGGCATTGCCAAAGCGGCGTCCAGCAATACAATCACTTCCAATGTAATGGGTTCTGTCCACTACACCTCGCCCGAGCAGGCAAGAGGCGGATTTTCAGATGAGAAGAGTGATATCTATTCCATGGGTATCACCATGTTTGAGATGCTGACAGGACGTGTTCCGTTTAACGGGGATACCACAGTGGCAATCGCGATCAAGCATATTCAGGACCCCATGCCGTTTCTTCGGGACTTTGTGCCAGAGATTCCGGTGAGTGTGGAAAATATTGTCATGAAATGTACGCAAAAGAGCGCTGACAGGCGGTATCAGAGCATGGGAGAGATGATTGCGGATCTAAAGCATTCTCTGATTAACCCAGATGCGGCGATCGCGCGCGTTGACACGGAGGATGAGGCGGGAAAGACCAAGATTGTTCCGGCGTCTCCAGAGCCTATCCCCATGCCCGCAGTGCTTGACACCGTCTGGGAGGACAGAGTGCCGCGCAGAGAGGCTTATGCAGACGAGGAGATATTGGAGACAATGCCCGAGCAAGGTATGCAGGCATCGTCAAATTCAAATAGAAGGGGCAGCAGCCGTTACGAGATGGACTCCTACGGCACTGCGTACTATGAAGATGATGACTATTACGGTCAGGTCGTGATGGAGACGCCTGCAAAAACCAACCGTCCGAAACCGTCAAAAGCGGCGGCAAACGGCACAGGCGCCAAAAAGACGGAAAAGCGGCCGGAGAAAAAAACAGAAAAAAGCCCGGCAAAAAAAACAGAAAATAAAAAGCCGGAGGCGAAGAAAAAGCAGAGTCCAGCCGGCAAAAAGAAAAAACCGCAGCAGAGTGCATCCGCAAAGACCAGCCAAGGCAGGACAAACAAAGCATATGATTACTATGAGGAGGATTATGAGCAGGAAGTCGTCAACAGGCAGAATGTGCGAAAGGGCGGTTATGTGTATGACGATTATGAGTACCCTGAGAACCTTGGAAAGAATGAGTATGACTATAATCCGAAAGCGGAGGGATTTAAGACAGTCCTTACGGTGATCGCAGCAGTGATTATCGGTTGTATTTTATTATATTTTGCAGGGCAGGCGACAGGTATCTTTGAACAGATTGGCAATGCGTCCACCCAGAGCCCAGATACCGGCGATGATGCCGAGCGTGCGGTGATGCCAGAATTTGAAGGTCATGATCTTGACGAGATCAAACAGTCATTGAATGCGGTTGGGCTTGGCTGCAAGACAACCTTTACGGAATCGGCACAATACGCTAAAAATCAAGTCATATCGGCAGCGCTTGAAGATGGTCAGAAGGTGCTTGCCAATGACAAAATTCTCAAAAATACGACCATTATTCTCACTGTCAGCGCGGGCGGAGAAGGGATTCCTGTTCCGGCAGTCGAGGGAATGTCGGAGGCGGAGGGCACCGCTGCGCTGACAAAAGAGGGCTTTAAGGTCATCAAGACAGAGCAGAGCTCGGCAGAGTACGCCAAAGGAACGATCATCTCACAGTCGCCGGAGGGAAACAGCATCGCACCGATCGAGTCGGAGGTGACGATTGTCCTGAGCGTGGGCGGAGACGGCGCGCAGGCACGTATGCCGCAGGTGCTTGGCAATTCGAAGGACGCTGCGGTCAGTGTGCTTGAAGCTGCCGGATTTGTGGTAAATAATATTGAGGAGTCGTACAGCTCGGATTATCCGGCGGGGCAAATCTGTTATCAGAGTTATGAGGCAGGGACAAATGTTTTGGTGGGTGCAAAGGTCGATCTGAAGGTCAGCATCGGAAGTGAGATCGCAACCTATAGCTGCCGTCTGACAGTGGAGGCGCCGGAGGATTATGTAGGCGGTCCCGCGGAGGTACATCTTATGACGGCTGACGGGTCGGAGGTTTTATGGTCCGCACAGAATGTCACCGCGTTTCCAGTGTCCATCAATATCAATGACCTGAAGGTTTCATCGGCTTACGGGACGGTGATTGTCACCTATCTCGCAAATAAGGAAGTGCCTATTCAGGACGCAGACGGCAACCAGACAACGCAGGTTGTTCCAGAACCAAAGAATGATTCGCGCAGTGTGCAGTTTACAAAAAATTAGGCTTTTTATGATCATGAAGAATATGCAGGTAAAGATATGCAGGGTAAGATAATAAAGGGAATCGCAGGTTTTTATTACGTTCATGTCCCCGGTGAGGGGATTTATGAATGCAAGGCAAAGGGCATCTTTCGAAAAGAAAATATGAAACCGCTCGTGGGGGATGATGTGGAGATGGAGATCACGCATGTCAAGGATGCGGAGGGGAATATCACACAGATTCTGCCAAGAAAAAATGCACTGATTCGTCCCGCAGTAGCCAATATTGATCAGGCACTGCTCATTTTTGCCATGACAAAACCAGAACCGAACTATAACCTGCTGGACCGATTCCTGATTATGATGCGCAGACAGGGGCTGGAATGCATTCTATGCTTTAACAAACAAGATCTGGCAGATACAGGGCAGCAGGAATGTATCGAAAAGATTTACAAGGACAGCGGATGCCGTATTTTGTTTGTGAGTGCCGAAAAAAAAGAAGGGATTGACCAGCTTGCAGCGGTACTGCACAGAAAAACCACAGCGGTTGCAGGGCCGAGCGGTGTGGGGAAGTCCTCACTGGTGAACTGTCTGCAAAAGGGAACGCAGATGGAGACCGGAGCGATCAGCGAGAAGATCGCGCGCGGAAAACATACGACAAGGCATTCAGAGTTGATCGCAGTCTCGGACAATACGTACATCATGGATACGCCGGGCTTTAGCTCGCTGTCCCTGTTTGATATCGAGAAGGAGGAATTGAAAGCATATTATCCAGAGTTTGAACCTTATGAGACACAATGCAAATTTATGACCTGCGCCCACATTCATGAGCCGGTGTGCGGTGTCAGGGAAGCATTAGGAGAAAACCATATCAGCAAAGTCCGATATGAAAACTACGTTACTTTTTATGAAGAGTTAAAAGAAAAAGAAAAGAGGAAATACTAAGATGAATTATTTATGTCCCTCAATACTGGCGGCTGATTTTTGGGAACTTGGAAAGCAGATTGAACTGGTCGAGCAGGCAGGCGCGCCGTATCTGCATATTGATGTCATGGATGGAATGTTTGTGCCTTCCATATCCTTTGGAATGCCTGTCCTTGAATGCGTGCGGAAGAAATCAGAACTTTTTATGGATGTACATATGATGGTCGAGCAGCCAGAGCGCTATATTGAAGAATTGATTCGGCTGGGTGCAGATGGTGTGACGATTCATGTGGAGGCGTGCAGCTGTATCCCGGAGACGCTTTCAAAGATTCGTGCGCTCGGCAAAAAGACCGGACTTGCCATCAATCCTGAGACGCCTGTGGAGGCAGTGCTTCCCTACATGGATTTGGTGGATATGGTGCTGATTATGACGGTGCATCCTGGTTTTGGCGGACAGCGCTATATCATGGACTGTGTTGATAAAATCAAAAAGATGCGAACTGTCATCAACCAGCGGTATCCCGATGTCAAGCTTGAAATTGACGGCGGCGTGACGCTCGGCAATCTGGAGATGAACCTCGACGCCGGAGCAAATGTGATCGTCACAGGCTCTGCGATCTTTAAAGGCGATATCGAGCAGAATGTAAGAGAATTTTTAAAGCGTATGGAAGCGCTGTAGCGCATGGAGAAAAGAAGTATTGGACTTTGCAATTGATAATTGAATTGCAGAGTCCAATACTTCTTTTTTATGAAATATAACCTATTTTCAAGTATTTTGAAACCAAAAGACAAAATCTGGCGTCTAATGATTGTAAAACGAATAAAGGACGTTTGCATTTGTTTTACAATCATACGCGCGTAGGAGAAGGTTGATGAAAAGTATTGAAACAAAGAGTTATGTAAAGAAGGCGCAGAGGCACGATAAAGACGCATTTATTGAACTAATGCAGTTTTATATGAAGGATATGTATAGAACTGCCATTGCGATCCTGATGAATGAAGAAGATGCAGCAGATGCTCTTCAGGATACAATTCTCACTTGTTGGGAGAAGTTAGCGACACTGAGGAAACCAGAGTTCTTTAAGACATGGATGACAAGAATCCTTATAAACCATTGCTATGACATCCTTAGGCAGAATGCAGTTTACGAGACGATAGAAGCATATGAAGAACCGTCACAATGCGATGAATACAATGTAGAGCTCAAGGAGGCGTATGCCTCGATTGATGAACGGTATCGGCTTCCGATGGAATTGTACTATAGTCAGGGATTTAAGCTGCGGGAAATTGCGGAAATATTGTCAGTACCATTAAATACCATCAAGACAAGAGTTTCAAGAGGACGGAAAGAACTGGAAGCATATTATCGCGATTGTCAGGAGGATCAAAATGTCAAATAAGAAAATGTCAAATAAGAAAAACGTATTTTTTGAAGAAATTGAATTGTCCGAAATTGTGTTGAAAAAAACAAATCAAGCCTTTGAAATGATTCATCAGAAGGAGACGGGTTCTATGAAAAAATTAAATACAAAAAGTAAGAAATCCTTTAAAACACAGGCTGCTGCCATCGTGGGTGTCTGCATCGTAGCAGTTAGCGGCATCAGTGCCGCTGCCGCCATTCACCATTATTGGGGACGAGGCATGAATGGAAATATTCAGGCATCCGATGAACAGCAGCAGGAACTTACAGAAAAGAATATCGCAAAAGTGTACCGTGAAGAAACAGAGAATGTATCCCTTGCTGTGACAGATCACGGTGTCACGATCGAGCCGGATACGGTTGTTGTGGACGAGAGATTTGCATACATGTCGTTTCGTATTTCGGGTTATGCGGTGGCAGAGAGGGAGGAACCGGGATTTGACACAATAACGATCTATCAGGGAGAGAACCCGGAGGCTGAGGACGCATGGGTAAATATGTCTGGAACCATGTATAATGGTATTATTCCTGATGAAAACGGTATGCCAGTGTATGAAGATGGATCTGCGATAGCGAGTTACGAAGATGGAAGTACGATCTGCCATTATACGGACAGCGATGGAAATATGGAGTATATTATTCGGGCAAATGTTGCGAATGAGAACGATTCATTCCTTGGTAAGACAATCCATGTCGGTTTTAAAAATCTGGGAACACTTTCCAAAGCAGCGTTTACGCCGGTATTGGAAGGAAACTGGAATTTCGACATAACGCTTCCAGATGTGAGTTCATCTCAAACGATTCAGGTGGGCAAGAAAGTGGAAGGAACAGAATTTACGATAGATCATATCAGTATTTCTCCTATTTCTATGAGGGTGAATTATTCGGTTGGTACGGCTCCTGTTGAAAGTGAAGATGAGCATGGCATTCCTTCAGTACAGGGAGTGGTGCTAAAAGATGGGACAAGACTGCCATACTTAACCGATGGCGGCAGGTTTGGATACACCGATAATAGTAAGAAGAATGCCTATCACATAGCTGGTTATGACCGTGTTCTTGATGTTGATGAGGTGGCTGCGCTCATCGTTCAGACTTCGTATGATCAAGACAATGTTGAGATACCGATCTCAAAATAAGCTTGACAGAATTAAAGAATAACAATGAAACAGTAACCACGAACCAAAAGGGTGTAAGGTCTTATGATATTATAAAGGCTTTACACTTTTTTTATGTACTATTTTCTGCTCAATTTTGCAGAAAATAAGCAGAAAATTCAATTTGATTATTCCAAAATGCCAGGTGGTATGATATAATATTAGCTTGTATTGGACTCTTTTTGCGGTATACAGCAGAAAGGAGTTGATTTGGTCTGACATGAATATGACCGAGGATAAAAAGGTCAAAGCGGCCAAAAGCGTCGAACATGCCTTGAAAAATGTGTAGTAAAAATATAGAGAAAGGCAGAAAACCTTGAAAATCAAGGTTTTCTGGGCAGGTATAACAAGATATGAAACTGGGAATCGT
>ERZ778516.452-NODE-452-length-34097-cov-6.223489_pt1 | contig 34097 bp, 23 predicted proteins | sample MGYA00510342_ERZ778516 | MGnify/ENA primary metagenome ERZ778516 (study PRJEB29527, sample SAMN07138961) | mouse gut metagenome | material: feces | host: mouse | place: China:Nanjing | collected 2016-01-25 ... | reverse complement strand
ATATAAATTTACTGGAAAGCAGCGAAAATAAGGCTGGTAATATTTTAGATAGACGGGAAACTTTGGATGTATGTCTCAGACTGACAAAGTGTACCAAAGATATTGATGAAAGATTATCGGTTGATTTGGATAATTTTCAAATCAGGACAAAAAATTCAAATGATATCATTTATGATGCCTGTGTTCCGTACTTGAATTTTAAGAGAATCACTCATGTAGATAATATTGATTTAGATATTGCAAATCCAAGAGGAAGTTATGTGATTAAAGTATTAGTAAAGATTCCAAGCGATGAAAAATATACAGTACAGTCGATTTATCATTTAAAAATTGAATAAAGTAATGAAAGAATGAGCATGTCAGGTAGAAAATACCTGATGTGTTTTATTTTATATAATAGGCATAATTCAAGTTTGAACAGAAGTTTTAAAGATACAGATGTGAATAATATAATTTTTACTGAAAATCACACTGTTAATATGTTGTTAAAATCTGGCTTTTATGGTATACTTTTAGCGATTATTCAGCATATGAATGGCAGAAAATTAGTTTTAAACAGAGTGCATCCATCAGCAATCGTAATATTATAAAAATTTCAAACAGACTATAAAAGGAGCAGTTTATAAAACGGTTTAACAATTATGATTTACATTTTATTTTTGAAGTAAAGACAGAAATCGATTGTAAAAACGCACAATATATACATCTGTTAAAGCAGGAATTGGTGGGTAAATATATTGAATGTTTTGAAAAGGACAGAAATATAAAGGCAGCCATTATATTTGGCAGCAACGTAGAGTTTCGCTGTAACAGTTATAGCGACTTTGATATTTGTATTGAGCGCTGTAATATAGAGAAAGGATTCAGAGATTATCCTGATGAGAATATGCATGAAAGAGATATTGTTTATATGGATGCGATAGGGGAACGTTTGAGAAAAGAGATAGAGCAGAAGGGTATCGTTATTTTTGACAGGGAGGCAGAATATGTGTGACATTCGTTTTTTAAATCTGCTTATACATATTATGAGCTTGCAGTAAGTATATTTCAGATTCCAAGAAATGATGAGGCGTTTATAAATGCGGTGGCATATCATCTTCAACAATCAGTAGAAAAGATATTAAAGGCATTTTTGGAATGTCAGGTGTCATTGTTCCAAATACTCATGATATAGATGATTAGAAAAAGGCTGTTCATAAATTTTCCTCACATTTTGCTATTGAAATTTCACAAGAGAACATATATATTATAGATAAAAATTTTTAATTTTGGAGGAAAACTATGACAGGAAATGTATTTGACATGATAGGAAAGCAGTGGATGCTTGTGGGCGCCGAAAAGCAGGGGAAAATAAATGCCATGACAGCATCTTGGGGAGGTCTTGGTGTAATGTGGGGTAAAAATGTAGCTTTTGTATTTATCCGCGAAACAAGATATACCAAAGAGTTTGTAGATAACGAAGAAACATTTTCTCTTTCGTTTTTCGGGGAAGAGAAGCGGGAAATGCTCGGATATATGGGAAAAGTATCTGGAAGAGACGAAGATAAAATAGAGAAAAGTAATCTTCATCCTGCATTGCAAAACGGCGCGCCTGTTTTCGAGGAAGCAGAGTTTACCTTTATTTGCCGCAAAATGTATGCGCAGGATATGAAAGAAGAATGTTTTACAGACAAAGAGGCAGTGAAGAAATGGTATGACGGTGGAAATTATCACACAATGTATGTTGCGGAAATTTTAGATGTGATTCAAAAATAACTAAAAACTGTAAATAATAGTATTTTCAATACCAAGTATTTTTTGATAATATTTTAGAAATAATGAAAAGGCTATAAATTGAGAAAACAAAGTAAAAAATTTATTTATACTTCTGGAAAGGAACTGTAAAAAATATGAGTATTACATTTGATGAAAGAGAGAAGGTATTTCATCTTACAACAAAAAATACCAGTTATATTATGAAGGTGGCAAAGGAGAAGTATCTTTCTCATGTATACTGGGGCAGAAAAATAAAAACTCCTGATATGGAAAATGCGCAACTAAACAGATTTATCAGTTTTGATGCAGTACCAGATACAAAAGACAGAGGCTATTCTCTTGATTTTGTATGTCAGGAATATCCCGTGGGCTGTGGTACCGACTACCGGATTCCAGCAGTACAGGCAGTATTTTCAGACGGCAGCAGAGCAGTGGAATTAATCTATGACAGTTATAAAATCACTTCCGGCAAGCCAAAATTAAAAGGACTTCCGGCAACCTATATTGAAGATGCTTCAGAAGCGGATACGCTTGAGATTGTATTGACAGATACATTAAAGAGCATGAAGGTTGTGCTTATGTATACCGCTTACAATGAAATCGACGCCATTACAAGAAGCGTGCGGATTATCAACGAAAGTTCAGAACAAATTCTGCTTGAAAAGGTAATGAGCGCAAGCGTGGATTATGAAACTTCTGATTATGATTTTGTGGAGCTGTCAGGCGCATGGGGCAGAGAAAGACATATAGAAAGAAACCGTTTAAGAAGTGGAATCCAGTCGATAGAAAGCAGGCGTGGAGCTTCAAGCCATCAGTTAAATCCGTTTTTTGCGCTGGCATCAAAAAATGCCAATGAGGAATATGGCGAAGTGTATGGATTTAATCTTGTATACAGCGGGAATTTTACTGCCGGTGTGGAGGTAGACCAGATATTTAAGGCAAGAGCCTATATAGGAATGAATGATTATGATTTTTCATGGTTACTTGAAAGCGGAGAGAGCTTTCAAGCTCCAGAGGCGGTGATGGTATATTCTTCACATGGATTTGGAGAAATGTCAAGAGTGTATCATAGACTTTACCGGAAAAGGCTGGTTCGTGGAAAATACAGAGATGCCATAAGACCGATTCTGGCAAATAACTGGGAAGCTACTTATTTTGATTTTAATGAGGAAAAGATATTAGAACTTGCAAAGACCGCTTCCGAGCTTGGAATTGAGCTTCTGGTGCTTGACGACGGCTGGTTTGGAAAACGAAACAGTGATAACTGTTCGCTTGGTGACTGGTATGTGAATAAAGAAAAGCTTCCTGACGGCATTGGCGGACTGGCAGAGAAAGTAAAGGAATATGGGATTTTGTTCGGTCTCTGGTTTGAGCCGGAGATGGTTTCACCGGACAGTGATTTGTACAAAGCGCATCCGGACTGGTGTATCCATATACCAGGGCGGGAGCGGACAGAATGTAGAAATCAGCTTACACTTGATTTAAGCAGAGAAGATGTTTGTGAATATATTATAAAAACTGTTTCTCAGGTGCTTGATGAAGCAGCGATTGGCTATGTAAAATGGGATATGAACCGTCATATGAGCGAACTTGGCTCCGCAGGACTTCCACCAAAGAGACAGAAGGAAATGCCTCACAGATATATGCTTGGACTTTATCATGTAATGGAAGAAATTGTGTCAAAACATCCGGATGTTCTGTTTGAGAGCTGTTCAGGCGGAGGTGGAAGATTCGACCCTGGTATGCTTTATTATATGCCGCAGACATGGACCAGTGATGATACAGATGCGGTGGAACGGCTGTATATTCAATATGGAACAAGTCTTGTATATCCGGTCAGTGCCATGGGCTGTCATGTATCTGCGGTTCCAAATCATCAGGCACACAGAATGACATCTCTTTCTATGCGGGGAGATGTGGCAATGAGCGGAAATTTTGGGTATGAATTGGACCTTGCTGCATTTACAGAAGAAGAAAAAGATGAGGTCAGAATGCAGATTAAACAATATAAGGATTTGAGAACCTTTATCCAGTCAGGGGATATGTACCGTCTGCAAAGCCCGTTTGAAGGAAACACGACAGCATGGCAGTTTATTTCAGAGGATGGAAAAGATATATTTGCAGCATATTTCAGGATTCTCTGTGAGGTAAATGGGGGAATTTCAAGAATGAAGTTTACCGCATTAGAAGCAGATGCAGTGTATGAGCTTCTGGGAGTCAACGGAGGAAAGCGTTATTCAGGAGATGAGCTGATGAATATCGGACTGACAGTGGACCTCTGGGGAGATTTTAACAGCCGGACATGGAGGTTTAGAAAGGTATAGCAGGACACTCAGTCACAAAAAGTTTATAAATCCGTTAAATTATATAGTTGAATAAACCCGTGATACGTGGTAAAATATATAAACATAATGCCCTATATGTCATCAGACTTTGTTTGATGACCTGCAATGCATTATGTTTATTTTTGTTAGTCAATCATATTGTTGGAGGATTAAAATGGGATTAATTTCAAAAGTATTTGGTACATACAGTGATAGAGAAATCAAGCGTATTACGCCGATTGTAGATAAAATCTGCTCCATGAGGGATAAGATGATGGAGATGACTGATGAGCAGCTCCATGATAAGACAGCCGAGTTTAAGGAGCGCTATAAAAAAGGTGAAACTTTAGACGACCTGCTGCCGGAGGCATATGCAGTAGTGAGAGAGGCCGCCCGAAGAGTTTTAAAAACAGAACATTACAGGGTTCAGCTTATGGGCGGTATTATTCTTCACCAAGGCCGTATTGCAGAAATGCGTACCGGCGAAGGAAAAACACAGACATGTCTTCTTCCAGCGTACCTGAATGCCCTTGCCGGTCAGGGCGTACATGTTGTAACAGTCAATGACTATCTGGCAAAGCGTGATGCTGAATGGATGGGACAGGTTCATAAATTTTTGGGACTGACAGTCGGCTGTATTTTAAACAGCATGGACAATAAGGAAAGAAAAGAAGCCTACGACTGTGATATTACTTATATTACAAACAATGAGCTTGGGTTTGATTATCTGAGAGACAATATGGTTATTTATAAAGAGCAGATGGTGCAGCGTGGACTTCACTATGCGATTGTTGATGAGGTGGACTCTGTTCTGATTGATGAGGCGAGAACCCCTCTGATTATTTCCGGTCAGAGCGGAAAATCCACAAAGCTTTATGAAATGTGTGATATTCTTGCAAGACAGATGACACAGGGAGAATATCATGAGATGACCAAGATGGATGTCCTGATGGGAGAATCCTTTGAGGAATCCGGAGATTTTGTGGTAAATGAAAAGGATAAATTTGTAAACCTGACTGCGCAGGGTGTGGAGAAGGTGGAAAAATATTTCCATGTAGATAATTACGCGGACCCTGATAATCTTGAGCTTCAGCACAATATGTCCCTTGCGTTGAAAGCAAATTATCTGATGTTTAAGGATAAAGACTATGTGGTAAATGAAGACGGCGAGGTTTTGATTGTTGATGAATTTACAGGACGTATTATGCCGGGCAGACGTTTTTCCGATGGTCTTCATCAGGCAATTGAGGCAAAGGAGCATGTAAAAATCAAGAGAGAAAGCAAAACGCTTGCAACGATTACCTTCCAGAACTTTTTTAATAAATATGAAAAGAAGTCGGGAATGACTGGTACGGCGATTACCGAAGAACAGGAATTCCGCAATATTTACGGTATGGACGTAGTCAGCATACCAACAAATGTGCCGGTGGCAAGGATTGACAGAGATGATGCGGTATATAAGAGCAAAAAAGGCAAGCTCAATGCTGTTGTTGAAGAAATCAAGGCAAGTCAGGAAAAGGGACAGCCGGTGCTTGTAGGTACGATTACCATAGAGGCATCCGAGGAATTAAGCAAGCTTTTGACAAAGGCAGGCATTAAACACAGGGTACTGAATGCAAAGTATCATGAGATGGAGGCAGAGATTGTCGCTGAAGCAGGTATTCATGGTAATGTTACAATTGCGACAAACATGGCAGGACGTGGTACGGATATTAAACTTGATGATGAGGCAAGAGCAGCCGGCGGTCTTAAAATTATCGGTACAGAACGTCATGAGTCACGACGTATTGACAATCAGTTAAGAGGTCGTTCCGGCCGTCAGGGCGACCCAGGTGAATCCATTTTCTTTATTTCACTGGAAGATGATATTATGAGACTCTTCGGCTCAGAAAAGATGATAGCCATCTTTAACGCAACCGGTATCGGAGAAAATGACAGAATTGAGCATAAAATGCTGTCAAGTGCGATAGAAAATGCACAGAAGAAAATTGAGAATAACAACTATGGAATTCGAAAGAATCTTCTTGATTATGATGCTGTAAACAATGACCAGAGAGAGATTATTTATAAGGAACGACGCCGTGTGTTGGATGGAGAAAATATGCGGGATGTAATTTATAAAATGATTACCGATGTAGTAGAACAGAAAGTGGATATGGTGGCAACTGACGACCAGCCGGCCACAGAATGGAATATGAAGGAATTAAACGAGCTTCTTCTTCCTGTTATTCCGATTGCGCCTGTGCTGTTTGATGAGGAGGAAGCAAAGGGAATGACGGTGGCGAAACTCAAGCAGCAGATTAAGGAAGAGTCCGTTCATAAGTATGAGGAAAAGGAAGCAGAATTTCCGGAGGCAGAACAGATTAGAGAAGTGGAAAGAATTATTCTGCTCAAAGTAATTGACCGCAAGTGGATGGACCATATTGATGATATGGACCAGCTTCGTCAGGGGATTGGTCTGCGTGCACTGGGCCAGAGGGACCCTGTTTCCGAGTACCGGATTGCTGGATTTGAGATGTTTGAAGATATGGAACAGGGAATTATGGAAGACACTGTGAAGTCGCTTATGCATGTTCAGATTCAGCAGAAAATAGAGAGAGAGCAGGTAGCCAAGGTAACTGGTACAAATAAAGATGAATCTGCAGTGAGAGCCCCGAAAAAAAGAGAAGAAAAGAAAATTTATCCAAACGACCCGTGTCCGTGCGGTTCAGGCAAGAAATATAAACAGTGTTGCATGAGAAAAGTGTAATTATATCATGCAATAGCTGTAAAAAATATTAAGAAAAAAGGAAGTGATTTTGTGGTAGAATTAGACCAGTTTAAATTTACTTTAAACAACTATGAAGGCCCATTAGAAGAACTGAGGGATTCACTTTGACCTCGACAATAAGGAAATGAGGATTAATGAATTATCAAGAAAAATGGAGGAGCCGGATTTTTGGGACAATCCGGACAAGGCAGGATATCAGACAAGAGAATTAAATGCGCTCAAAAGTACAAAGCAGAGCTTTTATGATTTGCAAAATCTGTATGAAGACGCACGTACTTTGTTGGAAATGGGATATGAGGAGCAGGATGAATCTCTGATTTCAGAGGTAAAGGAGGCAGTGGATGCCTTTCTTGGTGCCTATGAGGAGCTCAGAATTACTACCCTGCTGTCAGGAGAATATGACAGAGATGATGCCATATTAACTCTTCATGCAGGGGCCGGCGGTACAGAAAGCTGTGACTGGGCTTCCATGCTTTACCGTATGTATACAAGATGGGCTGAAAAGAAAGGCTTTACCTGCGAGGTAATTGATTTTCTGGAGGGCGACGAGGCCGGATATAAATCAGTTACAGTTTTAATCAAAGGCGAAAATGCCTATGGTTATCTGAAAAGCGAAAGCGGTGTTCACCGGCTTGTGCGGATATCACCGTTTAATGCGGCAGGAAAGCGCCAGACCTCGTTTGTTTCCTGTGATGTTATGCCGGATATTGATGAGGATATAGATATTGAGATTAACGAAGATGATTTAAAAATTGATACTTATCGTTCCAGCGGAGCAGGTGGGCAGCATATTAATAAAACCTCATCCGCAGTACGTATTATGCATCTTCCTACGGGAATCGTAGTGCAGTGCCAGAATGAGCGCTCACAGTTTCAGAATAAGGATATGTGTATGAAAATGCTGAAGGCGCAGCTTTATTTAAAAGCGAAAAAGGAAAACGAAGAAAAGATGTCCGGCATACGTGGGGAAGTATCAGATAATGGATGGGGAAGTCAGATACGTTCGTATGTACTGCAGCCGTATACTATGGTAAAGGACCATCGGACAAATGAAGAAACAGGAAATGTTCAGAATGTGCTGGACGGAGGAATTGATTTATTTATCAATGCATATTTAAAGTTTATAAATTCTGGCAGACAGGACAGTTAGGCAGAAAATTATCAAGTGCTAGGATTACGGTAAAAGGAGAAAATTATGGAGGAAATGAAGCCCGTAGTATTTAAACTGGATAATGAAAATTATGGAGTGGACATTAATCTGGTACAGGGAATTGAAAAGGAACAGCAGATAGTAAGAGTTCCCAATACAGTAAATTATATCAGGGGAATTATTAATTTAAGAGGAGAGATTATCCCCGTTTATGACCTCAGGGCAAAGTTCGGTCTGCCTCAGTCAGTCAGTCAGGAGAGGCAGTATATTATTGTAAGGGTAAAAACCTCAAAGATAGCACTGGAGGTAGACGGTGTAAAAGAAATACATGATGTAGATGTAAAGGACCTTTTTAATGTTCCACCGATTGTAATTAGCAATGATACAAGGTATTTTCAGAAGGTAATTAAGAGCCAGGATACCCTTATTGTGTTGATTAATGTAGATTATCTTCTTTCTGATGAGGAATTGGAAAAGATTGATGAGATGGTCAAGCAGTAAATAGGAAAAAGGCAAATGTTTAAGTGGTAAATGATTAAGCAGTAAGTGATTAAGCAGTAGGAAAGTTTTGTGGAGCAGGCAACATGGGAGAAAAAGAGAATCAAAAATATTATCTGATAAAACAGAAGGCTGTGCCAGAGGTTTTGCTGAAGGTGATAGAGGCAAAACGTCTTTTAGAATCAGAAAAGGTTATGACGATTCAGGAAGCAGCGGAGAAAGTGGGACTTAGCAGGAGTTCCTTTTATAAATATAAGGATGATATTTTTCCATTTCATGAAAATGTAAAGGGCAGAACAGTTACTTTTGTGCTGCAAATGGATGACCAGCCGGGAATGCTGTCGCAGGTATTGAAAATTATTGCCTGTTATTCGGCAAATATTTTGACTATTCATCAGACTATTCCAATTAACGGTGTGGCATCTTTGACTTTAAGTGTGGAAATTCCGCCGCATTTGGATATGTCACTGATGATGACGGAACTTGAACAAAAGAATGGCATACAATATGTAAAGATACTTGCGATGGAATAGGTCAATGGTCAAGTCCCAGAAACCAAGGGAAAAAATAAAAATTTAGGAAAGGAAAAGCTAAAAAGCATATACGATGAAACAGCAACTACAAATCGTGAGATTGTAGCAAATCATCTGGTATATATGTTTTGTATATGTTTTTAGCAGCAGAGAAAGCAGAAAATGATAAATATAGCTGTTTTAGGATACGGTACGGTAGGTTCTGGTGTTGTGGAGGTAATCACAACCAATAAAGAAAGTATTGCAAAGCGGATTGGCGATGATATTAATATTAAGTATGTCCTTGATTTAAGAGAATTTCCGAATTCTCCAATTGAAAATATACTGGTGCATGATTTTGATACCATTGTAAATGATGAGGAAGTGGATATTGTTGTAGAGGCGATGGGCGGCACAAATCCGGCATATTCCTTTGCGAAGGCTTCTCTGGAGCATGGCAAGAGTTATTGTACCTCTAATAAAGAACTGGTGGCAAAATACGGGCCGGAGCTTTTAAAGCTTTCTGAAAAAATGAATAAAAACTTTTTGTTTGAAGCCAGTGTAGGCGGTGGTATTCCGATTATTCGGCCGTTAAACCAATCACTGACCGCGGATGAGATTATGGAAATTACAGGCATATTAAACGGTACGACCAATTATATTATGACAAAGATGAGCAAAGAAGGTCTTGACTTTGACACTGTTTTAAAAGAGGCGCAGGAGCTTGGATATGCGGAGAGAAATCCGGAGGCTGATGTGGAAGGATATGATGCCTGCCGTAAAATTGCGATTCTTACTTCTCTTGCTTATGGGCAGCATGTGGATTATGAGGATATTTACACAGAAGGAATCACAAAGATTACAGATATTGATTTTAAATATGCCGCAAAGCTTGGCAAAGTGATTAAATTATTTGGAAAAAGCAGACGCGCAGGAGATAAATTTTTTGCAATGGTAGCTCCGTTTATGATTGATGACAATAATCCTCTGTACAGTGTAAATGGTGTGTTAAACGGCATTCTGGTAAAGGGAAATGTTCTTGGCGATGTTATGTTTTATGGAAGCGGTGCAGGAAAGCTGCCGACGGCCAGCGCAGTGGTGTCAGATGTGGTAGATGCTGCAAAGCATAAAAATACACATATTATGCAGATTTGGAGCAGCAAAAAGCTGGAACTTTCGGATATTGCAGATGCAAAGAGCAGGTTTTTTGTCAGGATATCAGGAAGTGCCGATATGAAAATGGAAGAAATAGCAGACCACTTTGGTGATGTGAAGCCTGTCAGTGTAGACGGAGTTACAGGTGAATTTGCATTTGTGACACAGGTAATGTCTGAGGCGGAATTTGAAAAAGCGGCAGAGGCAACAGAGGGTATTATCACAAGAATCCGGATGGAATAAATATAAATCAAAATAGGTAAGAGGCATAAATTTATGAAATATATGATTATTTTAGGTGATGGTATGGCAGATGAACCAATTGCGGAATTAGGCGGAAAGACTCCCATGGAGTATGCTTCCACTCCTGCAATGGATAAACTGTCAAAAATGTCGGAAATAGGGCTTGTACATACCATTCCGCAGGGCATGAAGCCGGGAAGCGACACAGCGAATCTTTCAGTACTTGGATATGACCCGAAGATTTATTATACAGGGAGGTCCCCGCTGGAAGCACTCAGTATCGGCGTGGATATGAAGCCCACAGATATTGCCCTGCGCTGTAATATTGTTACAGTATCAACAGATGACCTGCCTTATGAGGAAAAAACGATAATTGACCACAGCTCTGGTGAAATCAGTACGGAAGAAGCCTCTGTTTTATTGAAGGTTGTCAGACGGGAGCTGGAAAATGAGGTTTATAAATTTTATGACGGCATTAGTTACAGACATCTTACGATTTGGGATAAGGGAGAAGTGGTGCCGCTTACGCCGCCGCATGATATACTGGGTCAGGTAATCGGAAAATATCTGCCGGAGGATAATGTGCTGCGGGAAATGCAGAAGAAAAGCTATGAAATTTTAGCGGAGCATCCGATTAATAAAGAGAGAATCAAAAAGGGATTGAATCCGGCCAATTCTATATGGTTCTGGGGAGCCGGAACAAGACCTGAGCTGTCTTCGTTTGAAGAAAAGACAGGAAAGAAAGGAGCGATGATTTCGGCGGTTGATTTGCTGAAGGGAATCGCCGTCGGTGCGGGAATGACCAATATTTCTGTGGAAAATGCCAATGGAGGGCTTCATACGAACTATAAAGGCAAGGCGGAAGCTGCGGTAAAAGCACTGACCGAAGACGGTTTTGATTTTGTGTATGTCCATATAGAAGCTCCTGACGAGATGGGACATCAGGGAAGTTATGAGAAAAAAGTGCAGGCGATTCAATATATTGATGAAAATGTGGTAAAACACGTGACGGAGGAGTTGGAAAACAAGGGAATTGATTTTCGTATATTGGTTCTGCCGGACCATCCGACTCCTGTCAGAATCCGTACACACGCTTCGGACCCTGTGCCGTATATGCTGTATGACAATACAAAAAAGCGGGAAGAAAGCTGGAATTACAATGAGAGGGAAGCGAAGGAAAGCGGAATTTATATGGAAGAAGGATATAGGCTGATAGAGCATTTGTTTGAGAAATAGGATTATAAAAAAGGCTGTCAAATTAAGAATAAAATTTCTTAATGTGGCAGCCTTTTTTATAATTAATTTTTCAGATTGATTGTGTAAATTTCTCATTACATATATACTTCCACAAAATATGAAATCAAGAATTTTCAGTTTATGATAATACATGAAATCAAAATTTTCTCTTTTGAAGCATATATTATGAAAACAATTGACTTTTCACAGTAAAGCCTATATAATTAGTTTGCTAACTGTTATAAAACTAATTATAAGGAGTGAAGATATGAATGATACTTTACATTATTTGCTTATGGCAGACCATGCCCTGTTGCAGAAAACCCTTTTTGCCAATATCAGAGATTCAGGGCTGAGTCTGGGACAGCCGAAGGTTCTGGATTTTTTGAAGGACCATGACGGAGCGGTTCAGAAAGACATCGCCAAAGGCTGTCATATCGAACCGGCCTCCCTGTCTACAATTCTGACAGGCATGGAAAAAAGCGGGCTTATTACACGTGAGACAAACGAAAATAACCGCAGAAATCTATACATATATATGACCGATAAAGGAAAAGCAATTTGTGAACAGGTAACAGAACATTTTTCTCAAATTGAGAAAAAGGCGTTATCAGGATTTACAGAAGAAGAAATTGAGAATATACTCACATATTTAACAAAAATACATAAAAATCTGGAGGCATAGAAATGAGCAAAAAAGAACTTGCAAAGAGATATATTCTGTTTATCATCAGCCTGTTTGTCGCTGCCATGGGTGTAGCCATAACAAAGCGCGGAGAGCTGGGCGTTTCACCGATATCATCTGTTGCTAATGTACTGAGCATAAAATACATAAATCTTTCGCTTGGAACATGGCTGATTATATGGAACTGTATTTTGATATTGGGACAAATTCTAATGCTTGGAAAAAAATTTCAAATGATACAGTTTCTTCAGATACCGCTCTCTTTTTTATTTGGATATTTTACTGATTTTGGTATGTGGTGTGTATCTATTCTTCCCGCAGACAATTACGTTTTTCGCATGATTCTGGTTATATGCGGAATCATGGTTCTGGGACTTGGAGTTTCCCTGTCTGTTACGGCAAACGTAATTATGAATTCAGGAGAAGCATTTGTAAAAGTGCTTTCAGACAAGACAGACAAAGATTTTGGAAGTATTAAAATAGGCTTTGACATCCTGTGCGTCATAGTCTCTGTTTTGCTGTCACTTCTGTTTTTTCATGGCAAAATAGTAGGCACGAGAGAAGGTACCATAATAAGTGCGGTATTTACAGGAGCAGCCGTAAAAGTCTTCTCCCATATATTGAAAAAACCTTTAGAACTGATATTGAAGAAATAAATTTTATATATTTTTGCTGAAAATACAGATGTTGTTTATTGATAAGGGTCCTGATTCTCCTGACCTTTGCGAATAATTATTGTGAAATCTAAAATGAAATTGATTTTCAGCATCTAGATATGGTATAATCTTTTACAAAAATTCAAACAAATAAAGAAAGGAGTTTTTCTTATGAATTTATCCCCGTATTTCCAGAGCATTATTGACCAAGACACCAGCGCTGTTGTCATCTGCAGCCTCACTCATGAAATTATTTATATGAATCCTGCCGCTGTTTCAAGGTATTCAAAGAGCGGTGGTGCTTCCCTAATAGGAAAAAGTCTTTTGTCCTGTCATAATCAAAGCTCCTGTGCCATGATAGAAAAAGTTCTTGCATGGTTTCAGGAAAGCGTGTCTCACAATATTATCTACACTTTCCATAACGAAAAAGAAAACAAAGATGTTTACATGGTTGCGCTTAGGGATTCTTCCGGTGTATTAATCGGATATTACGAAAAACATGAGTATCGTAATCCCGAAAAGGATGAAGTCTATCATTTTTATAAATAGTGGCTTGAACCATGGCAAATATTTATTGCATTGTCAAAAACACTTTATTCGCATAAATCACTCATTCATTTCATAGAATAGCATATCGAAACAAAAATAGCCGCCTTCTATGGCAGCGTCATGGGAAATTTGCAGTGTAGTTTCCTGTGAAACGAAATAAATGGAGGAGTGATTTTGTTGAATGACAAAAGTGTCTATGTACTAGAACAATACGATATAGAAGTAAAAAAGATACTAAAAGGCCGCGGTGCTCTGATAATAGATACAGATAAGGGTTTTTTCCGTTTTTTCGAATATAAGGGGACATTAAGCCGCCTCATTTATGAAGATGAACTGTTAAACTATATTTCGGACTGTGGATTTTTGAATGTAAATTCTATTATAAAAAACAAAGAAGATGTTTTATTTTCAGCAGACACAGCAGGTACGAAATATGTTCTTACAAAACATTTTAACGGCAGCGAATGTGATGTCAGAAATAAACATGATTTAATACAGGCGGTAGAAACCCTTGCCAGACTTCATAATATCACCAGTGATGCAAAGCTTGGCAATACAGAGTATATCCCTGAACTGTCCGGCAGTCTGGAAGAAATCAGAAAGCACAATACAGAACTGAAAAGAATACGCAGTTATATCAGGGGAAAAACCAGAAAGACAGACTTTGAATATGATGTGCTGGCACATTTCAACCAGTTTTATGAGCTGGCACAGAATGCGGAGCATCAGCTTTTTGCCTCTGGCTGCGAGGAAGCACACAGGCAGGCCGTTTCTTCTCATTCCATTTGTCATGGAAATTACAGTTACCATAATATTATACATTGTCAGGAAAACAACATGGCAGTCATTAACTTTGAACACAGCGGCAGAGGAATGTTAATTCGCGACCTTTATTTCTTTCTCCGCAAGGTAATGGAGAAGCACGACTGGAATCAGACGCTTGGACTGGAGCTTTTGGAAAGCTATGATAAAACAAGAACTTTATCTGAACAGGATAGGAAAATTTTAAAAATTCTTTTGGGTTATCCTGAAAAATTCTGGAAGGTTTTAAACCATTATTATAACGGAAACAAGGCATATCTTCCGGACCAGATGAAGGATAAAATGCAGAAGGTATATATACAGCAGAAAAATAAAAGTAAATTTGTTGCTTCAAAAAATCTGTTTTAAAATTTTGCTCTTGTATTTTTTTGTTGTTTGGTATACAATTGATATATGAAATTTTTATTTGGTATATAAAACCCATATCAGATATGCATAAGAGGATGTCAAATGTCTAAGAAAAAATATAGAGTATTGTTTCTTTTTCTAAGCTGCCTGCTGCTGTTTTCGGGATGTGTAAAACGCTCAGGCGGTTCTAGGAGAGGAACAGCAGGATTATACAAGGAACAGCAGGAAACAACGACAGAAGTGGAGGACACAAGAAGTGGAACCACAGATGTTGTAGTGGTGACCGATATAGATACACAGACCTCGCAGCTTACGGTGCAGAGTGTAAAAGACAGCAATGTATATACATTGAACTATAATGGCGGCACCCGTATACAGAACAGATTTGGCACTGAAATGCTGATACAGGACTTGCAGCAGGGAGAAATTGCAGAAGTAAATTTCACATCCGGAAAGCAGAAGCTTCTTTCGATTAAGGAGGCTGATACTGCATGGGAAAATACGACAGTCACCAAATGGTCTGTGGATTATGATGCCAAACTTATCAGTATTGGCAGCAACAGATATTCTTATGACGACAATCTCGTAGTTCTTTCAAACGGAAAAAAAATAGATATTCATCAGCTTCACAGTGTAGATTCACTGGTAGTAAAGGGAATCGATAAACAGATTTATTCCATTGATGTGAAGGTTGGTCATGGCTATATTAAAATAACCGGCGAAACAAATCTTCTGGGTGGTCTGATAGAGGTAGGGACCAAAATTATGACTGTGATATCAGAAAATATGATTATTGTCGCACCGGAGGGAACCTATACTCTGACCGCATCGAAAAACGGTGTTGGCGGTTCTATGGAGATAACCGTGAAACGCAACGATGAAACAAGCGTAAGCCTTGCTGGATTTCAGGGAGAAGTCGAGCGGCAGGGAAATGTCAAGTTTAACATTCAGCCTGCAGGAATACAGTATAATGTGTTTATTGACGGCGATGCAGTAGATGTGACAGAACCGGTTCCACTTTCCTATGGAAAGCACAAGCTTGTGATTACGTCGGATAAATATACAGATTATGCGGAAGAAATCGTTATCAGCAGCATTTACATGAATAAAACAATAGATTTGTCAAAATCAGCAGAAACGCAGGAAACTACTTCCAAGGAAACAGAAACTACCACAGGCCAGCAGGAAACTTCAACAGGCGAGGAGAAAACCACTTCTAAAGAAACGGAAACTACTTCGGGCAGTGGAACTCAAAAAAGAGAAGACGGCGTGGAGACAAGCACAGGAGCTTCCGAAAATAATAATATTGTTGTTACTGGTCCTGCAAATGCAGAAATTTATATGGATGGAGTTTATAAAGGAAAAGCACCTGCTACTTTTCCAAAGGTTGTGGGAAGTCATATTTTTGTGATAAGAGCAGAAGGTTATATTACTACGGCATATAATTATACCTTTGATTCTACGGCAAAGGATGTGTATATCAAATTTCCCGATTTGGAGCAGAGTGGTTCATAGTTAATTCCCATCATTTCATAAAATGGTGGTTAAGAAAGTCATAAATCAAGGAGGAATGTTTGAGCAAATAAAATTATGAAAATGTAGATAAATATGTCTAAAGATACCTAAAATCCAAGGTATAGTTTGTGCTGACTTTACAGCAGGCAAAATTGCGGAAATAAAGCCCTTATCAGTTGAAATAGTCTGGTAGAACAAAGACGTAGCAGTCTGCGGGCGCAGCTTGTCAATGGTCAAGTCCCGAAAACCAAGGGCAGAATAAATAATGATAAAAAAGCAAAAAAATTTAGGAAAGGAAAAACTATTAGATGAAGAATAAATCGTGAGATTGTTCCGAATCATCTGGCATATATGTTTTGTATATGTTTTTAGTAGAAGGTAGATTTATAATGAGTTACATGGAGATTTACAAAGAGTGGCTGGCAAATCCTTATTTTGATGAGGCTACCAAAGAGGAACTGAAGGCAATTGAAGGCAATGAGAAGGAGATAGAGGACAGATTTTATACAGAGCTTGAGTTTGGTACGGCAGGGCTTCGCGGTGTAATTGGCGCAGGTGTAAACCGTATGAATATTTACACAGTAAGAAAGGCAACTCAGGGACTTGCCAATTATATACTGAAACAGAACACAGATAAGAAATGTGTTGCCATTGCTTTTGATTCACGCCGTATGTCACCGGAATTTGCAGATGAAGCAGCACTTTGTCTGGCAGCAAACGGAATTAAGGCATACAGATTTGAGTCATTAAGACCGACACCAGAGCTTTCCTTTGCAGTGAGAGAGTTAAACTGTATCGCAGGCATTAATATTACCGCAAGCCATAATCCGCCGGAATACAATGGTTATAAGGTATACTGGGAAGACGGCGCACAGATTACACCACCACATGATTCTGGTATTATGGATGAGGTAAAAGCAGTTACAGATTATGCCACAGTAAAAACAATGGATAAGGAAGCTGCAAAACAGGCCGGCTTATATGAAGTCATTGGTGCAGAGGTAGATGATAAATATATTGCACAGTTAAAGAAGCAGGTGAAAAATCCTGAATTAATTAAAGAGTATCAGAAGGATTTGACAATTGTATATACACCGCTTCATGGAACAGGAAATATTCCAGCCAGAAGAGTATTAAAAGAAATTGGATTTGAAAATGTTTATGTAGTACCGGAGCAGGAGCTTCCAGATGGTGAATTTCCGACAGTCAGCTATCCAAATCCTGAAGCAGCAGAGGCATTTGAACTTGCATTAAAGCTTGCAAAAGAAAAGGATGCCGATTTGGTTCTTGCAACTGACCCGGATGCAGACAGGCTTGGTGTATATGTAAAGGATACAAAGAGCGGAGAATATATTACACTGACAGGAAATATGTCAGGCTGTTTGATTGGAGAATATGAATTAAGCCAGATAAAGGAGAAATCTGGTATACCGGAGGATGGTATATTTGTAAAGACAATCGTATCTACAAATATGGCAGATGCGATTGCGAAATATTACAATGTACAGCTTATTGAATGTCTGACAGGATTTAAATATATTGGACAGCAGATTTTAAAAACAGAGCAGACAGGAAAGGGAACTTATCTGTTTGGCTTTGAGGAGAGCTATGGATGCCTTGTGGGAACTCATGCAAGAGATAAGGATGCCATAGTTGCAACTATGGCGCTTTGCGAGGCTGCTGCATATTATAAATCAAAAAATATGACACTCTGGGATGCCATGATTGAAATGTATGACAGATATGGATATTACAAGGATGATGTAAAATCTATTACAATGAAGGGTATAGAAGGTCTTCAGAAGATTAAGGAAATTCTTGAAAATCTCAGAGCAAATACACCAAAGATGGTAGGAGATTATCAGGTGCTTTCTGCAAGAGATTATAAGGCGGATACCATTAAGGATATGGCCACTGGAGAAGTAAAACCAACTGGTCTTCCATCTTCCAATGTTCTGTATTATGATTTGAATGATGATGCATGGTTATGTGTAAGACCATCAGGAACAGAGCCAAAGGTGAAATTCTATTATGGAGTAAAGGGAACCAGCCTTGAGGATGCAGATAAAAAATCGGCGGAGCTTGGAGAAAAGGTTCTTGAGATGATTAATTCCATGATGTAAAGAAATATAAAATTTCTTGATGCAGGAAATGTTTATATCATAAGGAATTTCACAATATAAGGATTTTCATAATGTAAGGAGATTGCATGGCGAAAGTAACAGTGGCATATAGATGGAGCGACAGAAAACGGATTATATTCGGATTGCCGTGGACATTTACAAAGTATGCAGCGACAGATGATAAATTAGTTGTCAGAACCGGTTTTCTGAATATTAAGGAGGAAGAAATCAGGCTGTACAGAATTATGGATTTTACACTAAAAAGAACACTGTTTCAGAGAATGTGGGGAATAGGTACAATTCATATAGAGTCTGCGGACAGGTCTACTCCTCAATTGGATATTGAGAATATTAAAAATCCTGATGCTGTAAAAAATATGCTTTCTGACATGGTAGAGGAAGAGCGTGTAAAGAAGCGTGTTGCCGGTCGTGAATATATGTCGGATGACAACGAAGATATGGAATAAGTAAGCATAAAACTGAGGAAGCTATGGAAGAGAAGGGATACGATTTTGTAAGAGTCAGGGCTCATGGAAAAATCAATCTGGGCCTTGATGTAATAGGAAAAAGAGAAGACGGATATCATAATGTAAGAATGATTATGCAGCAGGTAGGACTTTATGACGGGATAGATATTAAACGACTGGGACTATGTACAGACGGAAAACGTTATATTGATATAGAAACCAATTTGAGATATCTCCCAGTCAATGAAAATAATCTGGCCTACAAAGCGGCAGCATTGCTGATGGACGAATTTGATATTCAGGAAAGTATTCATATTAAAATAAAAAAATTAATTCCGGTAGCAGCAGGTATGGCAGGCGGAAGTTCAGATGCGGCAGCCGTTATGAAGGGGCTAAACAGAATGTTTGGCCTGCGGCTGTCAAAAAAGGAGCTGATGGAGAGAGGCGTAAAGCTTGGAGCAGATGTTCCGTATTGTATTATGGGTGGAACTGCTCTTGCAGAGGGTATTGGAGATATTCTTACGCCTGTAAGAGATATTCCACCATGCTATATTATTCTTGCAAAGCCGGGCATAAATGTGTCTACAAGAGTGGTATATTCGGAGCTGAATGTGGAAAAAATAGAGCAGCATCCAGATATAGACGGTTTGATTCGGGGAATTCAGATAAATGATTTGTATGCGATGACAAAAAAGATGGGAAATGTGCTGGAAGAGGTAACAGAAAAAATGTATCCAGTAATAAAAGAGATAAAACAGACCATGCTTTCACTTGGCGCTATAAATTCCATGATGAGCGGAAGTGGTCCTACTGTTTTCGGCATATTTGATGAAAAGGATACAGCGAAACAGGCTTATGATTCATTAAAAGCTGATGAGAGATGCAGACAGGTGTATATTACAGATGGAGGATTAAGCAATGAAAGATATCAGTTTAAATACCAATGAGTATCTTCCGCTTCGGGAGGTCGTCTTTCATACATTGCGCGAGGCAATTCTTACCGGTGAACTCGAACCCGGCGAGCATCTTATGGAAGTAAAACTGGCAAATAAACTGGGAGTAAGCCGCACACCGGTTAGAGAAGCTATTCGAAAGCTGGAGCTGGAAGGACTGGTGGTTATGACGCCGCGCAGAAGCGCAGAGGTCGCAAAAATCACAAAGGAAGACCTGGTAGATGTACTGGAGGTAAGAAAGGTATTAGAAAGTCTGGCAATTGAACTTAGCTGTAAAAACAGGTCCGAGGAAGACCTTATAAAACTGAAGGAAAACCTGAAATGCTTTAAGCTGTATATCAATAAAAACAGTGTGACGGAAATCGCTACAACAGATGTGCAGTTTCATGAGATTATTTATAATTCCACCGGAAACCGGCGTTTGAATCAGATACTTTATAATTTAAGAGAACAGATGTACCGATATCGTCTGGAGTATATCAAAGACCGTCAGACCAGAAAAAATCTGATACTTGAGCATGATGAGATTATTCAGTCTATTCAGGAGCGGGATGTAGACAGGGCCAAAAAAGCAATTTTGATTCATATAGAAAAGCAGGAAGAGACAATTCTTGGAAATATGGATAAAAATCTGTAAATAATTTGACAGAGCAGACCGATATAATATATAAGCACAGAGATGTGTTATGCAATCGGTTTTTGGCTGGTTGCGTATTGGGTAATCAGTCAAAGGCTGGTCGCATATTGGAGCAGTTAATCTTCGATTGATTACATATTATCGCATGGATGCGGGAAAGAGGTGTCATTATGAGTGTAAATGGAGTTACATCTTATGCGGACAATTACAGTGCATATGCAGATACAGCATCAAAAGCACAGACTTCATCCGCAAAAGAGTCAGCAGCTCAGGGTTCTTCCTCAAAGGAAGTAGTGTATTCTTCAAAGATGAGCGATAAGGAAAGAGCTGATTTGGTAGCAAAGTTGAAAGCCGACAGTCAGAGGCAGGTAGACAGTTTTAAGAGCATGGTTCAGGATATGTTTAAAAAGCAGGGCCTTGCAGTGAAAAATTCAGACGATATGTGGTCTATGCTTGCAAGCGGAAAATTCACCGTAGATGCAGCGGCTGCTGAAAAAGCGAAAGGTCTTATTTCAGAAGATGGCTACTGGGGCGTAAACCAAACTTCCGACAGAATCTTTGAGATGGCAAAGGCTTTGTCAGGCGGAGATGAGAAAGGCATGGAGAAAATGCTGGCAGCATTTGAAAAAGGCTTTAAGCAGGCGACAAAGAGCTGGGGAAAATCATTGCCAGATATTTCACAGCAGACATATAAGGCTGTACAGGAGAAATTCAAAGCATATCAGGAATCCTTAAAGACAACTGAGGCAGAGGCATAAAAAGCAAAAAAATGAACGACCACCGGAGCTATCTTTTGCTCCGGTGGTTTTTTCAGTTATTAAAGCAATCAAATTTTAACAGACAGTATAAAACTTCTTTCGAAAACAAAATTCTAAAATTCTCTGCCATATGCATATACTGTAATAACTGTAAAAGTATAATGGAAGTGCCATGGCTTTGAAATTTTTGAATAAATTAAAAATGAGGTATTTAACTGCTGTATGTCTGTTTTGTGTTTTTCTGGCGGGTTGCAGCGTAAAAAAGTATGATGAAACGAAGCAGAATGATGTTGATTTTACTGTATTGTCAGAGGAGGAAATACCGGAGCAAGTAAGTGAGATTATCGAAACTTCCAAGACAGAAAATTTCAGAAAAACTTACAGTGATAAGGATTATCTCTATATTATTATAGGATATGGTGCACAGCCTACCAGCAGTTACAGTATAGAGATACAGGAGTTATATGAGTCGTCTGATGCCCTCTATATTACTTCTATGCTTAAAGGTCCTTCGCGGACAGAAAAAGTGCTGGAGATAGAAACCTATCCTTACATTGTGGTAAAGGTTCAGCATACAGATAAGGCGGTGGTTTTCCAGTAATTTATGTTCAATTGCTTCTGGGCTTTAGCATCACGGCAGCTTCAATTTATGCATAATATCTGTATTTTTTCATATAAATAATATATAGACTGAAAAATACAGAAAAAATATATGGAGGAAAGCATGGAAACAGCCAAATCATTTATACATATGAATAATTTAAAGGGGCAGATAGTGACGCAGCTTACGCTGGATGATGATTTTAATGTTCCTGATATAAATGCGGATATCGAGAAATATATTACAAAGGATGCACTGGTGCATATTGAAAGTGTGAAGGCAAGCGAAGGCAGAGTAAATATCCGCGGCAGAATGGATTTTAAAATCCTCTATGGCTGCAGCAGCGATAAAAAGATTATACATAGTATGGGAAACTCCATTCCCTTTGACGAAATTATAAATGGAGATAAAATAGGAAATAATGATGTGGTCAATGTAAAATGTACCATAGATGATTTAAATATCGGCATTATTAATACCAGAAAGATAAGTGTAAAGGCGGTTCTGACACTTAACGTATCGGCAGAACAGGTACATGATATAGAAGCGGTGGAAGAGATTCCGGAAGATGATTCTGTCAATTATTTAAGGCGAAAAGAACAGATTATGCAGATAGTGGTAAATAAAAAGGATACTTACAGAATACGGGAAGATATTGAACTTTCCGCAAATAAGCCGAATATCTCGGAGATTTTATGGAGTACGGTAGCCCTGAATAATATTTCCACACGGCTTTATCCTGAAAAAGTAGGAGTAAGCGGGGAGCTTATGCTTTTTATGCTGTATGATGATGAGGAAGAGGATACTCCGGTGCAGTGGATGGAAGCATCTGTTCCATTTGACGGAAGCATCGATGTTTCGGGCTGTGATGAGGATATGCTGGGAGATATCGAAACTTCAATATCAAGTGTAAATGTAAATATTAAGCCGGATTATGACGGAGAACAGCGCATGGTTGAACTGGAGGTGGTATTGGAACTCGCCATGAGAGTGTATAAGGAGGATGAGGTTTCCATTTTAAGTGATGTATATTCGCTGAAAAATGAACTGACTCCGGTTTATCAGGAGCTGTCTTACAGCACACTTGTGACAAAGAATATTTCAAAGTGCAAAATAAATGATAAGCTGCGGCTGGACAAAGATAGCGGACATGTGCTTCAGCTTTTGAGCGCTCAGGGAGCTGCGTGTATAGAGGATGTTTTTGTAGAGGATAAAGGACTTCGGGTAGAAGGTATTGTCAAGATGAAGATTATGTATGTTTCATCGGATGATAAGATGCCGCTGAATATTGCGGATGAGGTAGTACCTTTTTCACATTTAATCGAAGCACAGGGAGTAACGGAGCAGTCTATGTCGTTTATCCGCCCGTCGTTGGAGCAGATATCTACGGTAATGTCCGGAAATAATGAGATAGAAGTGAAATGCTCGGCGGTGCTGGATACACTGGTGCTGGACAATAAGAGTTCAAAGTTTATTAAAGAAGTACAGAGTGTTCCATTTGATTTAAAGAAGCTGCAGAATATTCCGAGTATGGCGGGGTATGTGGTGAAGGAGAGAGATACGCTGTGGGAAATTGCGAAAAGATACTGTACAACGATTCAGTCAATTATGAAGATTAATGAGATGAAGAGTGAGAATATTAATAAAGGCGATATGTTGGTGATTATTAAGGAGACGCCATAAAATAAGGGCTGCCGCAGAAAGTTGATGTGGTGGCCTTTTTTATATGATGGCATATTAAGGTCATTGACTTGGTGGTAAAATAGCCTTTCGCACCTCTCATGGTGTATCCCTTCGACTACCAGAAAAACATGGGAAGCGAGGTGCTATGCTGTTCAATTAAAGTTTTGAAAATACAATAAAAAAACCTTGTTTTGTTGTAGTTTTACGATTATACTTATGTCATTGCCACATATGACAAATACAACAAGGCTCTAACCAGTTTGTACTGAAGTAGGTAGAGGACAAAACAATACTCACCTGTAACTGAGCCGATTTATAGGAAAGGAGTTTGATGTATATGAATAAGATTGGGATATTGTGCGCCACGATTAAGGAGCTTAATCCATATTTTTCTGTTATCCAGAATATGAAAGTCGACGAGTATGCTATGCATTCTTTTTATACAGGCGAAATTGGCGGTATAGAGGTTGTTGCTGCATATTCAGGTTGTGGGAAAATCAATGCATCTATAACAGCACAAATTTTGATAGATAAGTATCAGGTAGACGCCATTATTTTTTCTGGAATAGCTGGTGGTATGAAACAAGAGATTGAAGTATTTGACACAGTGGTATGCATAGCGTCTGCTTTTCATGATACAGATAATGAGATATATACGGATTTTCCAGTTATGGATAAGCCAGTATTTTATGCAGATGAACGTTTGATTTCCCTGGCTCGAAAGGCTGCTGAAAAAATGGAGCGAAAAATCTACTTTGGTCTTGCTACAACGGGGGACAAATTTGTGGAGCCTATCCATCCAGATGCGTTGTGCATTGATATGGAAACAGCAGCAATGGCACATACATGTTATTTAAATCGAGTACCTTTTATAGCGATTCGCTCCATATCGGATAACAATAAAGAGGCCGGACAGGAAGCAATCAATAAAAATTATGAGACAGCGGCTTATCGGTCGTTTCAGTTTGTTTGTGAGCTTTTTGGTAATATTAGAGATTTATAGTTTACAAACTTTGATTCAATATATTATTTTTAGGTGTAAAAAGATGATATTTATCGTTTTTAGGATTTTTTTGACGAAAATAAGGTTCTTATTTTGATATGTCAGGGCTGAGGTGAAAAGTTATAAAGAGGACAAAAATTATATATTTTGTATGAATAAAATCTGATTTATTTTTACTTTTTGGTGGATATTGCTTTTAGATTTGAGTGAGTTTACAGAAAATAAAATGCAGGAAAAACAAATTTTATATATATTGACAAAAAAAGAAAAGGTTGGTACAATCATACTTATAAGCAGGTTTTAGTATAGGGGGAATCTGCGAAAATTTGTAAAATATGATTTCTTTCCATTCTGAGAAATTATATATTTTAAAAAGGAGGAAAAAAATGAAGGTGAAAGAAGAGACCAGCAGGGCTGGTATGGTTTCCAGTCGAATATTTTCGGCGGGAAGGGGTAAAATACGAGTAGTTCAAAAAAAGGCTTTAGCATCAATGCTTACTGGCATTTTAATTATAATGTCAGTATTGCCTGCTATAGCTGAAACAGTAAGTTCTATAAGTACTTCGACCGCGTTTGAAAAAAACACTGGTTTGGAAGCACTATCTGGTGATTTTGATGTTACATACACTGGTCACTTTGTTGGTGGGGATTTTGGAGTAGCTCCTATAGTCGAGCTTAGAGACGCAAATAATAGATGTATTGATATGCGTTTTGATAACTGGGGATGGACATATGACCCTACAACTAGTCAAAATACAGACTTTACAGATTCACAAAAGCAGATTACTTTGTTTCCTGCTGGTGATGGATGGGCTGTTATTAATGCTGCAAGACCAAAAGGGATGGATTTTGTCGCTCATATTACCAGAGTAGGCAGTGTTTTCAGAGGGGAAATTACAGAAAGTAATGCAAGTGGAGATGTCGTTACATGGACATATACAGTTGATTTGCCTGAGATGGTTTCTGATATTACCATAACTTTGACAACAAATGGAAAAGTTGATTTGACAAACGTTAAATTTACAAAAAATGAATCAGCTGCTGTAGTTCCATGGCGTGTTAGTGTTCATGATCCAAGTATTGTGAAAGATGAAAAAACAGGTATGTATTATGTTTTTGGTTCCCATATGGCATGGGCAAAATCAAAAGACCTGATTCACTGGCAAACTTTTACTAACAATATTAATACTGATTATGCAAAACTTTTTGAAAAAGGAGCAGCATGGGCTTCACATGGAAGCAATAATTATGATTTGTCTGGAAATCTTTGGGCACCAGATGTTATTTGGAATGAAGAAATGGGCAAATGGTGTATGTATATGAGTGTGAACGGAGATAAATGGTATACATCTATTGCACTTCTCACTGCTGATTCTTTGGAGGGAGACTGGACATATGTAGATACAATTGTATATTCTGGTTTTACAAATTCTACGGAAGCAGCAGAAACAGATTATGCCAAAGTGATTGGAAATAATACTGTTGACCCTCGTTATTTAGAAAATCGTAATGGAAATCGTACTTATGGTATGAATGCAATTGACCCATGTGTACTCTATGATGATGCGGGAAATCTTTGGATGACGTATGGTTCATGGTTTGGTGGAATTTATATGCTGAAACTAGTCAATAAGACAGGACTTCGTGATTATACGGAAACATATCAAACGGTTGCCAATACATCCGATGCTTATCAGGGCATTAAGATTGCCGGAGGTCAGCATGTGTCTGGAGAGGCTTCTTATATTGAGAAGATTGGTAATTATTGGTATCTGTTTATGTCAAATGGTGGTCTTGAGGCGGCCAAAGGATATAATATGCGTATTTTTAGAGCTTCAGATATCAAAGGACCATATGTTGATTACAGTGGAGATGATGCACGCTATACAACAGCAGGAAATAACATTAATGGAACAGTAGGAAATCGTCCAATGTCTGGCTATCAGTGGAGCTATATGTCTGTTGGACAGGTGGCCCAAGGACATAATTCTGCTTTTTTAGACAGTGATGGTAGAAGTTATCTTGTGTATCATACAAGATTTAATGATGGTACGGAAGGACATCAGGTGCGTGTACATCAAATGTTTTTAAATGAAGAGGGCTGGCCTGTAACTGCTCCGTTTGAGTACACAGGAGAAACCCTGACAAATCAGGTAACTGCTGAAGATGTTACTGGTATATATGAAGTACTTTTCCATAAGCTTGATATTAATTATGAAGGTCTTGAGGTTGTGAAGGGAGAAAATCTTTCCTTTAATGCAGACGGAACAATTTCAGGAGACCGTACCGGTACATGGGCCTTCAGCCAAAAAGGGAAGCCTTATGTAACTTTGAAAATTGGAAATACTACATACAAGGGTGTTTTTGTAAAACAGCAGATGGAAGAGTCAACAGATACTACATGGACCTTTACTGTTCTTGGAGATGATGAAATCAGTGTATGGGGATATAAATATGTAGGAGATGGCAAAGAATTAGCTGAAAAGGCTGCTGCCAATTTATCCATGCCAGAAGGAACCTTTATTAATCTTACACTTCCTTCAAAAGGTATTAATACCTCAACAATTACTTGGAAGTCTTCAAATGAATCAGTTCTTGCTTCTGACGGAACAGTAAATGTACCGAATACTGATACAGAAGTAACACTTACAGGAACATTTACAGTAAATGGAGTTTCTGTAAATAAAGATTATAAAATAATGGTTTATTCTCCACAGACAAATACAGAGAATAAAATATTGAAGAGATATTTTACTGGTCAGGAAGTGGATTTAACAAATGCAGTAAAAGGTACTTATCAGTATGCAAATCCATTTTATGATGGAACAACAAAGGGATTACAGATGTATAATGGTGCATCCATTAAGTTTGATGTAAAGCCTACTGCTGGAGCTGACCAGTGGTTGACGGACATTATCGGTTTTAATAGTGGAAACACAGGAGGATTGTATTTTGAGGGTAATTCCTATTTAGGTTTTAATCATGGTCCCGGAAAAATTTTTGATGCAAATGTTGTAAATGGTACTAACTGGGCATGGGGAACTAATTTTATAAATACTTCTGCTTCCGTGGAAATTAAGATTCTTCCAACTGGATTTGAGGTATATGTAAATGATATACTGGCGTATAATCAGGCGGATATAGGAGATAAAGTGCCGGGGAGCACTGACATGACTTCATGGGCAAGTATTTTGGATTTCCTTCAAAATGCAGCGACCTATCTTAACTTTGGATGGGGCTCATGGTGGGAAGGCGGATATAAAGGAACTATCAGCAATGTTGTACTTTCAGTACTTCCAGTTGAGGTAGTAGATACTACTGGATATTTGTACTATGAGAATTTTAACAAATTGGCTGGAAAGACAGGAAATGATACAGGCTGGATTTCTCCTAATGCATCGGATAAATTATCCATAATATCCGCATCGGATGCCCATGGATATTATTTAAGTTATGCAGATCCGGCAGCAAACGGAAATAGAGGTGCATATACTGTATTTCCTAAGGAAGCAAATGTAAGTGAAAATTTTGTAGTAGAAGCTGATATTATGTTAAATTCTGGCGGTGATAGAGACACAATATTTGCTATTACAGATGTTTCACATACAAAAAACAATGCAAATAATGATATTTCAGATGGATATTTCTTAAAACTTACAGTGAAAAGTGGTTCAAATATCTGCACTGTAGAAGGCACAAATTATAGTTTTACATTGCCAAAAAATACTTGGATTCATGTGAGTGTAAGTGTTGATGAAAATGGAAATGTAATTGCAAAAGTGGGTGATAAAGAATTGACTGGAACATCTAAAGCGACAGATGCTCTAGGAGGAATGTTCCTGCTTAATGGTCGTTCAGGAAGTTATTCTGCAGTTGATAATATCGCAGTTCATGCACATATCTGGGATGAAGGTGAGGTCATAAAGGAACCAACCTGTACAGAAACAGGTACCAAAACTTATACATGTTCTGTTTGTCAGGAAACTAAAACAGAGGAAATTGAGATGGCAGAGCATACCGAATCAGAACCTGTGGAAGAAAACAGAGTAGAAGCAACCTGTACAAAGGAAGGCTCTTATGATTTAGTAGTACGTTGTAGTGTATGTGATGAGATTCTAAGCACAGAACATAAGACAATACCACTTAAAGAACATACATGGGATGAAGGTGAAATCAAAGTTGAGCCAACCTGTACAGAAACAGGTATGAAAATTTGTACTTGTACAGTATGTGGAGAAACTAAAGAAGAAGTAGTGGAGGCGCTTGGTCATCTTGCCGATGATGGCGGCACAGTAACAAAAGAACCAACTTGTACAGAGGAGGGAATACTTGACTTTACTTGTTCCCGCTGTCATGAGGGTGCTACAAAGCCGATAGAAGCGCTTGGCCATGACTGGACTGAATGGAACGTTGAAAAAGAAGCAACCTGTACAGAAGATGGTAAAAGAAGCCATACTTGTAAACGTGCTGATTGTGGTGAGACTGAAGAAGAAATATTGCCAGCGCTTGACCATATATGGAGTGAATGGGATATCAAATCTCCAGCAACTTGTACGGAAACAGGCGAGAAAATCAGAACATGTACGCGTGTTGGCTGCGGCGAAGTTGAAAAAGAAACAATAGAGGCGCTTGGTCATACTGCCGGTGAAGTTGTAAAAGAAAACGAAATTGAAGCAGGTTGTGAAACAGAGGGCTCTTATGATGAAGTAGTATATTGCAGTGTATGTGATGAAGAAATAAGCAGAGAGCACAAGACCATTTCAGCGCTTGGCCATACTGCCGGTGAGGTTGTAAAAGAAAACGAAATTGAAGCAAGTTGTGAAACAGAGGGCTCTTATGATGAAGTAGTATATTGCAGTGTATGTGATGAAGAAATAAGCAGAGAGCATAAGACCATTTCAGCGCTTGGTCATACTGCCAGTGAAGCTGTAAAAGAAAATATCATCGAAGCGACTTGTGAAACAGAAGGTTCTTATGATGAAGTAGTATATTGTAGTGTATGTAATAAAGAAATAGACAGAAGCACCAAAACGATACCAGTACTTAATCATGAATGGGATGAATGGAAGATTACCACACCAGCAGGTTGTACAGAAGCAGGTGAGAGAACCAGAAATTGTACACGTTGTGATAAAGTTGAAAAAGAATCAATCGCTGCACTTGGTCATGACTGGACTCAGGAAGGAATCATAACAAAAGAACCAACCTGCACTGACAAAGGTGAAAAAACATACACATGCTCACGTTGTGACAGCATCAGAACAGAAGAAGTTGCGGCAACAGGTCACAGCTATAAAGAACCAGTGTTTATATGGAGCAGTGATGATTCAGTAACAGCAGAATTTATCTGTACACTTTGTAATGAAACAAATGTTGTAAAAGCTCAAGTTGAAATTACAACAAAGAATGGCATAGCTACTCATGTTGCTTCTGTAATATTTGAGGGTAAGGTTTATACAAATACCAAGCAGATTATTCTTCTTGAGGAAGAAACAGACAAGAGAATTGTAGTTTCTGATACTTGGGAGGAAATTCCTGACAGTCTTGGGGAAGCAAAGTTGGATACAATAGAAAAGATTGTAGAAAAACTATCCAAAGTAGTGATTGAAAATGGACATTCTAGTAAAAACAGTGTTTTTTATGATGTAGTGCTTCAAACTTTGGAAAACAATGGAACCACATGGAAAACAGTAACTGCCGAGAATTTCCCGAAGGAAGGCGTTACACTTGTAATTCCATATCCAGAAGGAACCAACAGATTTGGTTTTGATTTTATAGTAACACATATGTTTACTGTTGCCATGAATGGTTATAAGCCGGGTGATGTAGAGATTCTGAATGCTGAAAAGACAGATAATGGTCTTAAAGTTACTGTATCCAGTTTGTCACCAATCGGAATATCATGGGTGGCATTGGATGAGGAAGAAGAAACGCCAACACAGCCAGATGAAAAAGAAACTTCCAGCAAACAGGATGAAACAACAACATCTGAAAGCAAGGAAACTACAAAACCTTCCAATTCTGTTACAACACCTCCAAAGACAGGAGATTCGCCTCTGTTTGGATGGCTGTTGATATGTGGAATGGTAAGCTGTGGATTTGCCGTTGCGGTTACAAATTTTGGAAAAAATAAAAAAGCTGGTAAGTAAATAAAACAGTAATATAGAAACAAACAGCTAAAAGGCTGCCGGATTTATTATTGAAAAATATAAGTCCGGCAGTTATTTTTTATTTTGAAAGCAGAAATATGTTTGGGCATTTTGTACATATAAAGGCAAATATATTTTTATATTTAGTTTGATATTAACTATATATTTGAATAAATTTATTTAAATAAAATATGAAAGAAGGTAAATTTTATATATATTGACAAAATCTGAGAAGGTTGGTACAATCATTCTTATAAGTGGGGTTGTGTATAGACAGAACTGAGAAAATTTATAAAATCATAATGGGAGGTATGCAAATGGTGAAAAAAATCTGGAATAAGAGCATACGAAAAATATTGTCGGTAACATTGAGCGTTTCAATGGTTGTGCCGACGAATATTATGTATGCCGCAGATGTGAGTGGAGGAGGATACGAAAATCGGGCTGGAGATAAGGAGATTGAACTGACAAATGAAGATATACAAGATTTATATCAGAAAGTGGATTTTCAGAGGCAGTCAGTGCATGACCCTTCCATAACAGTAGCGGAGGATGGAACTTATTATGTGTTTGGTTCACATATGGGAGTGGCCAAAACTACTGATTTGCAGAACTGGAGCGATACCCTTATTTCAAATGAAAATGAGAGTAATGCTTATTATGGTATTAGAGATACTGATTTAAAGATTAATCGCACAAGTTTGACAAATAATACCTGTATTCGTCAAACAAATCCATTACAGGGTAAAAATGCTGAAAAAGTTACAATTACATATATTATTAATTGGGATGAGACAGCAGCAAAAAATGGATGGGATGGTATATTTTCATTTTATGATGAATCATCAAAGGGTCGTGTAAGTTTTCAGACAGCGCCATATCTTTGTTATAATTCTGATGGAAATGGCGAAAACACAAGTTTTATAGATTTAAAGGCGGACGCATGGTGTGCGAGTAATTGTGAGAAAGGAAAAGATTATCTTTTTGAGTATGTGATTACAAAAGATAGTATCGAGGTTTTTTGTAATGGAAGTAAGATTGAAACATTTGCCGAAGTTGGAAGAGGTGGAAATGTTAGTGAGGGATATCAGGCAATTTTAGATGCATTAAATAATTATTCAACTTTTACAGTCGGAATTGGAAAGGCTGTAACAGGATTTTGGGATACAGAAACTTGCACTGTTAGTATTACAATCGATACAGGAACAAATAAAAATGTAACACCGATTTCTTATAAGGATGCGTTTCAGTCGGGAGACTATGGCCTTAAAATGGTTCAGACAGCAGATGGCAATATGACCGCCGTGGATTTTGGAAGTTTTCCTGCCAGTGACTGGAATACTGCGATTACAGCAAATCCAAGTGCTGGCAAAGTACCATGGAGCGTTCAGGGGAACATGTGGGCTCCGGATATTATATACAATCCAGTTATGAAAAAATGGTGTATGTATTTGAGCTTAAATGGAAACGCATGGAATACCGTAGTGGTACTGCTGACATCAGATGCCATAGAAGGTCCTTATGTTTATGAGGCACCGATTATTTATTCTGGATTTACTTCCGGAGGTGTTACATCTTATGATAAAACAGATTTGAGTCTGGCGATTAATAATGGTAAATCGTTAAGCAGTCTGCCGGCACGATATAATAATTTGATTACCGGAGTGGGTTCTGATGGTACTGCTACTTCTGATGGTCATGGCAGTTATGGAACTTATTGGCCACATGCGATTGACCCGTCTGTATTTTATGATGAACGAGGCGAACTTTGGATGAATTACGGTTCATGGTCTGGTGGAATCTATATGATTAAACTGGACAAAAATACAGGATTAAGGGATTATACAGTTAATTATCCCTATGAAGTCAATGGAGCTGCGGCAGATGCATCAAAACCGAACGGAAATGTTACGTCAGACCCATATTTTGGAAAAAAAGTAGCTGGAGGCTGGTATTTGTCTGGTGAAGGACCATATATTGAGAAAATAGGAAACTATTATTATTTGTTTATTTCCTATGGATTCTATTCTCCAACCGGTGGTTATAATATGAGAATTTTCCGTTCTGAGAATCCAGATGGACCATATTTAGATGTAAATGGTCAAAATGCGATTTATGAATCTGGAAATAAGAATGGTAATTTTAAATCCAATCCAAGCAGAGGTCTTCAGCTGATGGGTAATTATCAATGGGATACCATGCCTGTCGCAGAAGTCGCACAGGGACACAATTCGGCATTTGTTGATAAAGACGGAAATGCTTATGTGATTTATCATACAAAATTTGCAGATGGAACAGCAGGTCATCAGCTTCGTGTACACCAATTGTATCAAAATGAAGACGGATGGATTGTAGCGGCGCCATATGAGTATGCTGGAGAAACAATCAATGATGAAAATATTAAAAATCAAGCAATTCCAGCAGAACAAATTGTAGGAAATTATAGGTTGATTGTTCATCAATACCTGAATCCAAAGGCAGCAGATAATGGAACAGTAGAGCAAAATCTGGATATTGTCAAGCCTGTGAATATTACTTTAAATGCAGATGGAACAATTAGCGGTGCCTATACTGGTAAATGGGTTGAAAAAGAAGGTACAGCTTATGCAACCATTATTATAAATAATACAGAATATAAAGGAGTATTTACAGAACAGACAATAGATGGTTCCAACGTAAAGACATTGTGTTTTTCTGCTGTAAATGTATCTGGTGAATGTATCTGGGGTTCCAAGTCCATACCAGATAATGTAGCAGTAGCAAAAAATGTAATAAACTTCAAATCTTCTCTCACAGACAGTACTTATACAGATTTGGACCTTTCGGTAAATACTACCGATGGAGTAACTGTTACATGGACTTCATCAAATACAGATGTGATTACCAATGATGGTAAGGTCACTCCAACCGATAAAGATATTGAAGTAATAATGACAGCAAAAATTTCAAAAGGTGATTATTACTACAATAAACAGTATTCAATTACTGTAAAAGCAGGAGGAATTTCAAATGCAGATTGTGAGACTGGGTTAGAAGCTTTTTATGATTTTGAAGGAAATCTTGTTAACAAGTTAAATACTTCTCAGACAGGAACAATGCTGGCACAGTCTAACGGAACAATGCCGCAATATAAGTATAATAAAGAACGTAACAGCAGGGTATTGCAGCAATATTTTGGTTTTGATGGTGCGAAGAGTATTAGTTATACAAAATTTCCAAATCCTTTGAAAGGAAAGAGTCTGGAAGGAGCAACAGTTTCTCTGTGGGTAAATCGATTAGACAGTGATGCATGGGATGCAATATGGTCATTTTTGGATACAGATAACAGTGATGGCATAGAGGGAAGATTATTCTTAACACCAAATGCATACTTGGGATTTAATGGAACAGGAGGCTGGTTTGATTGTAATAAACCGGATATTATAACAAATGCAATTGAAGTACAGGAGTGGAATCTTGTAACAGTAACTGTAAATAAAAATAGTTTTGGTATATATATTAATGG